>Ga0105053_10008324_pt1 | contig 13533 bp, 2 predicted proteins | sample BON01_FD_78093 | JGI IMG/M metagenome (GOLD analysis project Ga0105053, IMG submission 78093) | Freshwater microbial communities from Lake Bonney liftoff mats and glacier meltwater in Antarctica - BON-01 | ecosystem: Environmental > Aquatic > Freshwater > Ice > Glacier meltwater | place: Lake...
ATATACGTATACATATATATACATATATATATATATATATACATATATATGTATGTATATATATATATATATTCACATGTAATTATGAATGTAACATATTTGTATGTATCCTCGCACACACACATAATTGTACACGAATATAGATACTTGTGTGTATACATACATCTTTCTCTCTCTCTCTCCTTCTCCCTCTCTCTCTCGTACTGTATGTATTTCCATTTATGTATGTCAGTACATGTCATTACGTGCACGTGTGTATAAATGCACATATTTGAGTAAGTCTCACAGTGAGTGCGCAACACACTGGGGGCTGCTCGCTTTTCCTGCACAGTGCATGCGCGTGTCTGGCAAAAACAAATCAGAGGTGGGTGGGTCACCTCAAGGGAGCCCGGACCAATAGTCTCCTCAAGCGACTGAAGCGGAGCAGCCGACTGAGCCGTCTTGTACAGATACATGCGCCGCGGCCTGGCAAAGGAGGGAAAATTTGCCTGTTCCACAAGCTGCTCGCCCGGCACCACTTCAAACTGCAGGAGACTCGTCCGCGCCGAGTGCTGTGAAACCTGCGAGACCTCGCAGAGCAAGGTCCAGTGGGATGAGAGGCAAGTGCAAGCAGGAAAGGGAGCACGCAAGTGTAAAGGACAAGTGACAAGATGAGAACGCACCCCCAGGACGATAAGCGCGACACCCAGGAGTGCCACCCCTGATGCCGTCTTTCCCAGCATTTCTTCCAATGGCGCGCCGATTCGCAAAGGTGTTTCTAGATTTGCCATTTTGGCGCATTCTTTCAAACCGCATCGGCCCGATCGACATCGAGTGATGGCCATGAGCCGGCCAAGTAGTAATTGGAGCGCTCGGGAAATGGACCACGACCATGTGGCCGACTACTTTGGCGGCGACCACGCCATGGCGGAGCTCTTTCTCAACATTATTAACAGTGACGTATCGTCGGGCACTGCGCTCGGGGTAGGCTTTCGTTCCTGTGTGTTGCCTACATGCGCACGCGTATCTATGTACCTGTGCATCACCGCCGCCCTCAGCTCTACGCCATGTGCCTCCTGTTCGCACATACCTCTGACCGCATCCTTTCCTCGTCCAGGCAATTGCCAAAAAGTACTTTCAGGGCGACGTTGAAACAGCCCGGGGCTTCTGCGCACTCGGTGAGGAATGCTTGCACTGCTACGCCTTTTTGATGCGGATTTTTTGCGCTGTCATGCCTTTGTGCTGCGCTTAGTGTGTCCGACGAGTCTGTAGAATACCCCACCTCTTTCCTGCGTATTTAGACGCTTTTCATAGGGTCGGCCTAACAGAGGCACGAGGTTTAATCAAACAAAGTGTATCGCATTTGGTCCCTGGCGCCGCGCGCAGCTAACACGATGAGGATGTCACAGCTGCAGAAACAAAAGTGCGTTGCGAAGCAGCAGAACAAAGGAAACAGGACGAGGAGGCTGAGCTGGCTCAAATCGCCGAGGAAGCAAGCACGGCAGTTCGTGCAAGACGCGCAGAACAAGCTGCAATGAAGTCAGGCTCCCGGACCCAATCACAGGCAGCAGCACAGCAGCGAAAGATTAGCATTGCAGGAAGCTCTGCTAGTGGGGGAGATGATGATGAGGGCGATCCTGATGATGCAAAAACAGAGCCTCCTGAGCCTCCTGCTGAAGAGAAGGTACTGCTTTTTGAGTATGACAATTTTCCAACATCAACCCCTCCCTCAGATTATCCATCTCGGGCCCCCAAAATGAATTGTGGTCTGCGCACATGCTCGGGCTTGCCCGGCGCGGGCTGGTCCCAGACTGAAACAATCAATCCTCTCACGTTTTTGAAATACAGAAGCCCCGGACACCACTCTCTTTCCGAACAAAATCGGTCCACGACAAGGCGCGCGACAGGGAAAAAGATGTACAGCGCACTATGGATCTTCTGCGCGCTCTTGAAAACGCACGTCTTCCGGTAGGACGTGGCGGTTTCTTGCAACTGCAAGAGGCTGTGCGCCCAAGATCGTACACCCATGAGTTGCTCAAAGGTGCTGGGCTCAAGTACAGGCGCGGCAAGCCTGTGTTCGAGGATTCCGTAAATGTGCGCCGATCAGCCAGTGCCTTGTCATACGTGGATGGTCCAGATCATCATTCTGGGCGCCACCGCTACCGAGAGCAGGGTACCGGTAGCGTGGCTGTTGTGGACAGACGCTCTCGCTCCGCAACTCCCGGCCTCAACCAACCTCACAGCATGGTGGTATCGTTGCACAGTGAGCTTGGCAGTCAGCTTGAAACCAATGCTAGTGCAACTGTCAGGGGACCGCGAGGTATTTTGCGGTCCTCATCCCGTCCGGCGGCACTGGCACCTCTTAACGCGCCTTTCAGTATGGCTGGACAGCAACACGGCATAAAGCAGTCGCTTTCAATCAGTCTTCCAGTGCTTTGCAAGCTCAAGACGTCAGAAACTGCTGCACTGGCCGCGGCCACAGCAGAGCCCGATGCTGAAACCATCAAGCAAAATCAAATTGATGCCGATCTCGACGATGATGACACACTAAAGGAGGATTTCCAAACTGTGGCGAATAACAGACTCAAGGCGTCGAAGGCAGCGCTTGCGAAAAAAATTGTGCTTTCCATCAACAACAACTCGATCCTCCTCAACACTATGGCTACTCGATGTACTATAGAGCACCATATAGTCACTCACATTGGCGAAGCCCGCGACACGATGCGCCGTGTCCTACACATTCTTGGCGACATCTTCGGCATCGACATTCGGGAGTATGGCATCCCGATTCGAGTCACCGACAGTGTTGCCGAGATTCGGGATAGCAACATGATGCAAAAGACGCGTCTTAACGCTCACTCCCTTGATTGTGCGCCGCGCGCTGCGTGCATCAAAACTGAAATCTTGCTGCCCAAGGGCATGGGCCGCCATCTACACACAGCTGCGTACTACAAAGAGGACGCGCCAAAAGGTGACCTCGGAGGCATGACTACCCCTAATACATCCGGCGGGTCGGGTAAGATTAAACTCCCACCCATGGGACATCAACGGGTAAATGCCGAGGCCAGTGTTGCGCGGGCGCACGCCAAGGTGCACCGAGATGTGGAAGAATTCGTCGTTGTGCGTGGCATGTCTCGGTACCAGCTGTCTGGGGAAATCGCAAAGGTGGTAGGCAGTGCGTTTTTGTTTCTCGAGTATTATGAAGGCCTCGATGCGCATACTGAAGGCGCGTTTTGCGAGCTATGCAGCTACATATGGGCAAAAGAGGAAAAGGCGCAACTGCTCACGGCAACAGCAGGTATGCACATGCGATTGGTCGAGCTGGAAAGTGAACTGGAATATGTGCAGCAGGAGCTTGCATTACTTCAAGTGCAGGTAGCAAATGCGCACAAAGAGCGCAACGAGGCTAATGAGGCTGAGCTGCATGCCAAAAAGACGCTGTCGGCCGCGTGCGATGCCGTCAAGTATGGATGGCCCGGTGCCGAGCGCAAAATGCAGGCGGCAAAACAGGCAGAAATTGATGCGGCGCGCGAATTGGAAGAGGCGTCACAAGCCGAGGACAAGGTGATTGGCAAGGAATATCCAGATGCGCTCGCCAAACGCAGTCATGTGCAAGTCGAGATGGCCAAGGTCAGCGAGCAGTTGGCTGAAATGGAGGCTGCCATGAGTGCCTATTCAATGTATATGTTGACACAAGAAAACAATCCGCACCCCATCTATGGCGAGACTTTTCGCAAGGCGCTCTTGGGGTTGGAGTCGGTGGAGGGGAGAATGCGCGTCTTTTTGGGGCATCTCAAGGACACTTCGCACTTCATTCAGCCGCGACCCAAAACACGAGAGGAGATGGAGGCGGAAGCAGCGGAGCAGTCTCGGGCGCAACAGGCTGAGCGAGACCTTGAAGCCCAAGCCCAGCGAGAACAACTTGGCACGCTCTTTGGCCGCATCACGGACCGACTGAAATCCGCGCCTCCTGGCGCACCCGGTATGCCTGCCGCCTTGTCATATCAAGAGACGTTTATACGCGTGCCAACTGAGCTGGCCCAAACGTTCGACCAACAAGTGCTTGCGGAACTCGATGATAAAATGCGCAATTTGGGTACGGGAGAGCTGACCTCGAAGGAACTTTCGCAGTACTGTGCCATGACAATTCGCGGCGAGCATGATGCGGCCTACTGCCTGGTGGTGGGCGAGAAGGCGTTGGCAGATGCCAAACAAATGCGCTTCACTGGTGACCTGGATAATGCCAGGACAGCGCTTGTGCGAGCAGACTCTGCGCTCAAAAATGCCGGACCAACCGGTGAGAAGCATACGGGTGAGTTAGAGCATCTTGAAAAAATCATTTCGCGCGAGTGGAACCAGCTGCAGAAAGCCATTGGTTGTCATCAACTCTGCGAAAAGTCTCTGCACGAGGGTTCGCTGACAAACTTTCGGCGCTATTGGAACGAGGCCAAGTCACTCTATGAGAGCTGCGGGGCCGTTGCCCAGAAAGAAAGATACCTTCCCGCGTTGGTCAAGTGGGACGAAATGGTCAAACATCAGGAGAAGGATCTGAAAGATATGACGGATGCCACCGACGCCACTGCCAAGGCTCTGAAAGTGCCCGATATGTCCGTCGCTGCGCACCAAGTCTACGTGGCTAATTCTTTTGCAGAAAAGTGCGGGAAAACTGGAGTTGAGCTGACAGCAAAGGCAAAAGATTTGTTGCAGAAGGTACTGGCCACTCTGGTCGAGCAACGGCAACAGCAGGAGGCGCTGTGCAAGATGGGAATTGAGACAGGTCGTTTCGTCAAGGCTGATCACGCTATTGTTCAGGTGTGGAAGTGCTGTAGGTTATCTGCAATAGCACTGGGCGAAGTGCAACATGACGGCGACGACAATCTGCTACTTTTAGCTGAGAAGAATCAGGCCAGGTTACAGGGGTCGGCTGTCGTGAGTCTGTTCGACGATCTTTGTGGCACGAAGGAACAGGATCTTGCAATGGCTATTGTTGGAGCACTTGATCTCACTATGTGGCCTACAACTGAGACCAAGGTGCTGGATATGAAGGCAAAGGCTACCCAGGCCTTGACTCATTTGACCAAGGGCCGAAAATACTTAGAGGCAGCAGGCACAGCGCAGGCGCACACGAAGTTGCTGGCGGTGCAGGCGGTTGAACTCGATCTGGCGCTGCGCGTGCACTCAAATGACATTGTCAAAAAGCTGCTGACCAACTCCAACAAAGAAAGCCCCAACGGTGCACCTCCTGACGCACTGCCCTTTATATGTACTGCTGCTGCCGCCAACAATGTACAAGCTTTGAATCTGCTGATAGACGTCAATGGCGATGTGAACTTGGTTGATACCAAGCTGGATACGCCCGTGCATCACTCGGTGAGGTCGATGGCATGGGATGCGCTCAAAATTCTCGGCAAAAACCGCAAGACAAATCCAAACAAAGTTAACACGGATATGTTGACGCCGCTGCACATGGCTGTCATGGGCAAAGCGACACTTGCCCCCACAGGAATGAAAAGTGTCATCAAGAGAACCCTCAGTAACCCCAAGGGAACAATGAACGTGGTTGGAGTTATGACTTCAGCCAAAAATCAGCAGTCAATGCATGCGTACCTGGAAGCTGTCACGATTCTCCTCACAGAGTATTGGAAAATCGTTCCCAATACAGTTGCCGGAAAATTTGCAACCACGGCGCTGCATTTGGCTGGTGAAATCTCCAATGCAAGCGCACTCGAAATGCTTCTCAAAAACTCGAAAGTCGACCCCAACATCATGGATGCGCGCGGGCGCTCGCCACTCATTGCCGCCATTTGGGCAAAGCAAGATATTTCGCAATTCCTCAGTTGCTCCAAGGTCAACGTCAACCTGGCCATTCCGAAGACTGGCTGGACGCCAATGCATGTCTGCATCGTGAAAAATAGCATTGATTGTATGAAGGTGCTGTTGGGATGCGATAGCGTCAGCGTGGGCGAGGAGGATATGAGCGGCTTCACTCCCACACATCTGGCCTTGCTTTCAGACAGCGATATGTTGGTAGACATGCTCATGGCCTCCACGCTTGTGCAGCAAGTAGGTGGCCCTAAACTGGTGCAGTTGCTCGAAACAGCCCGCAGCTTTCATGGCAAGGGCGATCCTTCGAACCGCGGACTTTGGACGCAGGCAACGCGCGAGCTTCTGGAGCTCCTGCCAGCTCTACTGCTCAAGCTTCGCATGTGGGATACGTTGCATGCCACATTGTGCAACGTGGCCTTTGCCGCCATCATCATAGAGAATCTCGGCGTCGACACTGCCATTGCCCTCTATGCCTCTACCACCGAAGAAGTAACAAGGTATCAAGGTGCAGATCAAGGCATGTGCAACGACTTTACACAGTACCAACACCTGCTCGAAAAGCACTCGTTTGACATCCGTACAGGAAAGATCAATTTCACACACGTTGCAATCGAGAATTCCCTGTGGGGTGTGCGTAACGCAAAGCATTCTGTAGCGCACATTATAGAGCAGGTGGACGAAATCAGGGCAGCTGTTGCAAGCAAAGAGAAAAAACTGACAGATGCATTTTTCGACTGCCTTGCCATGAAAAAGGACATGGAAATCATCCAGAAGTACCATATCCATAAAGTCCTTCCCAGTAAGCGAAGCTTTGAAAGGGCCAGCACTTTCGTCAAACAAATCTACGATGGCGCCGAAACGACAATGGAAGACTTGGACAATTATTTTGTTAAGGCAACACAGGAAGCGACGCCTGAAAATGCCCAGGCAATTGACGAAGAAATCACTCTAGAGCAAATCACCTCGCTACTCTCCATTCCCAAAAATCAGACCGGCGTCGGGGCTCTCAAGGTGGTGATGAAAAACTCAATCGACGTTTTAACCATCAAGTCTCGACTTTGTGAGGTGCTTTCCATTGTTGTTCCCAACAATGAGTCGCACGTTATGGTGCGTGTGACTAGGGTCTTTGAGCACGTTGGTAAGATTGTTGCTATTGTTATCTTGAGCAAGAATCCCTTCAAGGCCTGTCTGACCTTCGCGGAGGGACGTCTGCAAAAGACGCTCAATGCATTGGTTGACTGTTTCAGGGGCAAAAGTAACGATGTGCGCATGCAACCGTTGATCCAGGAGCTCAAAATTCTCACGATTACTGCGATTGAACCGAGTGTTTTCATCGTTCTCGATCTTGTTCCGCCGTGGACTGTCACAAGACTTTACAAGGACAAGCAAGAGTATGCCGGCCAAGTCCTTAACGACTTTCGCAACTCAATCAATCTACAGGCAAATCTCTTGCGCGTGGCAAAGGTGTCCGAAAATTGGAACCATGCTGTGGTCGAACTTCTGCACGACGATGTGAACCCCTCCAAATCTCTTGCCAGAAATAGGGTCATGGCCGAGAGAATCGTTTCAATGGTCAATTCACCATCGACTGTGCTACACAAGGGAGTTGCCACTCAGTACATCGCAAGTTGTACGACTATTGAAGGCCACGAGGTGCCTCGTTTCGAAGGAGAGTGGCAGGACTTTACAGTCCGCGTGGTAGCCTCATCTTTGGCCTTACACAATGAGCTTGAATGTCTCGAAGAGCTTATCCTGCCCGCAGCACGACAGTTTGCCACGCTTGGCAACTCGTACCTTTCGTGGTCCATCTCCCACGATGACATGCTGCCACCAAACACCAAAAAGCTCAAACAAAATTTGAAAGACATGGAGATTCATGAAGCGCAGACTGAGATTTTGATTGGTCTAGTTGATGATCGATTTGGGACTGTGTTGAAGTCTGACAACATTCAGGACAAGACGTCTGATCTAGCTATGAAAATGCAACACAGTTTTCTTGACCGTCCTGATAGTCAAGAGGTTTTTGTTTTCATGAGGGAGCTTGAGAATCCAGAAGGGATTGTTTATCCTCATCAATATAGAGCTGCTGTGTCTGATTGCGAAAATGCAGAGTCGAGTCAACTGCTGAAGCAACTGAAAGGGAAGCTAGACAAACACGACGGACGACGCGTTCATCACTATGCCCCATCTGTCAGGGGGGGGTTCCGTTTGGATATCTCCGAAATATTCAAACGGGCTAGAGATGACGTCTCAAAGTGGGAAGGATCGAAAGAAAGACTCGACAAGCTGCAGGAATCCACTCCTGATCCCAACGATCTATCAACTACATATGCGATACAAGGATCGAAGAATCGGATGCAGGAGGCAGTGGTAAGCTGTGGTCGTTGGATAAAGGTGTTGTATGCTGAGAATGCGCGTGGAGGTGTTCCCGCTGAGATGTTCGACGCTGCCAAGCGAATTGCAGATCTTCCTATCTTCGCCGATCAACCTGATGTCAAGGCAGCTTTTGAGATACCAGATCTCTCCGACGTGAGATTTGGATTGGGGCTCGATTTGGACGTCAAATTAGATATGTTTCACGTCGGCCTGGTGATTGTAGATTGCATGAAAGCAAAGAGTGCGCCTCTAGTGCCAAAACCACCCCTCCACAGTCATTTGCTACTCCGCGAGATTCTGGAGGTAATGAGAATCTCGTGTAATGATCATTTGTGCATTGAGGAAGGAAGCAAGCAAGATCAAGTGTTGCAGAAACTCGTATCGGCAACCTGCCCTCCATTAATTGAGAGAGCTAGGCCTTTTGGTCGAGCTAAATCGGCTGACAGCGGAGACGGTGCAAGCCGAACTGAATCAACGCCGGGAGTTGTCAGAAAACCAGTCGTAATGCTCACTGGGGGAGAAGGCTCAGGTAAGACGGTGATGCTTGCTGTTTTATCAAAGCGCTTGTTTGCTGCACGTTACTCCAACCTGCCAGCAGTACCACATATACAGATTTATTACAAGATGAGGAATCGGCATCTTTTTTCGAAGGCGATTCGGTATCTCCACATGGAACTGGCTGTGCAACTGCAGGGGCGAGATGCACTCAAAATTCAAGAACAGCACATGGGGGATTGGCAGGTAGAACTTGCGGTGTTGAAGAAAAAAATCGAAGGCTTGTCGCCTGGTATCAGAGTAGTTTTTCTGCTCGACGGGTTCGACGTGGAACACAGACAGGTATTGGCAGATCTGCTCATGTCGTTGCACGACAAGCACGAAGTTCAATGCGTAATGTCTGCCGAGGCTGGATCGGTATTTTTGCCCGACACAGTAGCAGATGATAAGATGTCAATCATTGCCCTAGATGGCCTGTCAACGACAGAGCAGAAAATGATCTTATGCAATTTTGGGGAGCGATTTCAGACTCGCAACCTCACCGAGGCTGAGTACACGCAGGTGGTAGGTGAAGCAGTTGCGCAGAGTCCTCTCTATCTCATTGTCTATGCAATGGTGTGTGTGATCAAGCCAGCATGGGTCAACACAAATCTGAAGCTCCCTGAGGATGTGGCAAAGTTGTTTGAGCTTTTTGTGATTCCTTTCGTGTCGGACTGGCTACGTGTTCCAGCAAAGGTCATTGAAGCCGTACTCGAGGTTGCACAAATGAATCCATTGGGCATTCGTCTGGATTCCATGCAAATTGAAGTGCGGGGACAACTTCCGCCGGCGCTCCGTGCGGAAGCTTCCATGAGCAAAATGTCGATGATGATCACTCTGTTGGCTCCAATCTGGGGTTCGAGCCACACGATAGATGGACTAATAGCCCTCGCGCATCCCTCGCTCGTCAAGTCGATTGCGAACAGTGTGCATCTATCGAATGCACTCGGTCTATCAGACAGCCGCCTTCAGAAAAAAAAAGTCATCAATTTGGTGCAGCAGGGTTTCGATACGGAGAATACTGATCCCAAGCTGCAAGCCAAAATCGACTCACTGGCAAAACATGCTGTTGAAATCTTCAATCTGCACTGCACAAAACCAATGTTCTTGGCACTTAGTGACGCTGATGACTGGACCCTGCCACTGGGTAGTTTCGTCTCTGTAGAAGATTTTCTCGCTGCTTCACAATTATCAGAAGAAGATCCTGACAAGAGTGACAGTTTCAAAGTATCAACGTTATGCCAACCCAATCTTGCTCTTGATCCTTGTGAGGCTATAATGCTGGCATTCACGGCTTGGTGTGCAAAGGCAGAGCGAATTCTCAACGAATTTGATCTTGATGAGGACGTTGACGAGACTCTGCAAATTGAACCTTTGTTTGATGCGTGCTATAGGCAGTCGCTCAAAGTGGGAATGCTTGCTCAATCCTTGCACGACGAGGACATGGTGGTGGCAAGTGTAGGCTTGCAACTAGCAGCCGAAATTTGGAACGGGAAGGAGATCGTGGACACTGATTTAAAAAGGCTTAGTGCTGACATCTCAAAATGCTTGGAAAATTTTCAAGACATAAGTGTGCGTATTCTCAATCACCTAGAGATGCTGAAGGTACGATGTGAGAGGCTGTCGCAGAAGCTGGTTCAACAATGCAACACAGGATGGGAAAACAGAAAGTTTCTGCCGGGAACGATGAAAGACTCTATGAGTCGGATGGTGTATGATAGTGTGGCTGATTTCCGTGGGCAGATAGAGTTACTGCAGCGCCGCGCTACTTTACAACTCAACGTTGGTGGAGGGGTGTCCGTATGGCAAAAGCTGACGTTGTGCGTGATCCGGGAGGCATGCGAAAATCTCAGTGCAAGTTTGCACGAAGAGGCAAATCGTGTCACGCAGATGATATCCAAAAAAATGGAAGCAAAATTCAGCCGGGCTCTACAAGAACTGCGTGCATGCTTGGACATCAACGATATTCACCAAGGGCTGAGCGTATTCGAAGATGCTCGCACATGTGGTCGGTACCCTATCGAAGCGGTTGACACTGTGGATTCTACCAGGACGGAGCAAGGTCTCACACAGTTGTGGACCCTCAAAAGCCAACTTGACAAGGCGTGCGACGTGCTGATAACATACGGGGCAACTAGCGTACCCTTTGGCCCAGCCTTTACAATTGAGGATGCAGTGGTGGGCATTCCAACTTTGTTTATTATCCAGGCCAAAAACAAGAAGGGTGTCAAGCTGGGGACTGGCGCTGAGAAGGAGGGTTGGGAAATCAAAATCTCGGATGTCCAGGGCGCAGTGGATTTTGAACTCACAGACAACAAAAACGGCACCTATGAGGTCGAGTTTACCCCAAGATTTGAAACTGGCTGTGAAGTAGCTATCGCCTTTCGTGCTGGCAAGGCAGCATCGGCCGTGCCAATGCTCGGATCTCCTTTCCGGCTCAAATTCAGAAGAGACTCGTTTTGGAGTCTGAAAACAGTGTTTGGGCTTCCCAAAAACGTACCAGGGCGGGCACTTTTTGTTGCAACGCCAGACCTCGTGATGATTCTAGATATGGTGCAGACGGAGGTGTATCGTTTGTCCCCAGATGAGCATCCGGATGCAATTACACGTGTCTGGAGATGTGAAAAGGGGAGTTTTTCTGGAGACAACGTCAACCCAAATTCCAGGGGTGTGTTTGCACTCTCGAGCACACAGTTTCTGTGCTACACGGATTCTTTATCGCCGCTGTACGATGGATTTAATGACTGTACGACGCTACTAGAGATGAAAGAGAAGTCCACAGTGTTGGCCAAGACGCTTGTGACTTGCGAGCAAGACTCTCCCAGCGAGCTCGTAAGAGTTTTCAGTCGTCAAAAAGATTGGGCATGGAGCAACTCAAGCTGCCACAACACAAACAAAGTTGAAGGAATTTCCGAACTCCTTCTTTCGGATCGAGTGGAAGCAAGCCCCGACGCAGCCTCAGCTGTAGATGGTGCGGTAGAGGGCGCGGCAGACGACGAGAGTTCTTCACCAGTCCTCCCCTCGTCCATGGCAGAGAAGCCACCAATGGAAAGAAAAGAAAGTACCGATTTCAGCGCTCAAGGATTGGATCTGGTCAGGTACGCAAAGGCTGTGGTCAAGGGATCCTCGCATCGTTACGAAGATCTTTCAGTGCCCATCATTGTGGCTTCTATCAAGGTGGAAAGTGGCAAGGTTTCGCCTGTAGCAATGCTGATGACGCATTTTGACCAGTATTTTCGAGCCTGGCGTAAACGCAGCACGGCCATTTTCTGCGACGGCAAACTAGTGGTCTTCGGTGGATCTGGCGAGCATAGCAAAGTACTGACGTGTTATCTGCCGGAAGACGCAGAGAAGGAACGAGCCGGTCTTGAGTTTCAGACATTTGAGGTGACCGGCCATCTTCCTTGCAGTCGCTGTAATTTTTTTCTTGCGTATTCGGGCAAAAAAGTTGTGTTACATGGCGGCGTTGACGAAGACGAGAACATTTTGAATGACATTTACACGTACGATCTTGAGACGCACAGGTGGGATCATCTTATGTCTGGGTCCATTCCGAACACATGTATGGCGATGTATGCTTCGAATGACTGCAATGTTTTGGCGCTATATCGCGGGACAATACACCTCCAACTCCGAGTGCTGGATCTCAATAGCATTGTGCGGAGAGATTCGCTTCACCAGTGTGGCCACTTCACGAATCAGACTATTACCCAGATCGGCCAGACAATCCGAACAAATCAAAGAGAGCTGTTGCTGCGGGATTCATGGTTATTGCGGTTGGCAGTCTACAGGGCGCTGCATCACACGGAATTTAAAGCGATGCTACAAAATGTCGACGAAATGATTTGCTTCCTGGAGATGCACATGGATGAATGTGGCTTAGACCTTACAGACCTGCAGAATTCTGCAAATGACACCACCATGATTTATAATGATATGGTAAAGTCTGCCACAGATCTGCGAGCAAAACTTAAAAAAGTCCCGCAGTCTCAAGCACCTCACGGCCACATTGAAACAGTTTACCGTCTGCGAATCAAGGATCTAATCAGCCATGATGTGACGCTCAACGCAGTGTTTGCGCGCATTTCGACAGGTGAGCCTGCATCCATTAAAGCCATTGAAGTGGCAAGGCAACAGCTGGATCAACTCCGATGCGAGTGCGTCACTTTTGAGGAGCAGACTCTTTTCTTTGGCGTCACAATTCTGCTGCAAGAAGGAAAGTCCATCATTGACAAACAATTGGAGACACTCGGATACTTCCGCCGTGCATGGACCCTGTATCACACTCTCTTTGATTGGGCTCAAGTCCCGCTTGGCCACCCGGATTCGCTTAATCTGGACATCGCTGACAGCATAGATTGGGCGCTGCAAGAGATGTCGGCCAACTGCCTTCAATTTGCAAATTCGGAACTGTATCTCATGCTCAACAAATATGTAGCGGACGTTTATGAATCATGCAAATTTATACGACTGACGAGTGAAAAGTCGGACAATCCTGAGGATTGGTGGCATTCTACTCGAGTTCTCTGTGGCTTGTCGCAGCGTATTTTGAATCCCGCTACTGTCGGAACGATGCTGCGGGAAGAGATTTTTCAGTGTCCAAATGTGCGTGAATTCATGACAAATGCTGCTAAAACTGTTTCTGACAAGACTCTTCTCGGAAGACGCGCCGCATCATCGAGTGGCGTCTTGTTGAGTGTCGTCAAGCTTTGCTCTTACCTCAGCAGTGGAATCCAAGGGCTGTCACAAAACAGCATGTACAGCTTGACATGCTTTTGCACAATCAGTTCTGTGCTCAAAAAATCACTGCCGGTGAGA
>Ga0105053_10008327_pt1 | contig 13530 bp, 8 predicted proteins | sample BON01_FD_78093 | JGI IMG/M metagenome (GOLD analysis project Ga0105053, IMG submission 78093) | Freshwater microbial communities from Lake Bonney liftoff mats and glacier meltwater in Antarctica - BON-01 | ecosystem: Environmental > Aquatic > Freshwater > Ice > Glacier meltwater | place: Lake...
AAGGTGGAAAGGGGAAACCCAAGCACAGAAGGAGGAAAAGCGCAAGCAACAAAGAGAAAGAAGAAGGTATGCATACCTGTCCGGAGTTCCCGATCTGCCCAACCACCGAGGCCATGTTGATGATGCGGCCACGGCGGGCTCGAAGCATGACGGAGGCGGCGGCCTTGGAGGCGTAAAAGACACCGGACAAGTTGATGTCGATCACGGCTTGCCAGTTCTCGGGCTTCATGGTCAGGACCAGACCTGCAGGAAGGGAGGGAGGGAGGGAAGGGAAGGGAGGGAGCGTTGTGAGTTCTGGGAAGAGACAGAAAGGGAAAGGGGGAGCGGAAGGCAGGAGGGAAGGGTGAATGCATGCTTGGAAAGGAGGAGGGATAGACAAAGAAACAAACAACCAGAACGTACCGTCTTTAGTGATGCCAGCGTTATTCACGAGGATGGACACGGGGTCCTTGAAGGCGGCGGCGGTCTCCTTGAACAGGGCCTCCACCTCGGCGGGCTTGGACATATCGGCCTAGGGGAAGGGAAGGGAAGGGGAAGGGGAGGGGGAAAGGAGGAGAGGGTGAGAATGAAATATAAAGAAAAGGAAGAAATTGTGCCACCCCACCCCTTTCCTTCCCCAAACGATGCCGCAACATACCCTGATAGCCACGGCCTCGGACCCCATGGCCTTGATCTCCTCCACCACGGCCAAAGCAGACTCAGCCGACGAGGCGTAGTTCACCACCACCTTCACCCCGTACTTGGCCAGCTCCAAAGCGCAGGCCTTGCCGATCCCACGGGACCCGCCCGTGACAATGGCCACATCCACCATCTCGCCGGCCGCGGCCGCCATCATGCGCACCGCACCGCTGCTGCGGACCGTGGCCCGGAAGGCGGGGGCTACGAAGGCCAGGGAGGAGGAGGAGAACATGACGAGTGTCGTGAGGGCGAGGGCGCGGGCAAGCATTTCTTTTGTGGGTTCGGCCTGTACTGCGATTAAAGAGAGCCTGTCGTTGTTGTGCTGTGAGGATGAGGGGGTGGGAAGGGTAGTGAAGGGCGTGAGCGTTGTTGTGGCTTTACGGGTTTGGACGCGTCTCGTCATGGCGCGAGCGTTGCTTTTCTTTTCAGGCAGGGGAGGCCATCAAAACCACCATTTGTGAAGCCAACCACAGCGGCAGCGCCCCAAAAACACGCCCTACGCCTGCTTGGCAACGTGCGGGACGTGCTGCGGCCAACGCTGGTGGTGTTCGGATGGCTGTGAGAGACGTAGCTAGAGGGGCATGTAGGCAGCCGTCTGTTGTTTTGGTGATCACTCTCATCAGGCTCGGCGACTCGACACGCAGGCCTGGGATTTGTGTGAATGATGACCAAAGACGCGTGTTGGGTAGGTTCTTCCATGCATGCCGTGCTGCTTGGCGTCATTAGCTAGCTAGGGGTGTGTCATGTGTGTGAACTGTATGGTGTGGTTGTATAGATGCATGTTTGCTCCCTGCCTTCTCAGCCTCCCCCTCCCCCCCACCTCCCCTCCCCCTTCCACGCCACACCCTCATCATCCTCCCCCTCCTCCATCATCGCACCCTACCCCTCCACAGCCATGGCCGACGCCGCCAACTTCCGGCAGCGGAATCGCCTCTCGCCCGACGTGACCCGCATCCTGTACGTGCGCAATTTGCCCTTCAAACTCTCGAGCGACGAACTCTACGACATCTTTGGCAAGTACGGCCCCATCCGACAGGTACGTCTTGATTGAGCAGGGGAGGGAGGGAGGGGAGGGAAGGAAAGAGGGTGGGAGGGATGTGATGCCATGCATTTGAGTGTTCAGCAGTAGTGCACGTCGTCGGTGCAGTGATAGAGAGGTGGAGGGAATGGGGTGTGCTGACCTTCTGTATCATGCCTTTGCCCTGCCCCCTTCCGCCAGTGTGGAGCGACGAGGCGTCATGGCCCCCTTTCCCTTCGTGTGTCGTGCCAAGCAAAGCTCCCTTTTTCGAAAATCTTTCATCCCCTTCCATCCGCACCACACAGATTCGCGTGGGCGCCGCCAACGAGAATCGCGGCAAGGCCTTTGTGATCTACGAGGACATCTACGACGCCAAGGACGCCCTCGAGCACTTGAATGGCTTCAACGTCTGCGGCCGGTACCTAGTGGTCCTGTATTTCCACCCGGAGAAGGAGCAGAAGCGGATAAACTTGGAGAAGCAACGGAAGGAGGTGGAGGAGTTGAGGAAGATGGTCGATGCCGGCCGAGGAAAATAAAAAAGTGGAGGACTGGAAGGAAGAAAGGTGTGGGTGAATGTGTACATACAAGACAACTAAACGAAAATCCAAAAAGAAGAAGCGACAGCATGAAGTCTTTGAGAAATAGAAAAGGATGGTTATGGTAAAGGAAGAGGAGAAGGGTGCGGTGGGTGAGTGCGACCTTGCTCATAGCAGTAATTGAAACGAGAGTCAGCGCACGGAGAAACGTCCTCTCCCTCTCCTTTGATTTTTACCGATGTCTTTCTTTCTTTCTTTGTCGTTGCTTTTTTGAATGCATCAACTTAATGTGAAGGGCACGCCGCTACGGGGCTCGCCACTGAGCACACAGACACACACACACGAGTTATATCAGAACGCTCTCTCTCGTTCTCTCTCTCTCCCTCCTCTTCTCTTCTCCTCCTCTCTCTCCGCTGAAAAGGCACAATCACAGAACAAGAGCCGTCACGACCCCTTCCCTCCTGCCTTCCTCCTTCTTTTTTCTAACTGCTCATCAAATTTAGCACTTTACTTGAGCTCGCCGGAGTCGGCGATGACGACCTTCTTGCTGGGCGTGCCACGGGGGGAGCCAACGGCCTCCACCTTGCGCACAACGTCCATGCCCTCCGTCACCTTCCCAAACACCGTGTGTCGCCCGTCCAACCTGGGGAGAAAAAGGAGAAAGATGAGTTGATATTATAAAAGAAGAAGAAGCGTAAGGACGAGGTAGAGAACAGAAGGAACGGACGCAAGATGAGAAAGAAAGGCGGGAGGAAAAGCAGATTGAGTCAGTCAGCAGCAAAAACCTACCAGGGGGTCACGACGGTGGTGATAAAGAACTGGGAGCCGTTCGTGTTGGGGCCAGAGTTGGCCATGGAGAGGAGGCCCGGCGTGGTGTGCTGGAGAGGGAGGGAAGGAAGGAGGGAGGGAGGGAGGGAGGGTAAGATAGGAGAATTCTGAAAGTAAGGGCACGACAGGTAGAAATATTACTTGCCTTGAGAACAAAATTTTCGTCAGGGAAGGTGCGTCCGTAGATGGATTGCCCGCCGGTGCCGTCGCCGCGGGTGATGTCGCCGCCTTGCAACATGAAGTCAGGAATCACGCGGTGGAACGCACTGCCCTTATATGTGAAGCCAGCCTCGCCCGTGGCGATCTGACGGAAGTTCTCTGCAAGTTGGGCGTAAGGATTGAATAAAGTGAGTTTGCGGATGGAACAATTCGAGGAAGCGAGGGGGGTGGGGAAGGAGGAAGGGAGGGGGAAAGGGGATGATGATGATAAGACGTACCGGCAGTCTTAGGGGCCTTGTCAGCCGCCAGCTCCATGACAATGCGGCCGGTCTTCTCCCCGCCAATCTCTATGTCAAAGTACACCTACCGGGGCAGTGCGTAGAGAGGGAAAGACGAGCGTGAGGCTAAGTATCTTTGCCGTCCATCTTGGCCGCTGACCTCCCCACGCCACCCAACACAAGCCTTACCTTGGGGTTCGCGGCCATGGCCAGGCTGCGGGATTGCATCACACGACGGCCGGCAGCATGGGCGGGGGCACGCGCGATGGAGGGCCCCACGCGCTGGAACGCCAAGACGGAAGCACGGGGCAACATGAATGCGGAGGCGCTTTGGAGGAGCACGAGGCAAGCGACGAGAAGGAGGGTGGCGGAGGAAGATTGTTTCATTCCTGTTGGGTGGACATGGGGAGAAACAAGGCAATAAAGATGAGTATGCTGGCGTGGCGTGGTTGTGCTTGCTGTGTACTCTTGTGTTGGTCTTCAAGTGCTGCTGCAGCGTTCTGCGGTGGTTGGAGAGGAGCTTGCTGCAGGCCGCAATGCCCTCCTTCACGCGACGCATGGGAGCGTAGAAATGCACCACAGCACAAACAAACAAACAAAAGACCCTAAAGCCACATATTCCTTTTTCGTGTCCTCTATGTCATTGCTTCTTTTCTTTTCTTTCCTCTCGTTTTTCACAGGGGCGTCAATGTGTACACTATCGCTAGCTAGTTTCTGTCCTATTCTATTTCCCTTCTAGTACCCTCCCTCCCTTCCTCCCTCCCTCCCTCCCGCATTATTACAACCACGGGCTCCACCCGACAAAAATGCGGCACAAATTGTCCGGGTCCGTCGCCTCGGAAATGAGGTACTTGACGTGGCCCTCCACGCTCATGGCATCCCCTCCCGGGTCCTCGTACCCCTTGAGCTTCTGCCGAATGCGCAGCAAGGCCCGCTCCGCGTCGCTCGTCGGCCGCATCGTCTCCATGGCCGCCGTCGCTTTCCTCAGCTCCTCGCCCCCCACCACCTTGTGCGCCGCCTTGCGACGGCGGCCGGCGTCCTCTTCCTCCTCCTCGTCGCCTCCATCTGCGCCTCCCCCGCCCTTGCCACCACCAACACCACCAATGGCCGCCGTCGATCCCGCCGCCTCCCCAGCCGCCAACACCTGTGGCACGCCCGCGCGCACCCAGCTGTGCAACGGATCGTGGACACACACCTCCAGAATCGTGAGCAAAGACGGTGCGTGCTGCCGGAGCACGGCCATGGTGGTGTTGCAGCACTGCCGAAACACGCCCTCCGTGCCCGTCACCCCCATCGCGTCCACCACGTCCCGCGTCAAGCGAAAGGGCACCGTCTCGGGCTGCGGCAGAATCTTGCCTTGCTCAAACGTGTACCCGAAATCAATGTGCACGAGCCCCGCCGTCGCCTGGTCCACCAAGATGTTGCTGGCGTGCCGGTCCCCAATGCCCAAGACATAGCCCACAATGGAGCTTACAGCCACAGACCGCGTGTAGTGCAGCCGCTTCCGGTACCAGAGCGCAGGGTCCGGGAAGGTCTCGAGGAAGAAGAAGCGGAAGGCCGGGTGGAAGTTTTGGGTGATGGTCTGATAGGCTTCCCGCCGTTCCTCGCTCGTTCGCGCGGTCTTCAACAGCTCCCGACACTCCCGCGAGCTAAAGTCCGTGTCGCCGTTATAGCGCTCGTGCAAGGCTACGGCCCGGTCCGAGGAAGCGACTAACAGCCCGCCCAGCGTCTTGGTGTCCTCCACAAATTCCAACACACCGCTCTCCGGCGTCAAGGGCAGCACGCGATAGGTCCGAATGTGCAAGGCACGACGGCGGGCACGGGGGTCGCGGCAGAGCAGGGTGTTCATCGTCTCAAAGACCTGCATCATGATCGCGTCCGAGCGCACGTCGTCCGCCTTGACCACCTGCCGATACTTCCGTCCGTCCGAGCCCAGGCAGGCAATGATCATGGGCCGGCTGAGCCCCGAGTCTGCATTCATGAAACGGGACTCGAAGCGCTCGACCCGCACCACATGCGTGTTGCTGCTGCTGCTTCCGTCTGCGTCCTGCACGTCGTACCGCGCCAATGGATCGAGCCGAGGGGTCCTGGTCACCACCGCAGGCAAGGCCGCCAAGACCACGCCGTTGCCCGTCCCACTGCCCGGTCCAACGGCGCCGCGCCGCAAAATGTCGGGAAAGCTGCGGACGAGGGCCGGCTCGGCCGTAAGCGAGGCAAAGGCCAGGCTCTTGGTGTCCTTCATCTCCTGCGAGCGCTTGATAGAAGCCAGGCCGATGTAACCCTCCAGCAGCCGCTCCGTGTTCTTGACCAACGCCTCCAGGGTCGGGCTCCCACTAGCCATCAGCCGGTCCAGGATGCCTTGCGCCGCCTGCACCTTCTCCTCTAAGTGGGGCATGCGGTTGTACGTCTCTCGCGCCGCCGCCGAGTTCAAGCGCTTCCCGTGCCGCAACGCAAACAGCTGCAGCAAGGTGTGGTGAGGGTGCTCTCGGCAAATCCGGAACACCAACGTCTCCACCGCACTGATAGAGTCGGGCGCGCCTGAGCCCAGCCGAGACAAAATCTGATAGATCAAGGGCACGAGCTTGTACGTGGGTACCTCGGCCACCAGCTGGGCCATCTCCGCGTTCACGGCCGGATTGTCCGCGTTGCCCGGCTCGAACCACAGCGCCACCACCCGAAAGATGGGTCCCAGGTCATCGTCGCTCTCATCTCCAATGTCGTCCTCTTCCCCTTCCTCCCCATCTTCCTCATCCAATCGCGCGCTTCGACGGCTGTCGCGACTGCTGCCCCTCCCCCCTCCGCCTCCTCCTCCCTCCCCACCACCCAGCAACCCCTCCAAGCACAACGCCAAACGAAACTGCCTCAGCGCATCCAACAAAAGCCCAGACAACGAGTCCGCCTGCGCCTTGTAATCCGCCTCGTCCAAAGCCAACTCCTTCCTCAAGCTCCCAATTCGCCGCCTCAACTCGCTGCGCTTCGGATCCTTCTCCCCCACCCCCTCATACTCGCGCTGCGTCGCCTCCAGCTCCGCCTTGCGCTGCCGCAGCAGCTCGGCCTGCCGAACCATCTCCTCGGACTTGAGCCGCTCCGAGCGACGTTGATAAAGCTCGGCCAAGAAGTTGGCCAATGTCAAGTGCGCCCGTCGCCGCTGGGTGGGCGTGCCTCCCTCCAGCACCGCGCGCTCCACGGCAGGGAGCAAATGCCCATCAATGATGCGTTGCGTCCCCTCCGAGCGTGCCGCGGCCATCCACCGGCCCGCCAACTGCCGCGCCTGCACCTCGATCCCTCGCGTCCGAGGCTCCACCACCAACGCCGACCGCTCCAGTGCTTCCAAAGCAGGACCCAACGCTGCCGCTGTGCGAATTGCCAAGTCCGCCTCGCCCTTAGCCCACAAAATGCGGGCTTGCTCCAGTTTGCAAGCACAGCGATCCACCGTCAAAGCCCCCGGCGTACTGGCTCCAGGCGCCAGCAACAAACTCTCCACCCGATCCATCACACTCGCCGCAATGGTCAAATTCCCCGCCGCACGCGCAGCACCCGCAAGTCCACGTGCGTGCCGCACCAGCGCTTGACGCGCATCCATCGGCGGACAGAGCGCACGGAGCAGCACTTCGCGCACTGCCAGCACAGGCTCCACTAGCTCAAAATCATCCCCCAGCGCCCCTCGGGACCGAGCGCGCCACGCAGCAATCAAGGCCTGAGCCTCGCCCCGCCGTACCATGCCACTGGAAGTTGAGGCCAGACCCATGCTGCTGCCCGCGAGGCTGCTGCCTCCTGCGGCTGTTGCCGTCCCACATAAATCGTCATCCACGGCCATAGCATTGCTGCCGGTTCCGGCCTTGGCCACCACACGCAACGCCGCCACCTCCTCCATCTCACGCAGCGACTGCAAACGCGCCAGCACAGGCGACAAGAACCGACTCGGCTCCGAGGGCACTTCCTGGGCCAAACACGACAGCAACCCCAAGCGCGCGGCCCGCAAATGATGGGCAAGGCCAGCATGGTCTCGAGCCGCGAGCGCGCGCAACCCGGCGTGGACATGCTCATGGTACCGCTGTCGGCCGAGCAGGCTCAACGCAGGGCCCCCCACCAAGTCCTCCTCCGCCCGCCCCTCCCGGTGCCACGCTCGAAGAGAGTAGTCGTCGTCAAGCTCCAAAGGCGGGGTAGCGTCCGCAAAGACAGCTTCCGAGGACGATGATGAAGATGTCGCAGAAGAAGAGGGAGGAAGATGCCGTGCTACAAATGCATCCGGCCCCCGTAGCGCCGACGAGGAACTCGAGCCACCACTACCACTGCTGCTGCCGCCCAACGCGAGCTTTTGCCAGCGGCATGCTCGCCACGAGGTCTCAAATTCCAGCTCCCGCAACGCGGCTTCGTGACTGGCTTGCGCCCGCGTCTCCAGTCCGGCTAAATACGCGCCCAACACATGGCCCAAGTCCAACTTTTGCAATGCAATCGCCGGACCCGCCGAAACACCACTACCTCCACCCCCTCCCCCTCCTCCCGCCGCAACCCCCGCGCTACCTCTACTTCCACCTTGGGTGCGTTGAAGGACAAGGCAATCATGCGCGGCCAGCGCTTGCCTCCAGTCAGGACTCTCACGAGCAGCCGCCGCCCGCGTTCGGCCTTCGAGGCCCGTGCCCGCTTGCACGCCCTCGGCACCGTCGGGCTCCGCGAGTCGCCCTGAGATGCGGAGAAGGAGAGAGCGAACCTCCCCCAACTCGTCCATCAGCAAGGCGGCTTGCTCCTGCTTCTGTTGCTGCTCCTGCTCCTTGCGAGTGGTGGAGGCGCCGCTGCTGCTGCTGCTGCTGCTGCTGCTGCTGCTGCTGCTGCTGCTGCTGCTGCTGCTGCTGCTGCTGCCTTTCTTCTTGCTGCTTGCACCACCACCACCGCCGCCAGCATGGCCCTTGGCTTGAGCCTGATGAAGCTGCCGCTCGTCCTCCACGTGCAATTCCAAGTACAGCGCCGCCGCCGTCAGCGCCCCGCACCGTAAAGCTGCCCGTGCCACCTCCAACTTATCCAACCCCAAGCCCATCATCCCCCCCACCGCTGCCACGGCCTCGTGTGCTCTGAGCGGGCGAGAGGCAGGATCCACATCCGAAGCGACCACACCGCGACGTCGAGGCATCTTGCTGCTGCCGGCGGAAAGGGAGGGATGGAGTAATGCCTCGTGGATGCTCTGGGTGCGGAGAAAGGCGAGGGCAGCAATCAGGGTTTGGAGGGGTCGAGGCCCTCCCCGAGAAAGGCATCGCTGCAGGCATCGCGTGAGCTGCTGGCCCGCTCGTTCCCGGGTCATGACACGCTGAACGGACGGCTGCTGCTGCGGCCAGCCACCCCTGCCACCACGTTTGTGGGATTGGGTGCCCGTGGCCGGCGTCTTGGTGAAGGAGGAATCGGGTTCCAGGCGCAGAAGGCACAACAACACAAGGGGCAGCAAGGCCTCGGCCAGCGCCGGCTGACTCCGACACGCCCCACCGCACTGAATCAAAAACCGTCGGACGGCCACCACCTCGTTGTCCTCCTGCCCCTCCTCCACCTCTTGAGCAGGCGCCCCAGCCATGATACCCTCCCGTATCAACGTCCAAACCAGCTGCGTGATCCACTGCTTATAGGACCATCGCCGCGGGTCCCACACACGCCGACTCCACCACGTGCTGCTGCTGTCGCTGCTGCTGCCAGGGCGCTGCTGCTGCGTGGAAGCAACACGCGCCGACCGAGCCCGCTTGAGTGGAGAGCTCAAGGACGAAGCAGCCGCCGCCTCGGCTTCCTCTGCCTCCCGTTGGCGCCACTGCCACACGGCATCCGCGGCCTGATCACTGTGCTTGGTGGAGGACCGGGCAAACGACCGCAGCAAATCCGCGTCTTGTGCCTCAAATCCCAACTCCTGCCCACCCGACGTCCACACCGCTTCCATCCAAGGCCGAATCTCACACGCCACCGGTGCAGACCCCGCGCTGCCACCCTCCTCCTCCCCATTGTCAAGCAGGGGACGAAGCAACGTAGCCCGCAAGGTCTCCACCGCCAGCTGCACAGTCCGGGCATCGGAACCCGTGACAAGCCCCAAGAGAATCTTCAGAGCTTTCCCCACGGTAGCTTGGCAGGGGGTTGCGGGTGAGGACGGCGTGGAGGGCGTGGGGGAGGAAGCACCCGAGGAACGACGGGAGGAGGAGGTGGATTTCCTGCTGCTGCCGCTGGTGGGGGATGGAGCGGGTGGAGTCGCAGCAGCTGCTCCTGCGTTGCTCGAAGGCGCCCACAAGACCAACTCGCAAGGGGGAACAGCACCCAAAGCTCCTAAAGCACGCGCCGCATCGATGCGCACCGCTGTCTCCTCGGGGCTACTGGACGAAGCATCCTGCTCACATACTCCATTACCAGAACCACCCCCACCCGTAGCAGCAGCAGCCCCCCCTCGTTCTCCACCACCACCCCGACACAAGGCCAACAATGCCGGCACCAACAACCTCCGCACCTCCGGCCCTGGATCCCGAGGCGGGCTGCGTTGAGAAGCGAGCTGACCCGTGGTAGCAGAAATGGGACTCAGGCGGGCGAGCAGCGCCTTGAGAGCCACTAAGCGTGTCACCTGCCCTGCCCTCCCTTGCCCCGCGCTTTTGGCCAAGGTGGCAGCAAAGCGCTTGGCATGCGCGACCAGCTGCTGCTGCCCATTCTCGTCAAGGGTGCTGCTACGAAGAAGGCCCGTGGTGGTGGTGGTGGAGACCGAGGCCGTAGCCCGTGCAATCGCCTTGCGCACCTCCTCCAACCCGTGCTCCTCCTTCTCCTCCCCCAACCACCCTCCCCCCCCAAGGCTCGGCAAAGGATCAAGCCCAGCAAGGTAAGGTTTCAGGCCACGTTCCTCAATGACCAGACGCTTCAACAGCCCCACCACCTTGGCAGCAATCGCCTTGGCCTCCTCCTCCGAAAAGACAGAGGAAGAAGCAGCGCCCTCCCCACCAGAAAGCAACAGCAGCGACCCCCCACACAGCAGCTCTTCCTCTTCCTCCTGCTCCGTCGCCTCCCCTCCTCCTCCACCCCCGTGTTGATGCCGCTGGCTCCGAAGCCGCACCAAGACCGTAAACAGCGAGACAACCAACGCTCCCAAATGAGGACCCAACCTTTCGGCCCCGCTATTGCTGCTACTGCTGCTGCTACTGCCACCCAAAGCAGCATCAAGGTACGTCTCCAGCAGGTCCAGGCCAGGGAGGGTGAGGGCGTCAGGGTGTCGTTCCAAGGCCCACAGCAGCAAATGAAGCCCGAGGTGCAGCACAGCGGGCTCTTGCGCCGCTGGCCCCAGCACCATTAGCAGCTCCTTGGTCAGCTCTAGCAGCCGACGGGCACGTGATGGGCTGGTGGCTTGGGCGAGGCGAACCTTGAGGTGGAGGAGGAGCTCGACGGGGTTGCATTGAGACCAGAGCACCGTCAAGTCCACCATCTGCGCTCCTTCCTCTCCCTCTCCTCCTCCACCTCCTCCTCCCTCACCACCAGCAGTAGCAGGAGGAAGACGCGGCGCCCCCAAAACCCGCTCAGCCAGTGCTTGGAGGGCAGGACCCAAACCAGCAGGCGTCAAGGTGTGCAAGGCGCTGTTGCCGCTGGTGGTGCTGCTGGAAGAAGCAGAGGGAGGAGCAGGAGGTTCAGGTCCCAGGAGGTCAAGCATGGCCACCACTACGTCTTGGGGGTACTCGGCCACATCAAACCCCAGCCCGCTCTCCAAATCCTCATCCTTGGCCTTGGGGAGGGACCGACGGAGGAAGGCCTGCAAATCTGCTAGCTGAGTAGCAGCTGCATCGTGGAGGGTGGCTGCTGTTAGAAGCAGCAGCTCCAGGGCCTTGACTTCAACCATGTGCGTCTCCACCACCTCCGCCACCCGTCCCTCCCGAGGCACCACCGACTGCTGCTGCTGCTGCTGATCTTTGTGCGACGGGGCCTCCAACGACAAGCCCCCGCCCTCATTGATCGCAAACACCAACCCCTGCCGCTGCTGCTGCCGCTCAGACAGCGGCCCCGCGACGAGAGCTAGAGAGTCCAGCAGCTCAAATCGATACGTGGGCGGGTAGCCCCCACAGGCCAGGCACGCCAAGGGCACCAGAATGGGCAACGCATGTCGAACAAACGCCCCCAGCAACCGTTCCTGTCGCGCCGCCGCATCCTCCTCCGTCTCCTCCTCCTCCTCATCCATCAAGCTCGCCCCACAAGCCGCGAATGGATCGTTCTCCTTCCCTCCCTCCTCCTCCTCCTCCTCATTCTCCGAAACCCCTCCTCCTCCTTCCCCCCTCCCTCGCACAGCAGCAGTAGTAGCCGCAGCAGAAGCAGCAGCAAGCGCCGCGCCGTGTGCCCCCCCTCCCCCCCCTCCGCCCAGTAACACCAAATGGAGAGGAAAATCCCTTAAGGGCAACCGCAAGACAACCAACCACTCATGCATCAAAAAAAGCAAATGCTCCTGCAGCAAGGCCGCCGTCGAAGGATACCCCAACCCCCCCGCCACGGACGACAACACCGCTTCCACCATAGGTCTCACCACCCTCGCTGCCCTCGCCCGCGCCGCCGCCGTAATCACATGCCGAGTCGAGAACGAGCCTGCTGCTGGTGCGCCTGCCGGGGCCCCCCACCAGCGACACAAGGCCAAAACAGCCACCCTTGCCACCTTGTCCGACGCCCGCCCCGCCGTCCCAAAAGCCATCAGCTGCCCCAAGCGCCGCTGCAACGGATCGATCGGCAAAGGCGTAGTTTGAGTGGATGTGATGGGGGGAGGAGAGGCGAGACCTGCTGCTTCATCGGCGTCTGGCCCTTCCCCCGGCCCGGACAACACGCCCTGCCGCCGGTACTGTTCCCACACACTCAAACTATTTGGATACACCGCAAAGACAGCAGGCAAAGCCCGAGAGGTAGAAAGACGGACCTCGCTATCCCCATGCCGGCAGCTATGCACCAAGCAAGTCAAAAAAAGCTTCCGCGTGGTATTATCCCCCCTCACGGCCTCCGACACCTCAAACAGCGCCTTTCTCGTGTCCGTCTCCAAGCACCGGTTATACCAACTCAACTCCTCCCGTGCCACCAGCTCAAACGACGACCACAGCCGATCCTGGACCGGTGCCAGCCCCTCCACCAGCCAGCGAGGGCTCTGACGACTCCCCAACTGCTGCAGCATCCGCAACAGGTGATGCAAGCGAATCTCCTGTCCCACCGTCACTCCCTCCCCGTTGTTGTTGTTACTACCAGACAAGGCCCTCGACAAGCTGGCACGAATAACCGAATTAGCTACTGCGGGGGGGTCCTGGTTCACCCATCGCTGGAGCTCGGCGAGGTGGGTGACGTACTCCTCGGGGTCCGCCAGAAGGAAGAGGGCATCGTGCCACAGCCCTGCTAGATCCAAGCCCGGCTCGTCCAGCAGCAGGCAGCTCGCCGCCTTGACAAATCGATGGGCGTGGATGTTGGTCGGGTCAATGACGAGGGCCACGCGGGAATAAGCGGCCAGCTCTCGGACCGAGAACCGTCCGGTGCTAGAAATCTCATAAGCCAAGGCACAATCTCCCCGCTGCATGCTTCCTCTCCCCCTGCCTCCCCCTCCCTTCCCCCGGCGATGCTGCTGCTGCATCCGCTGCCGCTGCCGCTGCCCGTCCTCCTCGTCCTCGTCCTCATCATCGTCCATGAGCATGTCGTCCTCCGTCCGACCCGAGGCGTACAACCGCCGCTGGGCCAAAGAAGACGCCTCGTCCTCATCATCATCCATCAAATCATCCTCCTCCTTCCCTTCCGTCTCCTCGTCCTCGTCCTCCCTCCCTCCCCCACCCCAACCACCACCAGCAGTCACCTCCCCCGACCCCCTCGGCAACAACAACATCAACGACTCATCCATCCGCTTCTTAAAAAAACGCAAGACACTCCGCGCCTCCCGAGGCAAGCCCTCCTCCTCCCGCCTCGTCCCCCCCCCCCCCCCCCCCCCCCCCCCCCCCCCCCCCCCCCCCCCCCCCCCCCCCCCCCCCCCCCCCCCCCCCCCCCCCCCCCCCCCCCCCCCCCCCCCCCCCCCCCCCCCCCCCCCCCC
>Ga0105053_10008329_pt1 | contig 13529 bp, 4 predicted proteins | sample BON01_FD_78093 | JGI IMG/M metagenome (GOLD analysis project Ga0105053, IMG submission 78093) | Freshwater microbial communities from Lake Bonney liftoff mats and glacier meltwater in Antarctica - BON-01 | ecosystem: Environmental > Aquatic > Freshwater > Ice > Glacier meltwater | place: Lake...
ATCGAATCGGAGTACACACCCTGTTAAAGGTATTGACTTTCCCGTTTTTGTGGAGGTCCAAAGCGATGCAATATCTGCACTGTGCATCGGTCATGGTAGTCCCCCCTTCCTCTGCCGCCTTTCGAATCCTATTGCAAGATAAGCCATGACAAATCCCATCTCTGGATCTTGGATTCTCAAACCTCGAGCAGCTGTATCGCACGTTTCCTCTACAAATATTACCGTCTTGGAGGACTTGAGAATTTCTACAGAATTGTGAATTTCTGAACATTTCCGGACTCTTGCAGTACGAGGGCACCTTGTACAGGTTCGAGTACCTTCCAGAGGAAACTTCATTCCAGTCGATGACGAGACCGGTAAAGAAATCAGGTTTCGCTGAGAACATACTCATCCAATTGGTAGCTACCATTCCAGACAAGCCAATATGGAACGTGTAGTTAAGAAATGGAGTTCCTTGAAAGACTCTCCATATTGCATTCGTCTTGCCAAACTCCCATTCAAAGGCTTCGGAAAGCCACTTACCCCACGGACGGTATCCTAATGGATGTTTTGATTGGAAGACAAACTGTGGAATCATATGTCGCGGAAACACGAAACAGTCGTTGCCTGGATGTGCGGATCTATTGGGGTATGTATATACTTTTTCAATGTTCCTCTCAATGACAGATCCCATCGATAGATCCATTCGAGTAATCGTGAATGCAGATGGCCTATTACAACTCTGTGAAGCATCGTGAGGTTGTGGCTTAAATCCAAGAATATCATTTGAAATGTCCTTTGATTCAAATTCAGATATTCCTCCCCCCTGCTTGTACCATTTGGCAGCCAGAGATGAACTGATTTTCTTCTTCTTGTTCGTATTGAATTTGTCTCGCAGGTACATTCGGGCAATATCTCGCTGAACATGAGAGAATATATCTTCACATCCACCACTTGTTTTAAACAATTCAAAAGCATCTGCAAGACATATATCCGTATTCGAGAACAGCGAGTCTTCCTTGCTGTACTCGATGCAATACTTGAAGAAGCGATAGACATTTTCAAGGACATGAAGCTGAGTTTCGCTCTGTGTCCAATCTTTGTTGCTTAACTCCCAGACCTTTACATAAAAGTCCTTCATCGCACCGATATCTCTGTTTGTATATACAACAATTTCTCCTCGGGTCGCTGACTTTGCTTTTTCAAAAAGCTCACCTATTTGGGGGAGGCGATGGTAATGAAACGGTTCTGTTGTTCCCTTTTCGAGAAGAAACACGTTGGCGAAATCAGGGGAACTCGATTGGTCTTCTGGGAAAACTAAATCAATGTGCTCCACAATAACTCCATGCACTGCGGCAAACTCGGAAGCCACTCGCCACGAATGAGCAACCAGCTTATGCTCTTTTTCCTCCATCGAACCAGACGCAACTCTGAAGCTATTAAATACATGGGAAATATGCACCTCCTTAACTTCAATAGGGACATCCATCATCTCAGCATCATCAACGTCTTGAACGGTGATGAACGGTGTTGGGCTCACTTGGACAGACCTGAAATCCTGAAACGATAATATCCACAAATAAAAGCCAATCATGAAAGATAGAACAGCTGTGTAGCTAACAATAGTGCGTCTCACTCGCGTCCCACATACGTACACGTATCCTGCTCGAGTTTTCATAGTAACATGGTCTACCACAAGTAGATTCGAATACGTTCGATTTCAAAAATGACTCCAATTGTAACACAACCAAATGCTCCTAGCCGTCCGATTAAATCTGCTATTTAAAACAATGATACTTACTAACCATAGTTAATTCCGAAATGATTCGGTTTAGAGACAAGCTTATTTATAATTCTATTCAAATACCAGAGTATTCTAATTAAAACACAACAAAAATCGATTTTTTAAAGCACTACTAATTAATATTTATAATACCTGGTAATCAAATATAGACTTAAATCATTGAGACCAGGAATACCAGTCAATTTCATTCTCCTCAAAAATTCAACAATAAGATCAACCTTCTTGCGAGGTCGTTAAAACCAGTCGATCTAGTTTGGATTCAAGAGCATGGATATGAGATAACTGCAATCTGAAGAAGGAGCTGACAGCGGTGGAGAACTTCTGCATTTCAGTGACCTCGTCGGTATCAGTAGCATTGATACCAAGTGCTCGCATATGCGGAAGCCAAGTACCATACTCTCCCTTCTCAAGCTCACTTGACACGTACGACTCTAGCCCAGTAAAATCCGTCTTGTCTTTGCGTTCTAGATATACAATGAATCCTAGATAGTCGTATACATTGTGCTCATTGCTCATATGGAAATTGTATCCACCTCCAAATGATGCAGAATTACCGGATGACATCGCTTCGTGCTTCTTCTTATACTCGGAAGACGCTGCGTCAAAGTCCTGTCTTGGTAATCCGCAAATGAAACAATAATTGCTGAGTAAGTCTTCTCGATCATGTTGCTGCTCTCTCAAGCTTCCAAAGGTGTCAATAATGATTCCAAATACGATGTTAAGGAGAAAAATAGAGATCAATACCACGAATAGTAGATCGAAACCGTAACGAAACGCAAACAGGTTTTCAGATGCTGGGGAAAGAACTGCGGCAGGCCCTTCCCCAACTCGTAACCCAATATCAAACACCAGTAAAAAACATTCTAACAAGCTTTCACAGGTTAATGAAGAGTCATCTGGAATGTGAACTTGCAAATAGGAGAATGTCAAGAAAGCAAACCCGTATAAGGTAAAAGCCAACAGAATGAAAGTCATAGTAAGAGACTTGAACGGTACTATAACCGCTCGAATCACATTAATCAGAGTTTCATTGGTAAGTACGATGTCAAACAAAGGGATGGCTAGTAAATGCATTTTGCTTTCGTACCAGAAGCCATTCCACACAGACACCAAGCAGACAACCTGGAAAATAGTGTCTACATCGGCCAGTACATCGTACACTGCGCAGAAATACAGCGACAAGGTTTGGGATCTGAAAAGTTTACCTCCTTTTTCTCGGGTATTTCTTAGAAAGAAGAAAGTTTGCGACAATACCCAAATCAGCAACGCCCATCTATAGTAGAACCCTTCAAAGAGTTTCGTTCCAAATCTGCAATAAAGAAGAACCGAGATGACGAAGAAGCCTCGGCCAAGAGGCAGTTTTGAGAACTCACCATCTTGAGAAAGACTCCAAATTTCATAGTAGTACACTTTCCCTAATTTTGAGAAATTTGACTTTTGTAAATCGATGTTCGGATCATCGGTTGTCTTCGTTTTTGCAGTTTTGAGTTCTCGAAGCAAACGAATCATATTAATTGGCACTTGAATAGCAAAACGGACGGCCAGCAAAACCAAATCCATTCCAATATAAACGGCGGAGAACCAGTAGATTAGAGATATTGAGAGGGCTTCTCCAGGCATGGAGAGTACGGACTGGTAACTTGGACATGTCGTTGACACGGTGAGAAGGATCAAAAAGTTAGTCATCAACGATATCACAAACGCTGCCACCCGAAGATAGTCTACATCCAAATTCGGAATAATCCGTGAAAGTTCCTCGGTGTGCTCTGCCTCGTCAAGGTACATACGTGCCTGCTCCAGAACAGATTTAATCCGAGAGTCTGGTTCTTGATTAGCATCTACCTTGAAGAATAAGCGCACGCGAGTCGAGTGTGAGAGGTAATTAAGTGATAACGGCTTCACAAAGAACACTTGGTGCAAATTCCCCTTGAAATGGATCTCAACACTTCGAATGCTACTGTTAAAGTACTTGAGTGAGTTTGATTCCTGCTCATTGCGACATTGGAATATGTTCTGACTAGTCTTATCGCGTCTAGCCATTTCTGTCATTACCGTTAGCGTATCAATTGCAGATGCTACCGACGCGGCTTCTGTCTCTGTCAAGTATTCCATCGTACCAGGAACTTCATCCAGGCGATTCAGCATGGCATGTATCGCCACCAGTCTAGAGCGAAGAATACTTGGATCGATCTCCTCAATAAATATATCCAGGAGTTTAACGTCCGCTTGTCCCTCCAACATTGCACTCAGAACACGGCTCGCCTTACTCTGCATGGAGATAACAAGATTCGCATCATGCATCCCTTCCTTCATTACCCCTGATATATCTCCGCTCATTAGACCGTCCAAAAGTTCAAAGTCGGTGAACAAAAGTTTCTTTGTCATTTCAATCACGCCATTGATGGGATTCGCCAGCAGCATTTGGTTCTGATAGCAAGGTCCTTGCATTGTCTCAACAAGAAAGTCGAGAATACCTGAAATTTGCTTGATGGTTGACCGAGAGGCTTTGGATAATACTTTAGCATTCTTCGTAAGCACCAACGCGTGCTTCACTGCCAATAAAATGAAGTTGATTGACCTCTTGTGGGCTGCGAGGCTTTGGTCTCGAAAAAAATTCTGCATATCCATATTGTGGCCCTCCATGCACAACTGTAGGAACCGAATCACCATGACGATATCTTTCGCCATCTCCTTCTGTGTCACTTCTGCCTGGGAGCGTTGCTTCCGGCCACGAGCATGGCCAGACGACGTTGTCAATTCAAACAGAGTGATAACATTCGGTATCGAGTTCAAGTCAGGTTCATCAGATTCAAGGTCTTCAAAGTCATCCATGTCTGCGCAATCTGTGGACGATTCGCTTTCACCTCCTTCCTCTTCCTGTAGAACGCTGTCAGTATAATTCGATGCTGATCCAGTAACTTGTGTGGAAGCCAAAAACGAACTGGTACCAGATATAACAGAACCGTTTCCATCACCAGTAAGAATGGATTCTTCATTACCAACTCTTCGTTTTTCGATCTTGTTCTCCAACTTCGCCGCTTCCCAGATAAACTGAAACCATTCCTCCAGATGAAGAAAGAAATGCTCTCCTTTGCTAGAGACAAGTTGCTCATACAGAAGATCCTGAACTTCGCGGTTTCCACCCTCCAACAGGTAGATGAATGTCTCCACTGATTTTCGACGAAGAGAATCAGATACATGAACGGTCAGAAGCTCAAAACACATGTCGATGGCCCCGCATTTCGCCAGTTCAGCCTGCGTGGACTTCAACTGATTTTCCGTCAAGAATGAATATTCCTTGCAAACAAACTCGGCGTTACATAAAATCAACGACGATATCGTTAAGACGTGGGCAGCAGTTCTGTCCGTTTTTTCAGAGATTACCTGGTGATATGAGAACTGGAGCAAATGATCTCTGCATTTTTGAACAACATGGTTCATAATCGTAGATAGAAACTGAAGAAGAACCTCATAGGACCCAGTCGACTTAATGATCGAACGCAATAGTCCCAGTTGTTGATTTGATAACTGGTTCTTCACAAACTCGTGGTGTTTAAACTGCGAGTAGAACAATCTCCACCCTCGCTGATCAGGTCTACCCTTGAGCATATCTCCGCTGCCTTTCAACTGCTTCAGCTTCCTCTCCGCTCTTACCGCTGCGGCTTTTTTCTTCCTCGATTCGAGGTTAATTTGAAACGCCTCCCTCCTCTCCTCCGAGTTCTTGCGTTTTCGTAAATGCCCACTAATAGACTTTCGCACGGAGCTGATGGTACGTTTAACCAGGTGCAACTCCGCTGGTGTCCTTGCTATGTGTTCCAATTGTCGCACTGTTTCTAACAACGGTTGCCGCATTTCCAATATTCTCTCGGGGGCCGTTTGAAACTCGAACGCGTGGGAGAAAAACGCTCGAACTGCGAACAACTCACCAAAAAACACAAAGGTCCTTAAATTTGAAAGCGTGTCTTCCAGCTCATCATAAGAATCCCCAGAGGCCCTCGCAACCATATCTTCAAGATCACGGGAAATTTCCAACAGCAAAATACAAACTCCGCCATTTTGTTGAATATAATCAGTGTCCGTTAACCCAGTGTCGAAGTAGGCATCGCTAATAAATCGCAACAGCGCACATTGGAGAACTCTATCAGAATTGCGAGCCCCATTAAAACACTTCAAAGCAGTTTCCAAGTTGAAAAATTCTTGAACTTTGGCTTCAGAATATGAATTTCGACCACGCGTCACTGCCGAAAGGAATTCAACTAGTAATCGAGAAACATCATCAGGTACGATGGCACTGCTCATGAGATCAATCTGATGAAAAATAATCTTGCATGCTTCTTCATTCGAAAGTATACCTTTTAATATCGTGTCCTGGTTGCGCTTAATGCCTATGCCGTTGACGGAACACAATTGACAAAAAAAGGCAAACACGCTGCAGTTAAGTCCCTTGGAGATCATATCCATAATCACTTTCTCAGGAAACTGATTGCTCAACTTGCGGTTGCCACTGACAATAGCGGCCAAACATTGGATCACTGTGTCACCTTGCGTTTCAAGAAAGTCCACTAATATTGTCAGCTCCGAAAATGCTCGAATTTGATACTCTGGCTGATCTTTCACGTAAGCTGACAAGAAAAGGACGCCAAGTTGCTTGATGCGATCTAGATGTTCTGACTTTGGTGCTTCTATTTTTAGCGCCAGATACACAGTATCAATCACCTTCAATGCCGCTAGCTGGTCTTTATTTTTGGCGCATCGCTTGGTAAGAAACAACAGAGTCGATTGGACGCGGTTGATCACCAACGAATCGAGTCCACTGAATTCATTATCCATTCCCCAAATCTCATACGATTGAATATCATGCAGTAACTCGGCCGATTTTTCACGAATCATTTTATACGCCCGAATGTCTGACTTGGAGTTGATTATTAGAATACTCTCAAGCTCATTCAATAGACGAGTTCCTGGTAAATGGATTAGCAGCAACAACTCAAGTGCTTTTTCAAACAAATGAATCGAAGGATCAGGGACATGCGAGCTCTTCAACACGATTTGAACCAACAAAGAATCTACAGATACCTGTTCTTTGAACTTTGGATTTTCAAAAGAGAAATACTTCCAATCTCGGTCGGTGGAAAACAGATTTGAAAGGACATGTCCGAATGTCGCGTTCTCATCTGCACCATTGAAACCATCCAGCACGAGAGAACAAACCAAGTCTACTTGAAAATTAGTCACCGCTGATAAAAATGTACACACTTCTTGACACATCATCATCTCATTCATGTGCAGCTTCTTACACGTGTGCGGAAGGTTAATCATTCTAATTGCATGATGGATGCAATTTACGATATCACCAGAAGAATGAAAAAACCCCATTACAAGCAACAAGTTGCTCATTTTGATTGCCTTCCCTATCAACTCAGCGCTTCGAGAATCTCTCACCGAGTTCAAATACGCTTCATACATTGTGTTCAGTACCTGGTGAAGTATATTAAACTTTGTCGGCTTGGCTATTTCAAAAAAATGTTTCAAATGCTCCGCAGGCGCGTGTGTAGGATCGCACCTGTATCGGAAATGAGGCAGTGTTCGAAAGCGGCCATAAAGCGAACAGGATTTCATTTCCAGATCAGGATCATGGAAAAACTGAGGACGAGGTACCTGCAGCTCAACATGTGGATACCTGTTAAGATACAGCGCGGTGCAGAAATCGCAGAATATACCTCGTAGATAAGGGGGTATCGTATCACTATTAATCGCCACTAACAACATTTCATAGGAGAACAATCGGTCCAAGTACATCATCGCGTTGTAACTGCGCCCTTGAACCATCTTCACGAAAAGGGAGATTAAACCTGCGTAATAGCGAGTCATTCTTTCAGCTGAAGGTTCTGTAGAATTACAAAGATCTCCAAGAGCAATCCAGCGACTCTTTTTATGCACATAAACTTTCTTCACGCCAAGCGAGGCGTAGGTGTTGTCAAATAATTGGGATTCCCATCGGATGAGAATCTCACCACTTCTGATACCTTTGCCATTGATCAGCTTTTGACCTCCCAGAATATCATCAGTATTCACCTCGCTCTCCTCTTCCCCACTATACATCAAGAAGTCAGTTTGAATCAAAATTTCATCCGGATTGTTGGTGAATATCTCAAGCACAATTAGTTCCTGATTGCTCACTACACATTTAAAACTTCCGTCGATAACGTTGTCGCATGTGCAGATAGAAGAAAGAAGGTCTAGATATCGCTTTTTCGGTCCTTGTTGTCGAATTAGACTCACTAAACTCGCCACCTGTCTCTTATCAAATGTTTCCTCAAGGAGCTCTTCATTATTGTTCACTAACTGTCGTACTAATTGAGCGGCACTATTACCACATGCAAGAAACCTCGACGCCATCAATAACAATCGGGTTGGAGTTGCTTCGTCGTCGGATTGACTGTAAAAAAAGTCTGCGTATATTCGTAATGGCAACTTAATTTCTGATCTTGCAAATACCAGCTCCAGTATTGTATTGTTTTTGAAAATGGCTGTGGCACACCGAAAACACAATCTATGGATGAAGTAAGCCCATCGGAACGGCACTGACCTCAACGTGTCTGACCATTCAGATCCAAACGCTTCCATCGGAATGCTCACAATGTGAAACAGAACTTGAAACATATTCAGCTCCGATAAGCGATTTTGTGACGAGATCTTCGAAGTGCTCAACGGTTTTGTAAACACACGATTGGCCAGCGCAATTTCTTGATCTGCAATTTCATGCTTCAATCCTCGATCATCCGTATCCAGCAACTCTCTACCACATTCCACCTCAATCTCAGCAGACTTTTCCTCCACGGAGTCGCAATAATCCAATAAATGTATCAGCACTCGAACTGTTGATTGCACTTCGCGATGGGTGATGTTGCTTTCTGCATGCTTTGACCTCAGCAATGCGGCATAACTCATCAGTTCACGTTGCCATTCTTTTATCATTTCAATCTCTCGAACTTCGCTTTCCTCTACTGGTGTGCCTACAAGTGAATCTTGGTCATCCTTGGTGGTTGTGAAACAAATGTTGCTCGAATCTGCGTAGTATTTTGAAGTTGCATGGAAATGAGCAGTATCAAAATCACCAGTAAGATGTTCCAAGCAAAATGATAGATTGTCTAGCGGGATGCAATCTTTGTACTTTGAAAATTCCGAGTGCTCAACCGACTTTGTTCGAGACAGTGATATAACTTGAGTGATAACAAAGACACTTGAATCATCTCCACCATCGGCCACGAGCTTTACCGATAGCGATTCCATACCACTACTATTACCAACTGACAGGTATCGACCACTATATAGATGTCGAAGTCGGATTCGATCACCCCATAATACCATTCCGTATCGGCGAGATGCTTCTCCATTTCCGTTCCAGTACGATGGTGAAGCATCAACCGATTCTCCCATGTAATTTTCAGCCGCTTCAACAATCCAAACAGCCAAATTCGAAATACGAGAAAAGTCAGCGTAACGGGGATCTAAATTCACTGTAGAGTTTTGGTGGCTTATTGGAGCACAAAGCATCCCCTCAACTTCAGGATGCACAATCGTAATTGCCTGCCCATCCGATAGAAAATCTGAGCTGCTATCACCTGCTTGCAGTACAAGTTCCATGCGCCAGCTCATTGGTTCTATACTAAGGTTTGCCTCTTTCCATCTCTTCCGTTCACTTAGACCAGAGCACAGGTGTTTCGCTATCGGTATAGGAATGTTATCGTGGGAATGACTCAGTGAATACTCTGATTGTTTCACAGGCCGAAGTAGGATCTGATCATTTGTGAATATATAGCAGCCTTCGTTGTTCGCTTTGAAGCGAGGGCTTATCTCAAACCACGAAGCTTCTGATCCTAATTCAGAAAGCTCAACAGCAAGACAATCCTTCTGTACAATGGCTACTTTCTTAGATGCCATCGTCAGAAATTTACCGCTTTTCACATGCTGAAGTTGGAGGATTTGACCAAACAACAACGGCTCACTTCCGCTCCTCAGTAGCAGACTGGCATTTTCTTTTTCTTCTCGAGTGGCCCTTTCCAACATATAGCGGCGCTGCTCGCTAGCAGCTGTGATATCCTTGTTCAGTTTTTCAGCAGCTTTACTCATGTCATAGCGCAGTTGTGGACACACTTTGAACCAAGTTTCATTACGTCGCAAGCTAAGCTCAGGCTCAGCCGAATTAACACCTGTAGCGTCACTATCGTTCAACACCCCTACAGTGTCCTCGTGAAGACCTTCCGAAATCAGCAACTGATTTCCTAATCCCGCAGTTTGAAGAACGATTACATCACCTACGTTAACCTGACTCCTTTTTATACTGCTTTGGATTGATTTCCGAGACGATTTGTTGCGACCGCTGCGGTGGATCCATCTTGCAGCGGCTTGCACAGCCAAGGGAAGTTTCTTCCCGTGATCTGCCTCACTGACACCGCTGACGGTACTGCTTGCACTCATTATGCTGGTGAGGTCAAAATTTGTATCTCGCCGAAAATAAGGATATTGAATTCCAAAAATGTAGACCATACTCATTTCGAAAAATCCAAGTCATACGAATCAATTCACCTTATTTAATTCAATATCAGGAATCTAAACTATACAAGTGTAACCAAGAGAACCGTCTAATAGCTTTTTAACCTTTTGCATAGAAACTTGTCCCATTAGATTTATTTTTTGCTCCTGAAGCTAGTTGCGTCAAAAGGGAGTTATCATCGAATGATTCAATCACATCGGCTGGACTCACTTTCAATATAATGGATCGATCAGAGCTGGTCTTACGAGGAGGGGTTTTCCCTATAGTCACGATGCCGTTATTCTGTAAGTGTTCCAAATGTGACTCTGACAACTCGCACGAATCGAGAGAACCACTTAGCTGCCATTCTTTGATCATAGATTTGTAGGTTGCTTTAACGCACTTAATGGTTATCTTCAGCGATGCACATCGAAGTATGGCACAAAGAGCATATTTTTGAAACAGTGGAAGGGATTTGATTGTCGCTGTATAGGCCGAGTTGCTGCTTGAGCTCAAAGCTCGCTTCATATGTACGAATGACACACTATCCGCAAGGGTCATCTTCGCCAAGGACAATGCCCTTCGACAAAGACCCAAACCCATTCTCACATCGCCTGATTTACTGGCTATTTTGCGAGCACATAGTTCTATTGCATCGTCCTCAAAGCGCGGCGTCTCTTTGCTCATCCAGAATCTCATAATTTGAACGAGTTGCTCCCGTTCATACGCTTGAAAGATCATTAACTTCACTTCTTTTTTCAGATCCGGCAAGTATCTATCGTGAAGGTCGATTGCGTTTGCTATTCCTACAAGAATCAGATTCGATCCTGGTGCATTAGCCCATTGAAATATCTGATACAAAACAACCTGACGGTCATGCCCTTTTTGGATCAGTTGATCCACTTCATCAATGAGCACAAAATACAACACATTGTGAGGTTTCATGGGCTTGCCGAGTTTGCACGATTTAAAAAGTTTATTCAACCCTGCTATCGAGTCTGATTCTGAAGAACTAGTTCTGCCTGTCATCGCATGAAGTAACGCACCGTACACAAAGTTTGGGGAATTAAACATGTTCCCATTTAGAGAAACCTTGGTTAACTTAGGTACCGGGGCAACTTCTTGATCTATTGCGTAGCTTAAACACGCCGTCTTTCCAGTGCCTGGACTACCACAAACATACAGGCTTCCACCTAGGCGAGCATGCAAGCAGTTATGAAGAAACAACCGGATCTCTTTCACTTCCTCATCGCGGCCTATCAGATCCTTGCCGTCCTCCTCTGGTTTGATTCGTTTTGTCGGTGCTGCATTCGGCTCACTACAAAAAGTTCTTCGTTTCATACCAAGCTGGAATTTCAAAAATAACTTTTGGGTAGACCCTTGGAAGGATTGCAAGCCAATAAAAATGGAAGATGGGGATGAAGTCGATGTTGATGATCCTATATTCACCAAGCCTTTGAAGGTGCATAGGATTTTTGTGGAAGGCAACAACAGAACTAGGTAAGTAGCAATCTTCCTTTAAATCAAACAGCCATTCATTTTTTCAGGGAGAGTGTTATTCTGTCCGAGTTGCAATTCGCTAGAGTCGCTGAAGATGTGGGCTCTGTTACAGGAGGTACGTCATTGCGTTGATTCTTTTATTTTAATTATTTATATTCGTAGGTCTGATGGAGGGTTTGCAAGCATTGAAGGATTTGGATATATTTGATGCCGTGACAGTTCATTGTGACGTTCCAGGTACGTAGCTACTTCATATAGCATCAGGGTATGTTAACAAATATCCCAGAGGATGGTTTCATCCCACCTGATGATGCATACACCTACACTGATGTGACCATTCGGGTCAAGGAGCGACGTATGTTGCGAGCCAAGGTCCAAACCTACGTGGAGTCCAAGGGCAGTGAAGGGGGAGTAGAAACAGGTGTCACCCTAAACAATGGACTGGGTTTGGCAGAGCAGCTCAATGCTACATTCTCTTATGGATCGAAGAGCAGTGGTGCTGCTACTCTCCAAGCAACTAAACCTAGATTTCAAGGCCTTCCAATAAGGTTGGGCGTTGTAACCGGATATTCTACTTCCACTAGAGCAATACAAAGTTCTTACGACGAGAAGATTCGTAAGGTTGAATGCAGTGTTAAGCACATGGATGGGGGTCACGAGTTAACAGCAGGAACTAATTGGAGGGATATTTTGCCTGTTAGAAACCCTGATAATTTGTACGAGTATGCGGCATCAGGTCTTATTCTTTCCCAAGCAAAGCCATCACTCAAAAACAGCATTACCTACTCTTATACTTATGACAAACGCAACCATATGTTTGGCCCATCGAAAGGCTCCTATTTGAGGGCTTCAACGGAAGTTGCCGCGTTTGGTGGCGACGTGCAGTTCTCTAAGTCTCAATTGAAAGTCCAGCAGTTTTGGCCTATATTAGAGAATATACTGCCTGGATCTAGCATAGGTGCCAGTTTTCAAGCTGGATTCTTGATGCCGTTCAGCACCAAGGAGGTGACTGAAGTGGGTTCTAGCTCTTCCATCTGCGACAGATTCTGGCTTGGAGGACCACTTGAATTTCGTGGATTTTCATTTAAAGGTGCAGGTCCCAGAACAAGTCCCAATAAACCTGGGGCCAAAGGTGGGGACTCGTTAGGTGGGGATGTTACGTGGTCTGTGGGATATTCAGTGTCGTTGCCTTTCCCACATCCTGTGTTACACGATGCAGGGATGCGGACTCAGTTATTTATGAATGCTGGTAATCTGTGTGCCTATGAGACGTCATTCAGGAGTTTGATACTCGGGAGCAGAGTGAGTTGCGGTGTTGGAGTCGTATTTCCTTTAGCATTTGGAAGACTGGAGGCCAATTATTCACATATTCTTCGTGCCAATTCTAGGGACCAAGAAAAGAGATTTCAATTAGGTTTTGGCTTGGACTTCATGTAAAAAAATAAAATTGATTCATTGCTCCCTTTTGAAGGGTTCCTCTGACTTGATTTCTCTTTTATGTAACTGTAAGGTACTACAGTCACATGTATTGAAATATATCGGAAAACTGTTTCAGCGCAAAATGAAGATATCATACAACCTGTATACTTCATTTTTTTTTTAAACAACAACAAAAATCGATTTTTTAAAACTACTAGTATTGGATAAAAGCCATCAAATGCTAATTTCTTAATAAACAAGAGTATCTTGTTGAAAGAAAAGAGCCTGATG
>Ga0105053_10008330_pt1 | contig 13528 bp, 10 predicted proteins | sample BON01_FD_78093 | JGI IMG/M metagenome (GOLD analysis project Ga0105053, IMG submission 78093) | Freshwater microbial communities from Lake Bonney liftoff mats and glacier meltwater in Antarctica - BON-01 | ecosystem: Environmental > Aquatic > Freshwater > Ice > Glacier meltwater | place: Lake...
GGAGATGTCCGATTGAAAAAAGCGCAGGTAGACAAAACTCGTCCAAGTTTTAAGTCGTCATCGGTGGGTTTGTTTGTGCTCATGCGAGTCACCCCCGGAGTTTCCCCCGGCAAGCCGGGGGCTATGTGGCCTGATTTCGCTACACTTGTTTCCATGTCGAATCAGGACGAACTATCCAAAGCCAGCACGCTCCTTGCCGCCATCAAAGCTTTTCCCGATCCGCGTCGCGCTTCTGCGGAGTGGAAGCAGGTTTATCAGGTGCTCAAGAAAACGCCGGCGGCGGGAAGTCATCTCGATAATCTCGTGGCGGGTCGCGATGTCACCGCTTTGGAAAAGACCATCGTTGAGCTGCGGGCATCATCAGCGATTGATCCTTCGCAACTGGCTGAGCCTGCGATTGATGATGCGACGTTGCGAGCGGCGCTCAAAGGATTCAAGCGTCGCCTCAAGCTCGTTCGGCTCGATGATGAATCGCGCATCGATCTGCGTGACCCGACCACCAAAGGCGGCTCGGGCGAGATTGCTGCCATTGAGCCGCCGCGCGATTGGCCGGGTGAGGTTTGGACAGCACTCGCTGCGCGCGGCTGCCTTCGCCGCAGCGGCGGGGGGATGTTTGAGTTTATTGCCGATCTGCCAGCATGAATTCCGGTGAATTTCGTTTGTCGCACGTCTATCTTTCGCATAACCTGTAGTTGACGAAACAGCCATTGCATTGCGTAGGTTGTTTTGATGACCTGGCTTTCAGGTTCGAGCCGAATGGAAGAGAGACCTGTCCGGCTCGGGGTTCGTCAGTCCATTGTGTTTGTTACCGGGGTGTCGGTGTGTGCAATTTGTCATTGTCACGGCTGTGCTGTGGTGTGGGATGAGTCAGAAGAAGATCGGGGCTACATGAGTTGGAAGCACGACAAAGATGATGATCGCCCGTTGTCGGCTGCCCCAGTCGATCTCGTGGCGATCGATCTCGATGGCACGCTGCTTCGCAGCGATGGCTCCATATGCTTTTCGGCTGCCCAGGCCATTCTGGAAGCAGTTGAGAAGGGCGTTAAGATCGTGCTCTGTTCCGGTCGTGCGCCGCGCAGCATGATGAAGATTTATGATGCGTTGGGCCTCAAGACAGTGCTGATTGCTCACAACGGGGCGCTGGTCTTTGATCCAATTCTCAACACAACCCTTGAGCACGAGACGATGCCCGGCGCTCTGGCGCGGCAGGTGATCGAGGTGGCCAGGTCGGTGGAGCCGACGGTTGCTGCGGCAGTGGAAGTTAATGGTCACTGCTATACCGATACAGTTCGCAAAAAACCCAAAGCTGCCGCGACTATGGCGACTTCGTATGCGCTGGGCGGTGGAGTTGTGGATCACGTTGCACCACCACCGGCCGCCGACATGCAGCATCCTGCTGGTTCTCTTTTCGATGTGCTCGATCTGCCTGTGACCAAGGTGATGTTCGTCGGCACGAGCGATGTGCTGGGCGGCATCCAGATGTCACTCCAGGCGAAGCTCGCGGACAAGGTCGGCTTTTCCTTCAGCGATCTTCGCTTGCTTCAAGTGGTGCGAGGTGGCGTGGACAAAGCCACCGCGCTGGAGAAAGTAGCTGCTCGATACGGCGTGCCGCGACAAGGCGTGATGGCCATCGGCGATGCGCCCAACGACATGGGCATGCTCGGCTGGGCGGGTCTTGGCGTCGCCATGCAGAATGCTTGGGAAGAAGTTCGCCGCGCGGCACATTTCGTCTGCCCGACCAATGATGATGCAGGCGTCGCGCAGGCGCTGCGCAAGTATGCGCTGACGCGGTGAGCGCTATCGGTATCCAAAACTTCTCACATTAACAGGCCGCACACTTTCCACTCCCTTCGCTTGCACTTACCATGCAGCGATGAGTTTGAGTGTGAATGAATCTTCTGCGGTGGATCGCTTTCGCGCTATCGTTGGCGATGCGAATGTGATCTCTAGTCGCGATCAGATGCTCGTCTATGAGTGTGATGGATTTCCAATTGCCAAGGGGCTGCCGACATGCGTTGTGTTTCCTACTTCCACGCAGCAGGTGGTCGATTGTGTCAAGGTCGCTGCGCAGTTTGATCTGCCGATTGTTCCGCGTGGCAGTGGTACGGGCTTGGCTGGTTCTGCTGTTGCTTATGGTGAGGGTGTGCTGCTAACCACCAGTCGCATGAATCAGATTGAAGAGATCGATGTGAAAAATCGCTTTGCGGTGGTGCAAGCGGGGGTGCGCAATCTGGCGCTCACCGATGCAGTGATTCACACCGGGCTTCGCTTTTCTCCTGATCCTTCGAGTCAGCGCGCTGCCACCATCGGCGGCAACTACGCTACTAATGCTGGTGGCATCAACACGCTCAAGCACGGCGTCACCGCGAACCATGTGCTGGGTGTCGAGATGGTTCTGGCCGATGGCTCGGTCATCACCACCCGCATCGGAGGTCTATGCGATGGCGTCGGCGGCGATCTGCCGGGACTGCTTTGCGGCGCGGAGGGAACCTTCGGCATCATCACCAAACTCTGGTGCAAGCTCGTGCCCAATCCTCGCTTTTTCCGCACGTTTTATGCGGTGTTCAACTCAACGCAGGATGCCTGCAAATCGGTCTCCGATGTCATCGCCTGCGGCATCGTGCCCACCTCAATGGAAATGATGGATGGCGAGATGATCCGCATTGTGGAAGATGCGTTTCACTTTGGCTTTCCCACCGATGCTCAGTCGCTGCTGCTGCTTGAAGTCGATGGCATCGATCAATTGCTCGATGAGCAGATGGCGTCCATCGTGGAGATCGCCAGGAGCAACGGCGCTCAGGACATCAAGATGTGCGGTGATGCCAAGCGAAGGGCGGAGCTTTGGAGCGCACGCAAAAAAGCCTTCGGCGCGATCGGCCGCATCAGCCACAGTTACTGCACACAGGATGCGTGTGTGCCGCGCTCGATGTTGCCGGTGGTGATGGAAGAGATGGGCAGGATCGGCCGCAAGTATGGTGTGCGAATCACCAACGTCTTTCACGCAGGTGATGGCAACATTCACCCGATCCTGCTCTTCGATGAAGACAAACCGGAAGAGGTGCAGCGCACGCTGCGAATGAGCGAAGAGATTCTCGAATACTGCATCTCCATCGGCGGCACCATCACCGGTGAACACGGCGTAGGCGTCGAAAAACTGCACCTGATGGACAAGATGTTTAACAGCGCGACCATCGACACCTTCCAGAAAATCAAGAAGACTTTCGACCCGCAGCAGCGACTCAACGATGGCAAACATATTCCCAGCGATCGCCTGAAAATCGAACTACTCACACCCCTCAAGAATCAGGCAGGAGGCGCACTGGTGACGCAGGTCTAATGCCGCTCGCGGCTTCGCTCCGCTCCTTTTCACTCCGCTTCATAATGACAGTCGATGAACACGAACCCGATTAGCAACACGATCATCACGCAGACTGCCGCGCAGCTTATCGCAGCAGTAGCGGAGGCGCGCGACAAGCGTGTTCCCATGATCGACTATGGCATTGCCCACGCCGGTCTGGGGTACGCGCCGCCACTCGTTTACACCTCACTGCGTCAACAGGCTGATCCCTCAAACGGCGGCATCCTTGAGCACTACACGCGCGATCTGACCGTGCGCGCCGCGGCAGGCATCACCATCAGTGCGCTGCAAGCGGCGCTCAAGCCCACGAATCAATTTGTTCCCGTTGATGCCGATGATGACATCACGCTGGGCGAGGCGATTGATCACAACACATGGGGCCCGCTGCGCGCCGGCTACGGCTCGCTGCGCGATCTGCTTCTGGGCCTGCATTACATCGACGGCGAAGCGCGCGACATTCATGTGGGCGGCCGCACCGTCAAGAACGTCGCAGGCTATGACGTGACCCGCTTCATGGTGGGCAGCCTCGGCGAGCTTGGCATGGTGCATGAAGCGACGCTGCGAACCTACGCGATTCCTGAGCATGTGCTTTCGGTTGAACTCTCGATGATTGATCCATCGGTGCTCGATGAACGTGGCACTGATCTGCTGCTCAGTGATGCCAAGCCGACGCATTTGTCTTACTGCTATCGCTGCGGCCGCGCCGGGGCCAGTGAAGGAACATGGAGTGCGCAGATTGCCTACTTCGGCAAGCATTCGGGCTGTCTCGTGCAACTGCGCTCGCTCGTAACTTTTCTTGATTCATTGCCGGGTGTGCATGTGGTGGGCAACAGCGATGTGACTCTGGAATCGGACACTGCTGAGCGCATGGTGCGCAGGGCGTGGCGACGCACTGCCTCTGCTGTGGTGAAGATCATCGTGCCGCCTGCTGCGACGGGCCAGATATGCAAAGCACTGGCGGATTGGTCGTGCGTTCATCAGCAACTACACATTGATGCGCTGCCGCTGCACGGGTGCATCTTTACAGGTGGCCCACTTGATGGTGCAGCAGCGTTATCGCTGGATCGCCTGATCACCGATGCGGTCGCCGCGGCGGGTGGTTTGCGTATCTGGTATGCGAGGCCTGCGCAGAGCGATACCGCCATTGATCCTTTTGGTTCGCCGCAGCCTGACCATGCGATGCTGCTCAAACTCAAACAGACCATGGACCCGCATAATGTCTTTAATCCCGGCCGTTTTCTTCGCTAAGTCCACGATGAGAAAGTTGACCCTGTGACAATGACGCCTGAGCAAACCACGCTGCCTCTGCGAGTGATCTCCGGCCTAGGCAATGCAGACCGTGCACCCGCCTATGCTGCGGCGCACAGTCGTGCGCCACTCGAACTCGACCCGCGAGTCTATTCTCGTGCGCTTGACTGCGTGCACTGCGGCTTGTGTCTGCCTGCTTGTCCGACCTACACGCAGAACGGCCTCGAAGCAGACTCGCCGCGCGGCCGCATTCATCTGATGAAGGGCCTTGCCGACGGTCGCATCGAGCCGACGGCTGCGGTGGTGGAGCATCTGGATTTGTGTCTGGATTGCCGGGCTTGTGAGACGGCTTGCCCCTCGGGTGTGCAGTATCACGAACTGATCGAAGGCACACGCGCTGCCTTTGCTCATCATCCGCCTTCTGGTGCCAAGCCTCGCACCTTCGTCGATGAACTCATCGATGCGATGTTCTTCAAGGTGTTTCCCTATTCGCTTCGTCTGAAGCTGGCTGTGCTGCCCGCGAGATTGCTGCAGCGCATAGGGCTTTGGAAGTGGATCACGAAACTTACGCGCCTGTTGCCGCTGCGGCTTCAGAAGATGCAGCAGATGCTGCCGGCCAAGGGCCCGCTCTGGGAGAAATCACTCGCTCAGTTTTATCCTGCCAACAAAGCGCAGTGCGTAGATGGCAAGCCACGCGCCACCATCGGCCTGCTCGCGGGGTGTGTCGGCAGCGTGCTCTTCCAAGAAGTCAATCGGCAGGCCATCGAACTGCTCCAGCACGCGGGCTGCGATGTCATCGTTCCCAAGGCTCAGCAGTGCTGCGGCGCGATTCATCATCATGCCGGCCACGAACACGAAGGCGCCGATTTTGCCAGGCTCAATATCGATGCCTTCTTCCCGGCAGCGAATACAGAGCACGCAGCGCCGGACTACATCGTGACAAACATCGCCGGCTGCGGGGCGCAGCTCAAGGACTATGGCATGTTCCTGCGCGATGATGCGGGCTATGCCGATCGTGCGAAGGGGTTCGCTGCGAGGGTGCGGGATATCAGTGAAGTGCTGGTGCAGTTCGCGCCGCCAAAACCTGTGCGGGTACTGGCGATGACTGCGACGTATCACGATGCCTGTCACCTGGCGCACGCGCAGAAAGTCACCGCGCCGCCGCGCGAAATGCTCTCATGGATTGCGGGCTTGAAACTGATTCCACTAACTGAATCGGACATGTGCTGCGGGGCGGCAGGGACGTACAACCTGTCGCAGCCGGAGATGGCGATGCAGTTGGGCGAGCGAAAAATTTCACACATCAAAAGCACCGGTGCCAAGGTCTGCATCACCGGCAACGTCGGCTGCGCCATGCAGATTCAAAGCGAAGCCCAGCGCATGGGACTGGATGTGCGCGTGATGCACCCGGTGAGCGTGCTGCATGAGGCGTGCTTTGGAAGCAAGGCGTGAAGAAGGGTTGGCGAAGCGTTCGCGTTCTCACACAAAACTCTTGGCTGCATCTTCCGCAGTCGGATAGATGGTGAAGACCTTGTCGAGGCCTGAGAGCGTGAACAGTTCCTGGATGTGAGGAGCCAGGCAGGCCAGTCGCATCTGACCGTCGAGGCCTTTGATTTTCTTCTGCATGCTGATGAGCGAGCCCAGGCCGGTGGAGGGGAAATATTCCACGCCGAAGAAATCGAAGAGCACGCGAGGCGATTTCATGTCGCCCAACGCCTGCAGGAAATCGACTTCCATCTGCGGCAGGGCGGCACCTTGCAGAATGCTGGTGCGAAAACCCACGCGGATCAACTCGCCGTCGCGGTAAACGAGAATGGGAGAATCGTTGGAAGCCATTCGTGAAAGTCGTTGCTTGGAAGGTAGCCAGTGACAAGCCTTGACCCAGCGAAGAACAGTATAGCGAAATGGTCCGCAAGAGAATAGCCAAGAGTCAATGGGCGCTGGGCAATCGCATGTGCGCGTTTCCGGTCCCCCTCGCTTGGAGAGGGGTTAGGGCACTGCATCGACGCTCTCAACGAGCGATATCACAGGTGGTTTCCACGGGGTGTATCGCTCTTTCGGAGCTTGAAGGCGCTGGCCTATCCGAGCGGAGTTTGGAGACACCTTGCACGACCGAAGCACCGCAGGCTTACGCCTTGCGGCTCGGATAAGGCCCTGCCGCGATCGCTTTTGAAAAGTGAGGAAAGCTCAGACCTGATCACACCCGTCACGAAAAGCGGTGAGCGGTGAAACGAGAGGCAGCAGGTAGGGCGGGCTTCGAAGACTCAACCTACCCTGTATGGAGCAGCCCAAGCTATTTGCTTGCCTTGCTCAGTTGCCACCCTTGGCTTTTCGCTTCGATTGCCTGCCTTTGCCTGCGCGGTTGCGGAGTTGCTCCATCGTCACACCTTTGAGTAGCTGCCCTCGCTCACTCGTGTAGTCACCCGGTGCCCGGCTCATAGTGGCGCAGGAATCGCGCCAGCCTGGCCCGGCCCAGTTCCTTCCTCAGGGCAGCAAGCCCACGAACGCGAATCTGTTCACCTGTCAACGGCATCGTCAAACTCCAAGGTGCAGGGTGGGCTGAGTCCGCGAAGTATGCCAATTGGCGCACAATATGGAACGGACGCCGATTCATGTCAGCGATGATACGGCGGCCATCGAAAACCAAACCCATTCAACTTGCTACGTGCGAGGAATGGCTTTAACAACGGAAATATGTACATGATTCAAGTGGACGTCTCCCGTTTTCACCTTCCAAAAGGCGAAGAAGTGATCATTCGCACTCATCCGAGTGTTTGGCGAGCATAGACGCAGCTTTGTCAGACAGAGTCACCAAGCTCGCGAGGGATAAGCTCCCTTCATGCTTGGCCAGTTCGCGGGCTGACGCATCGGACAACGTCGTTATCCCGTCGATGGAGAGGTCACCCCTTTGCTTCGCCAGCGCAGTTGCTGCGGTGTCTGAAAGGACCGTTAACCCGTTTAGTGAGAGGCTGCCCTCATGCTTGGACAAAGCAATGGCCACTGTGTCGGGGAGAGTTGTAAGGCCGTCAAGGCAGAGATCACCATAATACTCACTCAGGCAAGCAGCGGCTGTATCGGTCAGCGATGTCAAACCATGGAGATAAAGTTCTATTCCTCGGTGCCGTGAAATCTCTCTGGCAACATCTGTAGTTATAGTCGTCAGCCCGGCGAGACGGAGGGTGCTCCCTTCATGTTTGGCCAGTGCGGCCGCTACCGCAGCCGTCAATTCCAATAGCCCGTCAAGGGAAAGATTTCCTTTGAGATTTGCCAGCGCACTAGCTGCCGACACCGATAGCTCCAGCAAGCCGTCAAGTGAGAGGTCACCATCAAGACTTGCTAGTGCAACTGCCGCCACGTCCGATATGGCCGTCAGGCTGTCGAGATGAAGGTCGAAACCATTTCGCTTTGACAGCAAGGTTTCAGCAGCACTAGATAGCGTCATTATACCGAAGAGTGAGATAGACTTACCTTTATGTTTTGCAAGTGCTTGTGCTACTGGCGTTGATACGATTGCTAAGCCATCTAGCGAGAGGTTGTCTCCCTTGTACTTGGCTAGTGATCTTGCGATCGCTTCAGGCAATGACGTAAGGCCATTTAAAGAAAGCTTGTTGCCTTTATGTTTTACTATTACTGTGGCTGTTTCTTCGGTTAATTTTGGTAAACCATCAAGATAAATACTAACACCCTTGTGGTTCGTCAAAGCGATTGCGGCGGGAACTGATAATGACGTTAGTCCAGAGAGTGACAAGCCGCCAAGGTGTTTGGCGATCATGATCGCGGTTGCTTCCGAAAGCGTTGTGAGACCGTCGAGGTCGAGAAATCCGTTTTGCTGGGCCAGTTCGGATATTAATATGTCCGAAAGCACAGAGTGATCTTCGAGGCAATTGACTAAGCTTGTAAACGAGTTTTCTGAGGAGATTTGTTTCATGGTGGAAATGTGAATGGGTATAAGTACACCTAAATAGCGGTAATTGGAAGGTCTGGTCTGGCATTTGGGGATCAGGGCAATTTTACAGCTTTCGATAAAAGGCCGTTTTGAATGAGGGAGTGATTGAAGTTGCCATCTTCATACCATGCCACCCTCTGGCTTGCCCTTCAACCGCCGCCTCCATACCCCGGCTTCCAAATCCAAGGTAGTACCTTCGCGCGGTTGGCCCAGGTTTCCCACTCTTTGGCCATGGTTTCTACGCGCTGGGGATGAGTGGTGGCGAGGTTTTTGGTTTCGGTGCGGTCGGATTCCATGTTGTAGAGTTCCCAGGCACCGGCGGCTCCTTTGGCGACGAGTTTCCACTGGCCGTCGCGGACGGCGCGGTTGCCTTCGTGTTCGAAGAAGAGAGGGGTTTTGCGGTTTAAGGGCTCGCCGAGGAAGGCGGGGCGGAGGGAGAGGCCTTGAAGGGGGTGGAGGGTTTCGCCTTGGTTTTTGGTGGGATATTTTGCACCGGCGAGATCGACGCAGGTGGCCATGATGTCGATGAGGTGGGTCGGCTGCGGCTCAAGGGTGTTGTGGCGGGGCGAGGTGATGGACCTGGGCCAATGGGCGATGAGGGGGGTGGCGATGCCGCCTTCGTGGACGTAGTGTTTGTATTCGCGGTAGGGGGTATTGGAGACGTTGGCCCAGGCTTCGCCGTAGGCGATGTAGGTGTCGGCGGCGCCGGGGAGGACGCCGTAGCCTAGGCGGACGGGGTAGCCGTCGCGGGTTTGCTTGGGGATCATTTGGGTTTGGAGGTAGGCGAGCGGCAGGGGCGCAAGCGTGGGTTTGGGGATGCGGGGGGTGGGGGTGTCGGTTGGTTTGCCGCCGCGGCCGTAGCCTTCGGCGCAGCCGCCGTTGTCCTGGAGGAAGAGGATGAGGGTGTTGTCGTATTGGCCGTTGCGTTTGAGCTGAGCGACGATGCGGCCGATGCCTTGGTCCATGTTGTCCACCATCGCGGCATAAACTTCCATGCAGCGGATTTCAAATTCACGGTTGCGTACTTTGTCCCACTCGCCGCCTTTTTGAGCGGTCATTTCCCAGCGCGGATCGAGCAGGCCAAGCTCTTCCATCTTCTTCATGCGTGCGGCGCGGATGGCATCGTAGCCTGCGTCGTAGCGGCCTTTGTATTTGGCGATGTCAGCTTCCTTGGCGTGCATGGGCCAGTGGGCAGCGGTGTACGCCATGTACATGAAGAAAGGTTTTTCGCTGTGATCGCGTGCATGATCAGCGAGATAGGCCGTGGCGTTATCACTGATCGCATCGGTGTAGTAATACTCTTTGGGTTGATACTGCGGGTCGGCGTGCGGGGAGATGAGTGTGTTGTCGCGTGTGAGGGAGTTGGGATCGAAGAAGCTGCCTGCGCCGTGGATGGTGCCATAGAAGCGGTCGAAGCCGCGCTGGAGGGGCCAGTTGTGTTTTGCGGTTTCATCTTTGGGATTGACGTGCGGGGTGACGTGCCATTTGCCGGCCATGTAGGTGCGGTAGCCTGCGGTTTTCATGACCTGTGCGATGGTGAGGCAATGTGTATTAAGATCGCCGCGGTAGCCTTCGAGTTTGCGATCTTCCATCATGTGGCCGATGCCTGCCTGGTGGGGGTAGAGGCCGGTGAGGAGGGAAGCGCGGGTAGGGCAGCAGCGCGAGGTGTTGTAGAACTGGGTGAAGCGGACGCCGGTGGAGGCGAGGGCATCGAGGTTGGGCGTTTCGATTTCGCTGCCGTAGCAACCCAGGTCGGAGTAGCCCATGTCATCGCCCATGATGAGGATGATGTTGGGGGGCGTGGCGTGGGCGGGGGAGGGAAGAATGCTGATCGCAAATAGCAGAACGCAGATGAGGTGAGAGGTCATTCGCATGGTGATCCCTGTGGGTTAAGGCCGTACTGATGATGTGCATCGTTGGACGATTGATTGTAATGGTGTGGTGGATACTACGATGGCCATTTCCGCATTCCCGTTAACGCCGGGCTGAGCCCGGTGCTAACGGAATGATGAATGAAAAAACCCACGCACAGGTGGTGCGTGGGTTTTCGTTTGGATATTTACATTTCAAGCGTGGATCAATAATCCATGCCGTCCATGTCAGGGGCGCCGCCACCCTTTTTCTTTTCCTTGATTTCGGTGACCACGGCATCGGTGGTCAGCAGCAGGCCGGCGATCGAGGCGGCGTTCTGGAGGGCGACGCGTTCGACCTTGGTGGGGACGATGACGCCCATCTTGATGAGGTCGCCGTATTCGCCGGTGAGGGCGTTGTAGCCGTAGCTGGCTTCGTTTTTGTTTTCGACGTTGGTCGCAACGACTGAGCCATCAAGGCCGCAGTTGGCAGCGATCTGAACGATCGGTGCACGCAGAGCGCGGAAGATGATGTCCACACCCAAGCGCTCATCGCCGCTCAGATCTTTCTTGAGCTTCTCAAGCACGCGACGTGCACGGACGACTGCAGAGCCGCCACCGGGGAGAATTCCCTCTTCCACCGCAGCGCGGCAGGCGTGCATCGCATCTTCCACACGAGCCTTCTTCTCTTTCATTTCCGACTCGGTCGCAGCGCCGACCTGAATCTGCGCGACGCCGCCCGAGAGCTTGGCCAGACGTTCCTGGAGCTTTTCGGTGTCGTAATCGCTGGTGGTGCGTTCCATCTCGGACTTGATGGCTTCGATGCGACCCTTGATTTCCTTGGTCGAACCGCCGCCTTCGATGATGGTCGTGGCATCTTTGGTGATGACGATTTTCTTGGCGGTGCCCAGCTCAGCGAGCGTGAGTTTTTCGAGGTCGATGCCCAGTTCTTCCATGACAGCGCGGCCGCCGGTGAGGGTGGCGATGTCTTCCATCATGGCCTTGCGGCGATCGCCGAAGCCCGGAGCCTTGACGGCTGCGATTTTCAGAACGCCACGCAGACGGTTGATGACCAGAGCAGCAAGCGCTTCGCCTTCGACATCTTCGCAGATGATGAGCAGGGCCTTGCCGGATTCAGCAACTTGGTTGAGCAGGGTGATGATGTCCTTGACGGAGGAAAGTTTTTTCTCGTACACGAAGACGTAAGCATCTTCGAGAACGACTTCCATCTTGCCAGCATCGGTGACAAAGTGCGGGCTGAGGTAGCCCTTGTCGAACTGCATGCCTTCGACGAGTTCGACGCGGGTGTCGAGGCTCTTGCCTTCTTCGACGGTGATGACGCCGTCCTTGCCGACTTTTTCCATGGCCTCGGCGATGATCTTGCCGATTTCAGGATCGTTGTTGGCGGCGCAGGTGCCGACCTGTGCGATTTCTTTATTGGAGTCAACCTTCTTGCTGACCTTCTGAAGTTCAGCGACGACAGCTTCGACCGCTTTGTCGATGCCGCGTTTGATCTGGTTGCTGTTCGCACCGCTGGTCACGTTCTTGAGACCTTCGGTGAAGATGGCCTCGGCATAGACGGTGGCGGTGGTGGTGCCGTCGCCTGCGTCCTTGGAGGCTTTGCCGGCGACTTCCTTGACCATGGCGGCGCCGATGTTTTCGATGGGATCTTCGATTTCAATTTCGTTGGCCACGGTGACGCCGTCCTTGGTGACGGTGGGTGAGCCGAACGATTTTTCGAGGATGACGACACGGCCGCTGGGGCCGAGGGTGACCTTGACGGCCTTGGCGAGTTTCGCCACGCCGCGGCGAATGGCTTCGCGCGCTTCCTGGTCGAACTTGATGGTTTTCGCTGCCATATGAGTGAGTCCTTTTAATTTGTGAATGATTGGAAAAGCTGTGGGTTCGCGTCGAGCGTTGCTCGACGGCTAAACGAATAATGAATTACTCAATGACAGCGAGAATGTCATCTTCGGTGACGATAAGAAGTGTTTCGTCATCGATCTTGATTTCGGTGCCGCCCCATTTGCCTAGGAGGATCTTGTCGCCCTTCTTGACTTGGAAGGGAGCGCGTTCGCCCGAGTCGAGCACCTTGCCGTCGCCGACGGCGATGACGGTTGCTTCCTGGGGTTTCTCTTTGGCGGTTTCGGGAAGGAACAGACCGGACTTGGTCTTGCTCTCAGCTTCGACGCGCTTGACGAGAAGCTTGTCGCCTAGGGGACGAATCTTGGTGGCTGACTTCTTGGGGGCGGATGCGGTGGCTGTTGCCATATCGAGGACTCCTTGGATGTTGCCGGTGACGGCGGGTTGAGGTTGAGGATGACCCCCCTCGGGAGAGGGTGGGCTTGGGTTAAAAAGCTTGTTTATAGTTCAGGCCATTGGCCACGATAAAGGCGATCGAGCATTCTGCGAAACACCGTGAGCAATTGCTCAAGCCCGGGATTTTCAATCACTGTGAACGCACCCAGCCGCAAAGCATCCTGGAGCAGACGATTCACATCACGCGCTGTGATCGTGCGACTTCGCACAATCACCACCGGCGGATGCGTGGGCATGCGACGAAAAAGTTCGAGCAGCCAAAGGCCGCCGGGCACCTGCGATGCGCTGCCATCGGAAGATTCCTCATCGCCCTCTTCACTGCGATCCTTCTCCGGCTCAGTGGGCCGGGCGATGCGAGGCGTCGCCAGATCGATCACCGCCGCGTGAATCGGCACCTGCTTGGCGAGTTCGACAGCTTCCTCGCCGCAGCTCACTTTGTAAGACGCGACGCCCATCGGCTCCATGAGGCGGGGAAGCTGGCGGGACCAGTGGTCGGGGCCGTGCCAGCGATCTTCGGTGAGGAGCATATTGAACCGCGCCCGGCCGGTGGAGCCTTGGGTGAGCGGATCAGGATGGTGCCTCAGGTTTCGCATGGGTGGAGAATCTCCACCTGTCATGAGGCAAACCGGGTGCCGGGGTCGGGATGTGTGCCAAGGGGTGTAATCAGGCGTAAAGCATTTAAAAATATCATGTTAAAGAAAATCGATTGGCCGCGATGGAAGGCGATGGATTGGCCCAGTCTGCCATGAAATGGACGATACATACCTTGGCGGTGTCGAATTGGCAGGCGAAAGGCGCGCCACAAAA
>Ga0105053_10008332_pt1 | contig 13524 bp, 13 predicted proteins | sample BON01_FD_78093 | JGI IMG/M metagenome (GOLD analysis project Ga0105053, IMG submission 78093) | Freshwater microbial communities from Lake Bonney liftoff mats and glacier meltwater in Antarctica - BON-01 | ecosystem: Environmental > Aquatic > Freshwater > Ice > Glacier meltwater | place: Lake...
CCCGGTCAGCATAGACGGGCGCCGGATGCCGGAAGGGTTTCCGGCCAGCGGCGTCAATGGCGACGCCGTGGCCCGTGTCGATATTGTCGGCGACCATGTTCAGTACACGCTCAAGCCAGAGGCCGAGGTGCGTCGCGCGCGTCGGACCACAGATCCGGCCCTTCAGACCACAACACGGCAGCTGACGCCCGATCAGCAAGCACGCTATCGCAATGCAACAGCCCGCGACTATCAGGCCCTTTGCGCCTCTGCAGACCCGGGCGATGAAGGATTCTGCGCCGGAGTCATGTTCAGCGTGCTGGGACGGGTACCGCAGAATGGTCTCTGCACCCCGACGACGGTGGCCTCTACCGATGCGTCCGGCTCAGACCTCAGCGCTTTCGTTGATCGCGGGCGTCGGGAGATCAGCGCGATGCAACCAAACGACGGCGAATGGGCCTATGAATTCGCCGAACGCGCCTTGAAACGCGCCTATCCCTGCGATGCGAGCAGGGCGGAGGCGTTCCGGCTGTCATTGGCCGAGTTTGCCCAAAGCTCAGTGCCCCTGACTGTTGTCGCCGATATTAAACGTCGACCCTTGTCCGTGCAGGCGGACGAGGTTCTTCGCGTCGAACTGAAGGACGAGACCGGGGCCGTGATGAACACCTTCGGGACCCTGCGGAGTGGAAGAGCATTCGGCCCATTGGGTCCAATCGGCATGGCCATCGCAACCGAAGACTTCCCGACGGCCGGAGAGTCAACGCGCACCTATACGCTGAGCGGCGAAATCCGCGGGCCGGGGCGCACATTGCGTTACGTTGCCGAGCCCGTGGCTCTGCGCCTCGTCCCGGGTGCGCCCCACACTGACATGCGACCTACATTAAGTTTCCGCCAGACTCAGGACCGCCCTATCGCCCCGTGAACACCGGCTTCCGTTTCTCCACAAACGCCGCCATGCCTTCCTTCTGATCCTCGAAGGCGAACAGGCTGTGGAACAGGCGGCGTTCGAACTGGACGCCCTGGGTCAGGGTGGTCTCGAGGGCGGCGTTGACCATTTCCTTGTTGGCCATGATGGCCAGGGGGCTCTGGGCGGCGATGCGGGCGGCGATCTTGCGGACCTCGTCGATCAGGGTGTCGTGCGGCACGACGCGGGCGGCGAGGCCGGCGCGTTCGGCCTCGGCGGCGTCCATCATCCGGGCGGTCAGGACCATGTCCATGGCCTTGGACTTGCCGACCAGACGGGTCAGGCGCTGGGAGCCGCCGATGCCGGGGGCGACGCCGAGGTTGATCTCGGGCTGGCCGAATTTGGCCTTGTCGCTGGCGACGATGAAGTCGCACAGCATGGCCAGTTCGCAGCCGCCGCCCAGCGCAAAGCCGTTGACCGCGGCGATGATCGGCTTGCGGAAGCGGGTAATGCGGTCGTGGCCGAGGGCGAAGAAATTGCCCGTGTACATCTGGGCATAGGTCTGGTCCTGCATCTCCTTGATGTCGGCCCCGGCGGCGAAAGCCTTGTCGCCCGAACCGGTCAGGATCAGGCAACGCACGCTGTCGTCATGCTCGACCGCGTCGAGGAAGGCGGACAGGTCCTTGAACAGGGCCGAGTTGAGGGCGTTCAGCGCCTCGGGCCGGTTCAAGGTCACCAGCGCATAGCCGTCGGCGTGGCGTTCGATGAGCAGGGTGGAATAGCTGTCGGTCATGTCGGCGCTCCGCGTGTTCGCGGACGGTCTAGCGCGTCACCCCTCCCACTGGAACACCTCGCCGATCTCGACGCCGAAGACGGCGGCGATGCGGAAGGCCGCCTCCAGGCTGGGGGAGTATCTGTTCTGTTCCATGGCGACGATGGTCTGGCGGGTCATGCCGATCCGCTCGGCCAGCTGGGCCTGGGTCATCTCTCCGGCGTGGAAGCGCAGCTCGCGGATGCGGTTCCGGATGGGCGGCGCCTTGCCCATCAGCGGGCGATCCGCAGCAGCGTCAGTTCAAACGCGGCCCGCAGCAGTTCCGACAGGATCAGGCAGGCGAACAGAACATTGGCGATCAGAACCATCACGCCCACCTCGTCGGCCGCCGCCACGCCCGCGTCCACCAGATTTCCGCCGATCATGCCGCCGAACCAGGCCGCGCAGGCCGCCATGCCGACGATGATGAACAGGGTCACATAGGCCATCTCGCCCGACCGGCGCCGGGCATGGGTCTCGCGCTCGTCCTTTGCTTCCCGATCCGCCTTGCGGGTGGTCGCGGCCGCCATGATGTTCAGCACGATCTCGACCCCGATCACGATGATCAGGCACCAGACGAACAGGGCGCTGACATCCCCGGCGAAGCGATCATCCGCCAGGCCGCCGCCGGCCACACGCTCGCCCAGCCGCCAGAAATAGACGGCCCACACCCCCAGGGCGGTGGCGATGGTGATCCACAGGTGCTTTTCCCGAAACGTCATGACGCCCTCCGCTATGCCTGAGGTCGTGTCGCATGACATAGACACGATGTCTATTATTTTTTACATCATGTCGATTATAACAGACTCCCGCCTCACCGCCGCTGGCAGGTCGGGCACCAGAAGGTCGAGCGGCCGGCCTGGACCGTGCGTCTGACCACGCCGGCGCAAGCGTCGGCGAGGCACGGTTTGCCCTCGCGGCCGTAGACGTCGAACCGGTGCTGGAAATAGCCCTGGCCGCCGTCGGCATTGGCGAAATCCTTGAGGGTCGAGCCGCCGGCGAGGATGGCTTCGTTGAGCACGTCGCGGACCACGGCGGCGAGGCTTTCGAGGCGGGGTTTCGACACCCTGCCCGCCGGAGTCAGCGGCGAAATCCGGGCGCGGTACAGGGCCTCGCAGACATAGATGTTGCCGAGGCCGGCGACGGTCCGCTGGTCCAGCAGGGACACCTTGATATTCTGCTTCTTGCCCGAGAAGGCCTCGGCCAGATGCGCCCCGGAGAAGCCGTTGCCGAGCGGCTCGGGGCCGAGGGCGACGAACCACGGGTGGGCCTCGACCTGATCGGTCGGGATCAGACCCATGAAGCCGAAACGGCGGGCGTCGGCAAAGCCCACGCGGGTGGTGGCCCCGTCCCTGATGGCGCTGAGGCTGAGGTGCTCATGCTTGCCGACGATGGGGGCGGCCTGTTCAAACTCGCCCAGTTGGGTGCCGTCGAGGGTGAAACGGCCGGTCATGCCCAGATGGCTGACCCAGGTCTCACCGGTCGAGAGCGGCATCAGCAGATATTTGGCGCGGCGGTCGATACGCTCGACCACGGTGCCCTCCAGCCGTTCGGGGAAACGGTCGGGAAAGGGGAAGCGCAGGTCGGGCCGGTTCTGACGCACCCGCGCAAGGCGCGCGCCGGTCAGGACGAGCTCAAGGCCACGGCGGACGGTTTCGACCTCGGGAAGTTCGGGCATTTTTTGAGGGACTGAGGATCAGGGATTGGGGATCAGGGGCGAGGAGCGAGGGGCGAAAACCCATATTCACCGTTGGGCTCTGACAGCCAACCCTTCCTGATCCCTATTCCCTATTCCCTGGTCCCTGGTCCCTGATCCCTAATCCCACGTCCCGCCCTCTCTCCGCCGCTTTCGTCGGCGATAGGGCCGTCGTTACGCCAGTGCGTGCTCGCCGCGCACTGGCGTTTCCGCGTGCGCCCCTGTAAGAGGCGCGCGCTCCCCGCACCGTCGCCAAAATCCAGCGGCCCGCTCACGCCCGGCCGCCTTGCACGTCTGATAGTCAAATGAATCTGCGCAACGTCGCCATCATCGCCCACGTCGACCACGGCAAGACCACGCTGGTGGACCAGCTTCTGGCCCAGTCCGGCGTCTTCCGAGCCAATGAGGCCCAGTCCGAGCGGGCGATGGACTCCAACGATCAGGAAAAAGAGCGCGGCATTACCATCCTGGCCAAATGCACCTCGGTGCTCTGGCATGGTGAGACGGGCGACACCCGCATCAACATCATCGACACCCCGGGCCACGCCGACTTCGGCGGCGAGGTCGAGCGCATCCTGGGCATGGTGGACGGCTGCGTCCTGCTGGTCGACGCCGAAGAGGGCGTCATGCCCCAGACCAAATTCGTGCTGACCAAGGCGCTGAAGATGGGCCTGAAGCCGATCCTGTGCATCAACAAGGTCGACCGGCCGCACGCCGATCCCGACAAGGTCCACAACGCCGCCTTCGACCTGTTCGCCGCCATCGGCGCAACGGACGAGCAGCTGGACTTCCCGCACATCTACGCCTCGGGCCGCTCCGGCTGGGCGACGATGGATCTGAACCAGCCGTCCGACAATCTGAACGCCCTGTTCGAGCTGATCGTCAAACATGTGCCCGAACCCAAGGTGGTCGAGAACAAGGACAAGCCGTTCCAGATCCTGAACGTGCTGATCGAGAGCGATCCCTTCCTGGGTCGTCTGCTGACCGGTCGGATCGAGAGCGGCAAGGCCGTTGCCGGCATGGCCATCAAGGCCCTGGACCGCGACGGCAAGATCATTGAACAGGGCCGGATCACAAAGGTGCTGGCCTTCCGCGGCCTGAAGCGCCAGCCGGTGGACAGCGCTGAAGCAGGCGACATAGTCGCCATCGCCGGCATGTCCAAGGCCACCGTGGCCGACACCCTGTGCGCCCCGGAAGTCACCGAGGCCCTGCCCGCCCAGCCTATCGATCCGCCGACCATTTCCATGACCGTCTCGGTCAACGACAGTCCGCTGGCCGGTCGCGAGGGCGACAAGGTCCAGTCGCGCGTGATCCGTGACCGCCTGCTCAAGGAGGCCGAGGCCAATGTCGCCATCCGTGTCACCGAGACCGGCGGCAAGGACGCCTTCGAGGTCGCCGGCCGTGGTGAACTGCAACTGGGCGTGCTGATCGAGAACATGCGCCGCGAAGGCTTCGAACTGTCGATCTCGCGTCCGCGCGTGGTCTATCAGACCGGCGGGAACGGCGAGCGGCTGGAGCCGATCGAGGATGTCGTCATCGACGTCGACGACGAATACACCGGCGTGGTCATCGAGAAACTGTCGGCCCGCAAGGCCGAGCTCAAGGACATGGGGCCGTCGGGCGCAGGCAAGACACGCCTGACGCTGAAATCGCCGTCGCGCTCTCTGATCGGCTATCAGGGCGAATTCCTGACCGACACCCGCGGTTCGGGCGTGCTGAACCGCGTGTTCAGCCATTATGAGCCGCACAAGGGGGCCATCGAGGGCCGCCTCAAGGGCGTGCTGGTCTCGAACGGTGACGGCGAGACCGCCGCCTTCGCCCTGTGGAACCTCGAGGACCGTGGCGTGATGTTCGTCGGCGGCGGCGAGAAGACCTATCAGGGCATGATCATCGGCGAGAACGCCCGCTGGGACGACCTCGACGTCAACCCGATGAAGGCCAAACAGCTGAACAACATCCGCGCCGCCGGCAAGGATGAGGCCGTGCGCCTGACCCCGCCGCGGCGTCCGTCGCTGGAACAGGCCATCGCCTATATCGAGGAAGACGAACTGGTCGAGGTGACGCCGAAATCGATCCGCCTGCGCAAGGCCGTGCTGAACCCGAGCTTCCGCAAGAAGCGCGTTCGCGAGGAATAGCCGGCCCGGCGGTGACGGGATGAGAAAAAGGGCGGCTCCTCGCGGAGCCGCCCTTTGTCGTTTCCAGCAGCGGGTCGTCTAGCGGCTCTTGACCAGTCCCAGCAGGAACAGCAGCAGAACCGCGCCGCCGAAGGCGACCAGCAAGGTCATGACGTTGAAGCCCCCGACAGCCATGCCGAGAAACTGACCGGCGATAAATCCACCGAGCAAGGCGCCCACAACGCCGACGATCAGGTTCGTCACCAGCCCGTGGCTGCGACCCATCACTTTTTCAGCCAGCCAGCCGGCGATAATGCCGATGATGATCCAGCCAATGATTCCCAAACCCATGGTCTTTCTCCAGTCATTCCCAAGCGTGATCGCTCTGTCCCTGTAATGCCTTGCTGCGGCAACGGTTGCGCGGAGCGACCCAGAACACTGCTCGCCGACACTACCCCGTCACGCGAGCGCGGCATGGTGCTTGCCGCTTGAAGGGCGAGCCGTCCCGCTTCGGGACAGTCCGCCAACAAGGGGAACTGGGGCCATGGCCACCGATATCGATCTTCACCTGGGGCGCCGCCTGCGCCGTCGCCGGCGTCTTCTGGGTCTGACGCAGCAGCAGCTGGCCACCCAGGTCGGCATCCGTTTTCAGCAGATCCAGAAATACGAATGCGGGGCCAATCGCATCTCGGCCGCCCGCCTGTGGCAACTGTCCGAGGCGCTCGAATCGCCAGTCAGCTATTTCTACGACGGTCTGGAGGAAGCCATTGAGCGCACGGAGGCGGCCAACCAGGGCGGAGAGATGTTTTCCCGCAAAGAAACCCTCGATCTGATCCAGGCCTATTATAAGCTGGACGAGAAGCCGCGCCGTCGCCTGCTGGACCTGGCCAAGTCGCTCCACGTCGAAGGCGGTGTGGTCTGAGTGATGCGTGAATAGTGGTTAGTGGTTAGTGATTGGCAGGCGTGGAGCGAGGCGCGTGCGGTCTGGGGATTTGAGGCTGGCTGCGCACGCCCCTACCCACTAATCACTGGCCGCTAACCACTGGCTTTCTGCATGACCGAGTATGAACTGTTCGCCATCGAGCTGGCCCGCGAGGCGGCTCGTGTCTCCCTGCCGTATTTTCGCGGCGCGTATGAGGAGTCGGACAAGGGCGGTCCCGGCGCGTTCGACCCGGTGACCCAGGCCGACCGCGAGGCCGAGACGGCCCTGCGTCGTCTGATAACGGCCCGCTATCCCGACCACGGCTTGATCGGCGAGGAATACGGCGAGGACAGGCCCGAAGCCGACCAGGTCTGGATCCTTGACCCGATCGATGGCACCCGCGCCTTCATCGCCGGCCTGCCGCTGTGGACCAATCTGATCGCCCTGCGCCGCGAGGGCCGACCGGTCGTCGGCGTCATCGGCCAGCCGTATCTGGATGAAATCTTTCTCGGCGGCCCGTCCGGTGCGCGCCTGCTCAAGGGCGGGACGGAGACGCCGCTGGCCGTCCGGCCCTGCCCGCGCCTGACCGAGGCCGTCATCGCCACCACCGATCCCGACCTGTTCACCGGGGCCGAACTGGGAGCCTGGACCCAGGTGCGCGCCGCCGCCCGGCTGGCCCGGCTGGGCTGTGACGCCTATGCCTATGCCATGCTGGCTGCGGGCCGGATCGACCTGGTGGCCGAGAGCGGGTTGAAGGTCTGGGACTGGGCGGCCCTGGTCCCCGTGATCGAGGCGGCCGGCGGCGCGGTCACCAGCTGGCGCGGCGAGACGCCCGACGGAAACGGACAGATCCTGGCCGTCGGCGATGTCGCCATCCGCGAGCAGGCACTGGTAACGCTGAGACGGGCCGCGATCTGATCCCGTTCTCGCCTGCGGGGAGGGTCAGGCCGCTTCGGTCGGCGCGGGCTCGGGTCTGGTGGGCATTCCGATCGGCGACAGGTCCTCGACCGGTGAGACATAGCTGCCCATGGCGTCAAACTCTTCCAGGAAGACGGCGCGGATGTCGTCGACTTCCATAATGATCTCGTGTTTGGCGTGCGGAATTTCGACGTAGCGACCGCCCCCCAATCGTTTGGCCGCCCATTTGTTGGTCTGTTTCCAGACGCGATCGTCCTCGGCCGCCTGAACGATGGCGACGGGAATGCGCACCGCCTTCAGGGCCTTGGGCTTGAGCGCGCGCTCGCCGGCGTCCAGGGCAAAGGCCAGCCAGCCCCAGGTCGGGCCACCGACCGCCAGATGCGGACAGGCGTAGAGCTGTTGCCGCCATTGTTCGTAGCGGCTCTCATCCGAGGTCAGGGCGTCCTTCTCGAAGGTCTGATCGAACGGATCGTCGTCGTCGTTGAGCACATAGTCTCCGGCCTTGCCGTGCCGCAGGTTCCAGCGCACGGCCAGCTTGACCGACCACATCGACCGCTTGCCGGTGCGGATGCGCAGCATGGGGCTGGACAGAACGGCACCGGCGAACCGGGTCTCGCCGGCTTGCAGCGTCATCAGGTTCAGGGTGCCGCCCATGGAATGGCCGACCATGACCCAGGGCTTGGGGGCCCGGCCCTCCCAAGCGTCGAGCAGGCGGGCATAGTCGTCAAGGAACTCCTCTGCCGCCCGGGCATGGCCTTTGAGCCGGTCGGGCAGAAGTCGGGCCGACAGACCCTGACCGCGCCAGTCATGGGCCAGGACACACCAGCCACGAGCGAGGAAATTGCCGATGACCTCGAAATATTTCTCGATCGGTTCGGTGCGGCCGGGACTGACGATCACCGTGCCGCGCGGCTTTTTCGCCACCAGGGTTGAGGGCGTCCAGAAGGCGGCGCGCAGGCGCAGCCCGCCAGCGCCACGGAACCACTCCCCGACCCCGCCCGGAGGTGCGGAGGCACCCGGGACACCCATCAGGGGGGCATTGGCGGCATAGGCGGCGGCGCGGTTCACTCTGGCTTCCTGAATCTCAAGGTCATGCGGTCACTCTCACCGACCGCTTCGTATTTCGACCGGTCGAAGGTCGGGTCCGGCGGCGAACCCCGCGGGGCCGTCAGCCCCATGGGCGGCAGGGTTTCGACGCCGAACGGATGATCCTTGGTGTCCTTTTCATTCGCGTTGGTTTCCGAGGCGGCGACGAATACGAAACCCGCTTCCGCCGCCAACTGTCTCACAAACGCCTCCTGGACGTATCCATTCGCCGCGGCAGGGTCCTGATCCTGTTCAGGGCCCAGCCGATGCTGTTCGATGCCCAGAATTCCGCCGGGACGCAGGGCGGCATGGGCGTCTGCGAAGGCCTTTTCGGCGATCCCGGCGGCCATCCACGCATGAATATTGCGCATGAACAGGACCATGTCGGCCGTACCGGCCACCGTCACGGGCCCCGAGGTCGGACCGAAGGCGGACAGTTCGATTTCGCCATACAGGCGGCGGTCGTTGGTGAATCGCTGCTGGAAAGCCGCCATCAGCGCCACCAGCGACGGATCCGCACCCGGCCCGGTCTGGAAGCCGGCGGCGACGTACTGGCCCGCGCCCTCAGCCAGATAGGGCGCGAGAATCTCGGTCCACCAGCCGCTGCCGGGCCAGAATTCGACCACCTTCATGCGCGGTTGCAGGCCGAAGAAGCGCAGGGTCTCCATCGGATGGCGAGCTGGGTCGCGAATCTTGTCCTGGGCGCGCCAGGGACCGGCAACGGCCCATTCCATCGAGCCCTGGGGCGGGCCGTCAGGGGTGGGCGGAGGTTCGGCGGTCTTTTCCTTGCGACCACAGGCGGCGAGACCCGTCAGCATCACGGCCGCGGCACCGGACACCAAGCCCCTGCGTGACAGCGATAGCCGCCAGTCCTGTCTCGAATTACGCATCCACACCCCTTGGGAGCCGCCCCTGCACGTTTCGGACCCGCTCCCGGCGGAAGGGCTTAACCTTGTTCCCATGCCCGGTCAAAAAGGTTCCGGGCCGGGGCAAGGATCAGCCCGGCTTGCGGAACCGCAGGGTCATACGGTCGCTTTCGCCTATCGCGTCATACTCGGCCCGTTCCGCCTCGCTGAGGGGGGTGGGACGATCGCTGGCCACGTTCGCACGCGGGGCACTGGTGCGCGTCGGCGGCAGGGTCCAGACGCCATAGGGATGGTCGCGGTCGTCCCTCGGATTGGCGTTCAGTTCGCTGCGGGCATCGAGCACGAAGCCGGCGGCCTGGGCCGCGCGGATCACATAGCTCTCCGGCATATAGCCGGTCGGGGCGGTGACGTCCGGGTTCAGACCGTCGACGCTGCGGTGCTGTTCGATCGCGAGAACGCCGCCCGGCTTCAGCGCCGTGAAGAAGGCCGCCATGTTGCCGTCGGTGCGACCGCCGCGATGCCAGCCATGAAGCGACCGGGCGACCACGACAATATCGGCAGTCCCGTCCTCGACACCCATGCTCTCCACCGGGCGGGTGACCGCGACATAGGTACCGCCGGTGGCCTCGGCATAGGGCCGCAGGATGGCGCTCCACCAGCCGGCGCGGCCCGGATCGATTTCCACGATCGTCGATCCCGGGGTCAGCCCCCAGAAGGTCAGGGTCTCGAACGGGTGACGATAAACATCGCGCGCCACATCGGCGGCGGGCCTGGCGGCGGAGCCGATGGCGGCCTGAAGCGCCGTGTCTTCCTGCAACACCGGCGGTGCCATGGCCGCACGGCGGTCGATGCGCTGGGCTGGGGTCTCATCCAGCGTCGGCATGGCGGGCAGGGTCTGGGCGGCGGCCAGGGCGGGCAGGGCCAGGGCGGTGGTCATGACAAGGGCGAGCAGACGCATGGCGGATCTCCTGATTCAATTTGCTAAGAACTCTAAGGCGTCTGGCCCCGGGGGCAAGTCATGACACCCAAGGGCGACAGATTGGCGCGGTGCCCGTGCCCCTTGACGGTTTCATCGCACTTCCCAAATCGACAACGAGGCCGCCGATGTCGGGGCCTCCAGACCGGACGGAGCCGATCATCGGGCCGAGCGGACTGAATCCCTACTGCCGGTCCGGGCTGAAAACCGCGGGACCGGTTCAACCTTGCTGATCCCAGGAGGATGACCCATGCGTAGCTATGACTTTACCCCACTGTACCGTTCCGCCGTCGGTTTCGACCGTCTGGCCGGCCTGCTGGAAAATGCCGCTGCGACCCGTCAGGAGAACGGTTGGCCGCCCTACAATATCGAGACAACGGGCGAGAATGCCTATCGGATCGAGATCGCCGTCGCCGGATTCAAGCCCGACGAACTGACCCTCGAGGTCAAGGAAAACCTGCTCACCGTTACCGGCCGCAAGAGCGCCAATGACGACGCCGGTGGCGAGCGGACCTATCTGCATCGTGGCCTGGCCGAGCGTGATTTTGAGCGCCGGTTCCAGCTCGCCGACTATGTGGTGGTCAAGAGGGCCGACCTGGCCGACGGCCTGCTGTCGGTCGAGTTGACCCGCGAACTGCCCGAGGCGCTGAAGCCCCGCCGCATCAAGATCGGCGTCCCGGCAACCGCCAAACCCCTGATCGAAGGCAAGAAGGCCAAGGCGGCCTGAGCCTCAAACCGCACGCCGTCGTGAGGCGAGCGACGCGCGAAAACTGAGGGGCGGCGTTCGCGCCGTCCCTTTTTCGTGGGTGACGTCAGGCGGCGACGGTGGCGGCCGGCGGTGCGATGGAGCGGTGCTGGTCTGCAGTGAGCGCGTCAGCGTCGATCCGGGCACCGGACACATCGGCCCCGTCGAGGCGCGCGCCGTCGAACAGGGCCCCCTCCAGTCTGGCGAAGCGCAGACTGGCCTCGATCAGCATCACCGGTATCGACCGGTCCTTGCCGATGGCCAACGCCCCGAGGTTGGCGCCGCGCAGATCGGCCTTGTTAAGCAGCACCCCGTTCAGGCGCGCGCCCCTGAGGTCCGCACCGCGCAGGTCGCAGCCGCGCAGGTCCGAGCCCTCCAGCCCTGCACCCTGCAGGCCAAGACCCCTTAGGTCCATTCCGGCCAGGCAGGCATGGCGAGCACTGAGGCCGGGCAGTTTCAAACCCTTCAGCCGATCGCCGAGCGGACGCAGGTCCTCGCCGTCGAAGATGGCCGGCTGGCCGAATACTCCGCCGCTCTCGGCCCAGGCGTTGGCGTCGAGCGCCTGTTCCGCCAGGCTGTCAGCGCGGAATCGGGCGTTGCTGTCGGGGCTGTGGAGCGCGCCGGTCATGTCGGCGCGATTTATCTTGGCCCGCTCGAACGCCACCCCGGTCAGGATCGCCCCCGTCAGGCGCGCACCGTCGAAATTACAGCCGTCCACCGAGGCCCCTTCCAGCATGGCGCCGGTCAGATTGGCGTCTTTCAGATTGGCCTTCGTCAGCGTGACGCCGTGCATCGAACAGTCGGTGAAGTCCGCCCTGAAGGCGTTGATCCCGTCAAACTGACCCCCGTCCAGGGTGGCACCGGCGAAGGTCGCCCCATCCGCCATCCCCTGACGGGTCTGGTGTTTGACCGCCGCCAGCCCCTTGGAGGCGTGAGGTACGGCGATCACCCCCTCGCGGAAATCGGCGCGGGTGAGGTCGGCATTGGTCAAATTAGCCCCGCGCAGACAGGCCCCGCGCAGATCAGCCCGCACCAGTTGCGCGCCGGTGAGGTCCGCACCCCGGAGGTCGGCGCAGAACAGAACAGTACCGTTCATCCGGGCCCCGACCAGCCGGGCGTTCTCGAGCGCGCAACCGGTGAAATCGGCCTCGGCCAGATTGCGGCCTGAGAGGTCAAGGCCGTTGAGGTCGATGAATTTCAGCATCAGCCGACGACCACCCGGGCGGCCTTCGATCAGTCGCTCATGCGCCGCGATGCATAGGTCCAGGTCGCCCTGGGACAATGGACGGCGAACAAAGGTCATGCAGGGACATCCGGGGTCTCGAGCCCGCGCACAGCCTTGGTGAGCGCGCCGGTCAGGTCGGCCTGGCGTACGCAGGCCCCGAACATCAGGGCCCGGCCGAGATCGGCCCCGGCCATCACGGCGTGTCTCAGGTCCGCGCCCGACAGGTCGGCACCGCGCAGACAGGCACCCGTCAGGTCGGCCGGCAGCAGGCGCTCGGCAGTGATCATCAGCGGCCCCAGCTGGGCACCGCGCAGATCGGCCCCGTTCAGCCGTGCGCGCGCCAGGCGGGCCCCGCGCAGATCGGCACCCTTGAGATTGACGGCGCGAAGGTCGGCGTCCTCAAGGTGGGCCCCCTGAAGCTGGCACCCCTCCATGTCGAGACCGTAGAAGACCGCACCACGGGCCGACAGGGCCGTCAGATTGTAGCCCCGGATCGAGAGCAGCGCCCTCAGATCGACTCCGTCGAAGACCGAAGGCCGACCCTCGGCACCACCGGTTTCGCACCACTGGGGGTGTTCGGCCAGCATCTCGGCCGCGGGCAACTTGTCGACCGGGCTGCCGGAGGAGCGGGCGTCGGTCAGGGTGCCGGCCATATTGGCCCCGTCGGTCCGCCACATGACGACCGTGGCCCCGACCAGGACCGCGTCGCGCAGATCGGCCCCGGAAAGGTCCGCGCCCGACAGGTCCGCGCCGGACAGGTCCGCGCCGCGGAAACTGGCCTGTTTCAGATTGGCCCGGACCATCTTGCAGTTCTTCATGATCGCGTCGGTGAAGTCCGCCGCCACCGCCACGACCCCGGTCAGTTTGGAGCGTTCCAGATTGGCCCCGACCAGACAGGCCCCGTGGGCCTGGGTCTCGTTGCGCGACTTGGCCTCGACCAGCTTGAAACCCAGCTTGGCGTCGGCGGAGGCAATAGTGCCCTCGCGCAGATCGGCTTCGAACAGGTCGGCGCCGCTGAGGTCAGCGCCCCGCAAGCAGGCCCCGCGCAGATCGGTACGGCGCAGGCTGGCGTCGATCAGCAGACAGTCCTGCATGTCCGTACCGAAGAAGGTGGCATTGTCCAGCTTGGCACCGGACAGATCGGTCCCGATCAGACAGGCGGCGGCGAAATCCGCGTCGGCGAGGTTGCGGCCCTTGAGCGACAGGCCCGAGAGGTCGAGCCAGGCCAGAACCGCGCGGGCCCCGCCGGGCTTGGCCTGCCACAGGCGGTCGTGCCGGGCGC
>Ga0105053_10008333_pt1 | contig 13521 bp, 12 predicted proteins | sample BON01_FD_78093 | JGI IMG/M metagenome (GOLD analysis project Ga0105053, IMG submission 78093) | Freshwater microbial communities from Lake Bonney liftoff mats and glacier meltwater in Antarctica - BON-01 | ecosystem: Environmental > Aquatic > Freshwater > Ice > Glacier meltwater | place: Lake...
GGCCTGTACTTCGCGGACTGCGACGAGTCCGCTCTGGATGAGATCGGTGTTGGCAGCAGGGTTCGCGCGCACCGAAGCAATGCGTTCCACCCGCTCGACGACCCCTGCGATCTCCATACCCACCACCATAAACAGGGGGTGTCACAGGGTTAGCCGGATCGGAACGGAACGTGTTCCGCATGAGTGCCACGATGCTCGGCGCAGCGTCAGAACCGGTCGCTGAGGATGCTCCGGTAGTTGGCAGTGATCGTGATCGGATGCCTTGTTCCAGATGGTCGGTTGCCGTGTCTGTCACTCGGGGCGGCAGGAAATGCCGGATCGTCGCCGTTCGGTTTGCGCCTACAGCTTCGCTGGTCGACGGCTCGGCCAGCGATCGCACTGCCGGAACGCGGACGGCCAAATTGGCCCGAGTGGGTGTGAAGACCGCGCAGCGCAGTGGCTCAGAAACACCTTTGCGCCCGGTTCGGGAAGGCGTGCGAGATCTGCCTCGGTCAACACGGCGTGGTCGATGCGGCGGGTGAGCGCGGCTGTGGTCTGTCGCTGGTAGTCGGCGCGCAAACTGAGCGGCCCGTGTGCGGCGAACCCGTACACCGCTGCGGTGAGGAGGACGACGTTGACGAGGGTGCCGCCCTTGGCATCGGTCCACGACGTGAGAATCACGAGCTGGGACGCGACGGCTGCGACAGCGACCGCGAGCCACCATCGGCGCACACCGGCCGCGAGGAGGCCAACGGCGCCAAGGACAGCGAGCGCGCTCAGGAGCCACAGGACGCCCATCGTGGTACCGATCGGCTCGTCCAGCTGCTGTGCATCGACCCAGCCCAGCCCTTTGGCGGCGCCGAGTAGATGGAGCAGTCCGTGGAGGGCGCCGACGCCGACGCCGATCCAAGCAAGCGCAGTTCTCATGTCCGCACCGTCACACCTGTCAGACGATGTCTCGCCGCTGCACGGCGACGAGTCCGATGATGGCAGGAATTGCCGCCCAGGCAGCGAGGGCAAGTACTGCAGCGAGGGCGCCGACGTCGTCGAGGGTGCCGGAGATGACGGCGGCGAGTGTGGCCGGCATCCACGACGCGGTTCCGTTAGCGAGTTGCACGACGAGCCCTGGCGCGACGAAGAAGATGAACACCGTCAAGGTGACGGCGCCTCCGACATTTCGGACGATGGCACCGATCCCGGTGCCGAGGATGGCACCAGCCGCGCCGGCGAATGCGGAGGCGGCGATGATTCGGATGACGTTGCTGACCGAGACGAGGAATCCGTAGTCGGTGGTGGGCAGTGCGACTGCGACAGCGGCGACGGTGAGCAGAGCACCGATGATGCTGAGGACGCATCCGCCGAGCGCGACTGCGCTGAGTTGTGCGAGCACCGCACGGTGGCGCCGTGGCGAGGCGAGGTAGGTCGGGACCACCGTGTGGTGGCTGTACTCGCGCGACACGGCGATCACCCCGAAGAGGCCAGCACCCATGAACGCGTTGAATGCGAACGCCATCAGCGATTGTTGGTCGGCTTCGGTGGCGATGAATCCCTTGCTGCCGTCCATGTCGGTGCCGGAGACGACGGCGAACGCGTTGAGTGCGGCGATCACGATGAGCACGGCAAGGAACGCCAACGGCATCTTTGTCGTGGTGATTTTGCGGAGTTCGGATCGGATGAGACGTGTGATGCTCATGGCTGAGATGACTCCTCGGGGTGCGGCGCCGTGCTCGTCCAGTCGAGGAACAGTTCCTCGAGGGAACCGGCGTGGGGTGAGAGTTCATGGATGGCGATGCCGTTGACGAACGCGTGGTCGCCGATCTCGGCAAGCGACATGCCTCGTACGACGAGTCCGTCGTCGCCGTCGGTGCGGAGCGTCGCGCCGGCCTGTTGGAGCGCGTCGGCGAGCCGGCTGGCATCGAGTGTGCGCACCAGCGATGCTGCGTGCTGGAGTTCGGCGAGCGCTCCGTGGGTGATGAGGCGTCCCTGGTTGATGACGATGACGTCGTCGGCGAGGTGCTCGACTTCGGAGAGCAGGTGGCTCGACACGAACACGGTGCCGCCTCGCGACGCGTGTTGTCTGAGCAGGTCGCGAAGGGTGCGGATGCCTTGCGGGTCGAGACCGTTGCCAGGCTCGTCGAGGACGAGCACGGGTGGTTCGCCGAGCAGTGCAGCGGCCAGGCCGAGGCGTTGGCGCATCCCGAGCGAGTAGGCGCCCGCGCGACGGTCGGCGACGCCGGCGAGGTCGACCTGTTCCAAGATGTCGTCCACGCGTTGTTGGCTGATGCCGGTGGCGTCGGCGAGGATTCGTAGGTGGTTGCGTCCGCTGCGACCGGGGTGGAACGCGTCGGACTCGACGATTGCGCCGACCGTCCGTGCCGGGTTCGGCAGGTCCCGGTAGCGGTGACCGCCGATGGACACGCTGCCTGCATCCGCAGCGGCGACGTCGAGCATGATTTTCATCGTCGTCGGCTTGCCCGAGCCGTTCGGGCCGAGGAAACCGGTGACACGGCCGGCAGGAACGCTGAAGGTGAGATCGTCGACGACGGTGTTGTCGCCGTAGCGCTTGGTGAGATGTTCGACGTCGATGCGATGGTCGGCGACCGGTACCTGGGCACCGGTGTCGTGGACGGCGGCAGCGGAACGTGATGGTGTTGTCATTGGTGTTGCCTTACGGAAGTGAGGGGCTCGACTTGGTCATCGTCAGATGTCCATCCTCCGCCCGAGCTGCTGTGGGCAATAGGGGCATCAGTCACCGGGCACCGGAGCCTGCTCGATCGCGAATCGACCCGACGGGAGGTAGACCTCGGGCGCGACGTGATACAGGTCGCAACGTGGTCGCCACCCCTGGAGGGCGGCTCATGGACAAGATCCGCAAACGCACCGAACGGAACCCGTTCATTGCGTCATCGGGACGTTCGTCCCTGGTCGAGAACGCAGCTCGATGGCACCGTGGTGAGTACCGCTGACAAAGGAGGACCTTCATGCGACCATCACGAATTGGGGCACTCGTCATGGGGTGTCTGCTGCTGATTCCGGCGATCGCCTTGCTGTTCGGAGGCGGCGCGCTCGGCGTCGGCTACGCAGTCGCACGCGGTGACGACGGCTACTTCGACACCACCCTCGACCGACTCGCCACCGACACCGTTGCGATCACCGCCGACGACATCACCTTCGCCGCCGATCCCGGGTCGCCTGACTGGGTGCTCGACGTGCTCGACACCGATGTCCGCATCAGGGCCACGAGCGCAGACTCCAGCAGCGACGTCTTCATCGGGATCGCCCGACAAGCTGACGTCGACGCCTATCTCGCCGGCGTCGCGCACGACGAGGTCGTCGACCTCACCGACGATCTCGAAGCCGTCCACCGCGACCGCACCGGAACCAACACGATCGACCCCCCCGGCGATCAGGACTTCTGGGCTGCCACAGCGACAGGTCCCGGTACCCAGCAACTCGACTGGGAAGCCACCACGGGCCGTTGGTCGGCGGTGGCCATGAACGCCGACGCGAGACCAGGAGTCGCCATCGACGTCAATGTCGGAGCGAAGGCCGGGTTCGTCCTGCCGCTCGCGTTGATCCTGCTCGGCGTCGGCGCAGTGCTGACCGCATTGGCAGTGGTACTCGTCGTGGTCGGTGCTCACGGCGCTCGCCAGTCGAGCCAACCACCCGCCGCCGCGGCACCTCCAACTGTGACGCCCACCGCACCGCCGCCAGCGGCGGTGCATCCGGTCGAATTGACCGCCCGCCTCGACCTGCAATTATCACGGTGGCGGTGGCTGGTGAAGTGGTTCCTCGCCATTCCGCACTTCGTCGTCCTGGTGTTCCTGTGGATGGCATTCGTCGTGCTCACACTGTTCGCAGCGGTCGCCATCGTCGCCACCGGCCGCTACCCGCAAGGCATCTTCGACTTCAACGTCGGCGTCTTGCGGTGGTCATGGCGAGTGAGCTACTACGCCACCACCGGCGGCATCGGCACCGACCGGTACCCACCGTTCAGTCTGCAGCCCGAACCGGGCGACGCTGCCCACCTCGACATCGCCTACCCCGACACCCTGTCGCGTGGATTGGTGTTCGTGAAGTGGCTGCTCGCGATCCCGCATCTCGTCATCGTCGCGGTGCTGGCGGGCACGTCGATTCGTTGGCTCGCCGCTGACGGCGACCGGGTCGGCTTCGACCTCACCGGCGGCGGTGGTCTGCTCGGCATCCTCGTGCTGGTGACCGGGATCGTGCTGCTGTTCACCGGCCGCTACCCCGCCGCCCTGTTCGACCTGATCGTCGGCCTCAACCGATGGATCTATCGAACGATCGCCTACGTCGCGTTGCTGACCGACACCTACCCACCGTTCCGTCTCGACCAAGGCGGCCACGAACCCATCCCGACCGACCCGGCGCCGACCGGGCCGTCAGTTGCACCCTCGACGATGCCGCCGCCTCTCGCAGGCGTCGCGCGCGAGTCGACCAACGGCCGTCAGAAGGTATCGACATGAGCATCGACCACGACCACCGCCGCGGCACCGACACATCTGCGTCCGATCACGACGCAATCGAGGACGACAGCCGGACAGCGTCGACCACGGACTCGACCGTCTCGACGACCCGGCATCGATGGGCGGACGGGACACGAACGGTCTTCGGCCCGTTGTGGGCCGACCGCCGCGTCGGCGTCACCGCCGCCACCGCTGTCGCCACCGCTGTCGCCACCGCTGTCGCCACCGCTGTCGCAGTTGGCTGGGGACTGCTCGCCGGATGGTGGACGCCTCGCGGCCCCCTCACCACATCGCAGGTGCTGTGGTCGATAGTGATCAGCCTCACCGTCGGGCTACTCGCGGGGTTCGTCTCGCGGTCTCGCTGGGCCATGCTCTCGGCCCCCGTCGCGTTCGCCGTGGTGTTCGAACTCGCCCGTGTCGGTACCGACGGGCCCACCGTCGACGGCATCGAAACGAGCACCTACGGTCTGCTCGCCCTCGTCGTCGGGCGCGTCTTCCACGGATTGTTGTCGCTGTTCCCGATGATCCTCGGTGCGATGATCGGCGCCGGCGCCGCCCGAACACTGCAACCTGTCGTCGAACGATCCGCCCGGCGCGCCGGACGCTACGTGCGGCGCATGGTCGCCGCGCTGGCAACGGTTGCGCTCGTCGCGCTCACCATCGGACTCGTGCAGCCCGCCAGCACCGATTCGATCGTCGACGCCAACGGCGACGTCGTCGCGAACAGCGTCGCCGAGCTGACGAAGATCGACGTCAATGGCCACGACTTGGCATTGATGATCCGCGGTCAAGACATCGGCAACCCGGTGCTGCTGTTCCTCGCCGGCGGCCCCGGCGGTGCCGAGATGGGCGCAATGCGCAACCACTTACCAGAACTCGAACAGCACTTCACCGTCGCTACCTGGGACCAACGTGGCACCGGCAAGTCCTCCCCCGAACTCGACTCCGCCAGCACGCTCACCCTCGACAGCTACCTCGACGACACCATCGCCGTCACCGACTACCTCCGCGACCGGTTCGGGCAGGACCGCATCTACGTTCTCGGACAGTCGTGGGGCTCCACCCTCGGCGTCCTCGCCGTCCAGGAACACCCCGAGCGCTACCAGGCGTTCATCGGCACCGGACAGATGGCCAGCCAACTCGCGACCGACACCATCTTCTACGACGACACCATGGCCTGGGCCCGCAACAGCGGCAACAGCAGCCTCGAATCCGAACTGACCGCCACCGGCCCGCCACCGTACGAGCAGATGCTCGACTACGAGACCGCCCTGTCGTACGAACACGAGATCTGCCCGTACGACCACACCCCCAACGCCGAAGGCGAAGGCGGCTTCTCGGAGAACTTCCTCGTCGAGGAATACACACTCATCGAACAGGTCCACCTCCTCGGTGCGTTCATGGACACTTTCGGCGTCCTGTACCCACAGCTGCAAGACATCGACTTCCGAGACACCGCCACCGATTTCGACATCCCGATGTTCTTCGTCCAAGGCGCCCACGAAGCCGACGGCCGCGCCGAACCCTTTGCCGACTGGTACCCGGCCGTCAAGGCCCCGATCAAAGACCTCACCGTGCTGGACACCTCCGGGCACCGCCCCCTCTTCGGAGATCCGCACACCATCGACGGCCTCTCCGTAATCGGCGCCGCGTTGGGTCTCGTTTCCGGGGCGGTCGCCAGGCTCCGACATCGGCGTGACCGTGAGGTCGGACCGTGACGTTGCACGCCACCGAGCTGCTCGCCCGGACCGCGAACCAGTCGAGCGCGAGCGCATCGCGTTGCAACGCCGAGAGGTCATGCGAGGTCGAATGATGGACGTCCCGGTTGCTGCGGTGATTCCTTTGGCGTTGGTGGCGGTGTCGTTCGTTGGCTACTGCTTGTTCGACCTGAGCCGAAGTCGTGTCCGTCTGATGCCTCGATGGGTGTGGGCTCTCATCTGCGTGTTCTCCGTACCCGTTGGCGGGATCATCTATCTCCTCGTCGGTCGTGAACCAGGGAGCGAACGGTGATCGAGACCTCGGGACTGGTGAAGCGATACGGGGCGAAGGTCGCAGTCGATTCGGTCGATCTGCGCGTCGAGCGAGGTTCGGTGTACGGGCTGGTCGGTCCGAACGGCGCAGGCAAGACCACCGTCCTCGGCCTCCTTGCCGGGTTACGTCACCCGACGGCGGGCTCGATCCGCATCTCCGCTGAACGCCAAGAGATCGCCGTGCTCGCCGACACGCCCCGGTTCGATCCATGGTTGACCGGTCGAGAGACGGTCGCCCTGGCCCAGCACCTCGTCACGGGACGCGACGACAACGTCGACGCCGTTCTCGTCGAGGCGGGCCTGACCGACGCCGCCGACCGTTCGGTCGGTGGCTATTCCCGGGGAATGCTGCAACGACTGGGTGTGGCCTGCACCGTGGTGGGTTCCCCCACCGTGGTGCTACTGGACGAACCGGCCTCCGCACTCGATCCCCAGGGCCGGCGGGATGTGCTCGACCTGGTTGCCAGGATGCGCGGGACCGCCACGGTGGTTTTTTCCAGCCACATCCTGTCCGATGTCCAGGCGGTCTGTGACACGGTCGGCGTCCTCGATCAGGGCCGCCTCGTGTTCCAGGGGCCCCTCGAGAATCTGCTTGCCAACTCCGGAACGCCCGAGTACCGGGTCCGGATCAGGGGACCAGTCGAACCGGTGATCCGAGCCCTTCGCTCGCACGATTGGGTCCTCGACGTCGAACGAACCGGCCCTGAGGCGTTGGCGATCATCGTGTCGAGCTTCGCTGAAGCCGAATCCGGTCTCGCATCGGCGTTGGCGGCCGCCGACACCTGCGTCGTGTCGATGTGGCCGGGGGACATCACGCTCGAGCGAGCGTTCCTCGACGTGACCAGCGCCGCGGAACGAACAGCAGATCCAACAACAGCGACACCAGCGACACCAGCGACAAGGGAGATGCCATGACGCTGTGGCGCCTGGAGTGGCTCCGGCTCGTCCGTACGAAGCGCTGGATCGCCCTCCTCGGCGTGTACCTGTTCTTCGGGCTCGTCGGCCCATTCGGCGCTCGGTACCTCGAACAGATCGTGTCCTTCTCCGGCGGCGACATCGCTGCGGACTTCCCAGAACCTGTGCCAGCGGACGGGTTGGCGCAGTACGTGTCCAACGCCGTGCAGATCGGAACCCTGGTCGCGGTCATCGTCGCCGCAGGCAGTCTGGCGTTCGATGCGGTACCGGAGATGGGAGTGTTCCTGCGGACGCGAGTGACCAGCGTCCGCACGATCCTCGTTCCCCGGTTCGTTGTGATCTCTGCAGCGCTGATCTTCTCGTTTCTCGTGGGCACCGCGGCCGCCTGGTACGAGACGTGGGTGCTGATCGGAACCCCCGACACAGCAGGAGTGCTGGCCGGCGCTGCATACGGTGCGGTCTTCTTGTGCTTCGTGGTCGCTCTCGTCGCGGCCGTGGCCAGCGCAGCACCATCGGTATTGAACACCGTCTTGATCTCGCTGGTGATCTTGTTGGCCATGCCCCTGGTCGGGATCGTCGATGCAATCGGCCAGTGGCTGCCAACCCATCTTGCTGGAGCGCTTGCATCCCTTCCCGGCGGAGAGACGTCAATCGCCGACTACTACGGTGCCGCTGCACTGACCGTGGCCGCAACTGTCGTGCTCTTCGAGGCGGCGGTCCGAATCGCAGCGAAACGCGAGCTCTAGAACCCCAACACGCCATGTGGTGCGCGCCCGAGTCCGCTCGGCGACCGTCGGGCGCCGACTGCAGCTGGCACGATGGAGAGGTGGGGCGTCGGTCGACGGTCGCCAAGCAGATTCTGCTGGCGTGCGTGTTGGGAGGCCCGTTGGCCCGACCCCGATGTTCTGACCACCTCGAACCCCTCATGAACTTTGTCGCTCGCTTATCGGTCGCCGACGGCTGAGCGACGAAGTTCATGGGTTGTGGGGGTGTTTGTGGTGAACTCTCTGGCATGAACGACCAACTGGCATTCGTTGCCACCAACGCTCCCAGTCGAGGCGTGGTGTTCGTGCAGTTGCTGTGGCGGACCATCGTCATTTCCGTCCTCGGTGGACTCGTCGTGAGCGTGCTGTTCGTCTCTGCGGCCTTCGTCTTCGACGAGAACGACGATGAGGTGCGCACCTGGCTTCCGGTTGTGCTCGTGATCGCCGTGCTCATGGGCCTGATGCTCGGCGTGGTCGCCGGCGTGCTGACCGGTCTGGTCGGTGCCATCTTGATGGTGCCCTACCGTGGCAAGGCGTTCGCGCGATGGTTTGTACTGATCGCCACGCTGCTCAGCGTCGGGTCGTTCTTCGCCATCATCGGGTTCAGCTCGGACGCCGCAGTGATCTGGGTGATCGTTGGCGGAGGCGCGCTGCTGCTCGGCGCGCTCATGTCGCCCTGGCCCGTGGGCTGGTACGTGAAGCGCATGTCCGCCGGCAGCCCCAGACTCGACCGATGGCAGACAACGGTGTTGCCCCTGGATCGCTGGTCGGCGGCGAACTGGGCGGGCCTTCGACCTCCACGTCGATCACGCAAAGATGGAGCCGAACGGTGCCAAAGGTGCTCGGAGTGCTGAGTGTGTGCTGAGTTCGCTGGATCCGGTCGCAGGGAACGGTGCGGCTCGAAGTTGGTCCAACCCACGCTGGCCCAACCCACGCTGGCCCAACGGGTACTGCCGATGGTGCGCGCATGCCATGCCCAGCCCACCCTTGCGGTGACGGCGTTCTCCACGGCACTGGCGGTCGGAGGTGGCCGCCGATGGGGTTCGATCTCCGTGGCGGGGGCCGCGCTGGCCGGTCAGCTCGCCGTCGGCTGGAGCAACGACTACCTCGATCGCGATCGCGATCGCCTCGTCGGTCGCACCGACAAGCCGCTCGTGGCCGGCGAGGTATCGGCGAAGGCCGTGCGCAACGGTGCCGTCGGTGCGGCGCTGGCCTGCGTGCCGTTGTCGTTGCTGTCGGGTAAGCGCGCCGCTGCGGTGCACGCCGTGGCGGTGGGGGCGGCTCTGGCCTACAACGCGGGTCTGAAGGGCACCGTCTACAGCGCGGCGCCCTACGCCGTGGCGTTCGGCGCGCTGCCGGCGTTCGTGTCGCTCGGTGGTCGCTCTCCCCGACGCCCACCGGCAACGGCGATGCTCGCTGCGGCGCTCATGGGCTCCGGCGCCCACTTCGTGAACACCCTGGCAGACCTGGACGACGATGCTGTCGCAGGGATTCGTGGCCTGCCACACCGCCTCGGTGCCACCCGGTCGTTGCTCGCAGGGGCCGGGCTGCTCGGCGCCGCCACCGCAATCGTCGCCGGTGCCGGCTCTCGTCCACTCGGTCGCAACGGTACGGCGATGACGGCTGTAGCAGCCACGTCGGTGGCGGGCGTCGTCGTCGCCACCCTCGCAGGGCGCAGGCGTGCAGCGTGGTCGATGTCGCTCGGTACGGCGGCGCTCACCGTGGCGCTCTATGTGGGCCGCAGCAGCGAACTGATCCGGTCGCGCTGATCCGGTCGCGCTGATCCGGTCGCGCTGATCCGGTCGCGCTGATCCGGTCGCGCTGATCCGGTCGCGCACTCGCCGGAGCATGGAGTACAGCGTCAGGCCGGGACCGATGGCCATGGCGACGACATGCTCACCGCACCGCAACTCCGTCCTGCACCATCTGCTGCAGTACGAAAAGTTTTCGATCATGGTGCAGTCGGACGAGAGCGACCGCCGTGCCCTGCTCGAAGACGACCGCACCTTCGTGCCCGCGTATCTGGGTCCGTCGCGGTGGGTCGGTCTCGATCTGGACGCCGACACCGACTGGACCGAGGTCGCCGAGCTGCTCGACGCGTCGTACCGGCTGACCGCGCCCGCTCGTGACGTCGCCGAACTCGACGCACGCAGCTGTTCCGCAGCACGCAGCGCGGCATCGACGACCAAGCCCTGGGTGAGGGGCAGTGCGTTGCAAGCACCCGACCGGTTCCGGTCAGGCGGCAGTTCGTTGGTTGGGTGGTCCGGTGGTGTGGACCGTGCGGTCGGGCAGCCGGAGGGTGAGTTCCCGATTTGGTGCAAGTTCGATCACCCAGCCGTCGTTGTGGATCTTGGCGTGGTGCTGCAGACGGGGATGAGGTTGTCGAGGTCGGTGGTGCCGCCGTGTGTCCACCAGATGATGTGGTGGAGTTTGCAGCGGTCGTAGCCAACGGTGCAGCCCGGGATTGCGCGGCCTCGGCAGAGCCCGCATAGCGCCCGACGCTGTGCCCGGTTGGCCAAGCTGGTCGTACGACCGAGGTTCAGTTCGCCAGGGGCGTGCAGCACGACACCGTTGCGCACGACGATGGCGTGGATGTCGGCGGTTCCGGCGAGGGCGGCGAGCAAGCGGGCGGGGATCTCGACGGGGATCGAGGACTCGGCGATGTGCCCGTTGTGGTGGTCGCGGAGAACTCCTCGTAACTGTTGTCGCGTGTGTCGTTGGCCGCCGGGTCAAGTGTCATGGATCGGTTCCGCTTGGCGGGCATCACCGGCGGGTTGATCGGCGCTGGTGAGCCGGATGGTGAGTTGTTGGTGGGCGTGTTGGAGTGAGGTTCGCAGCTCGGCGACGATGGCGCGCAAGGCGGCAGGTTCGGTGTCGGGTTGTTGCTCGATCTGGTTGCTGAGCTGACGTGCTCGGAGGGCGCCGTACGTGCTGGCGGTTCCTTTGAGGGAGTGCGCGTGTCGACGGATGCCGTCCAGGTCGGCGGTATCTATTGCCTGTTGGAGTGCGTCGAGTCGCTTCGATGAATCGCGTGGGACTGTGGTGAGGAATTCGTTGATGTCGTCGTGGTCGACGAATAGATGGGCGAGGCTGTTGACGACGTTGTCATCGAGCGTTGGTAGGTCGGGTTCGTGTTCGCCGGGGTGTGCGCCTCGGCGTTCGAGGGCGGCGGGCGACCGGGTGTCGAACGAGTCGAGGTGCTGGCTGATGGTGGCGCGGAACTCGTCGATGTCGATTGGCTTGGTGAGGTATCCGTTGGCTCCTGAGGCGAGCAGCCGGTCGCTTTGTTGGGTGGTGGCATCGGCGCTGATGATGATGATGGGAATGGTTCGTGTGGCGGGTTCGGCTCGGAGTCGGGAAAGGATTTCGTCGCCGTTCATGTCGGGTAGGTGGAGGTCGAGCAGGATCAGGTCGGGTCGGTGTTGCTGAGCGAGCTCGATGCCGACTTGGCCGTGCGTGGCGATGATCAGCTGGTAGTTCGGGTGTGATGCCAAGATGCGCTCGACGAGGCGGATGTTGGAGAGGTTGTCTTCGATGTAGAGCAGTGTCTTGGCTTCGGACGTCGATGGGGTGTGTGGTTGGCGCAACGTGTCGTTGATGGTGATGGGGACCGATGTGTCGAGCGGGTGTGCTGGGTCGAGTTCGATCCAGAACGTGGAGCCTTCACCGACGGTCGTGTCGACGCCGAGGTCGCCGCCCATTTGGTCGATCAGTCTGTGTGCGAGGGCGAGACCCAGTCCATTTCCCTCGACGAGAGTGTTCTCGGCGCCGAGGCGTTCGAAGGGTGTGAACACGAGGTCGAGTTTGTCGGGTGGGATCCCGGGTCCGGTATCGGTGACCATGATTCGGACGCGTCCTTCGGCGGTGGTGTGGCACGAGATCTCGACGGTGCCGTGGTCGCGGTTGTATTTGACGGCGTTGGTGAGCAGGTTGAGGAGGACCTGTTTGAGTCGTTGCCAGTCGGCACGTACGTGCAGCGTGCAGTCGCGGGGGTGCCCGTACGGGAACTGGATGTTGCGGGCGATCGCGGCTGGGCGGACGAGTTCGAGGGATTCGTCGATGACGTCGGCGAGTCGCACGGGTTCGAGTGAGATCCGTAGGCGCCCGGTTTCGATCAGGGTGATGTCGAGGACTTCGTTGATGAGTCCAAGCAGGTGTTGACCGCCGCGCAGGATCTGGCGGGCGTTGTCTCGTTGCTCCGGGTCGAGGAGTCCCTCGTCGAGGAGTTGGGCGAATCCGATGACGGCGTTGAGCGGTGTTCGCAGTTCGTGGCTCATGCGTGACAAGAACTCGTTCTTGGACTGATTGGCTTGAGCGGCATCTTGATGGGCCTGTCGCAGCTGTTGTTCTGACGTGACCCGATCGGTGATGTCTTGGGAGATCCACAGCAAGAACGGTTCGGTGCCTTCGGCTGCCAGGATCGGAATCTTCTTGGTGTGCAACACGCGTTGACCGCGGTCACGCGTTTCGATCGTCTCGGCCGGGATGTCGACCGGTTCACCTTTGTCGAGCGTGGCCTGGTCATCGTGCCACGAGAGTCCGGGCGGGAGCTGGGCTTGGAGTTCGATGGAGGTGCGTCCGATGAGTTCGCCGCGGGCGCTGCCCAACAGCTCCTCGCTGGCGCGGTTGACTCGGACGAATCGAAGGTTTGCATCTTTGACACAGATCATGTCGGGAATGTTTTCGATGATCGAGTCCAACAACTCTCTCGATCGACGAAGTTCGATGTCGGAGCGGGCACGCTTGCGTAGCTGGACGACCAACATGTTCAGCCCAGCCGCGACGATCACGGCGATGATCACTGTTACCGCGTTAACCCTGGTGCGGACACTGTCGGCACTTGCATACGCGACGTTGGAGGGGACCCTCGCGACAACCGCCCACCCGATGGCTGGGATTGGCGCGTACGAATACACTCGGTCATCTTCGGTTCCGGTTGTCTCACCCCCGCCCTGTTCGCCGCGCAATGCAGCCGCGATACGAACGTCGTCAACTCGCGATTCGAGATCTAGGGCCGGCAGACCTGTCTCTGCTACGAGGACTCCTCGTTGATCTGTGATCGTGATCGTCACGCTCGCTGCGGTCGAGTAGTTGTCGACGAACTCTTGGATCGATTCGAGTCGGTAGCCGGCAACGATCATTCCGATCAGGATCGAGTCGTCAGCGGGGTCATGAATCGGTGCCGCGACTGCGACGACCAGACCGGGACCAGTTGTCTCTGTCTTGAAGACCTCCGACACGTACCCATCGTCAGTTGCGATGACACCCTGATACCAATCACGAGAGCTGAACGACGTGCCGACGATCGACGGGGCGTCGGGAGAGATGGCCTTCAGATTCCCGGAC
>Ga0105053_10008334_pt1 | contig 13520 bp, 10 predicted proteins | sample BON01_FD_78093 | JGI IMG/M metagenome (GOLD analysis project Ga0105053, IMG submission 78093) | Freshwater microbial communities from Lake Bonney liftoff mats and glacier meltwater in Antarctica - BON-01 | ecosystem: Environmental > Aquatic > Freshwater > Ice > Glacier meltwater | place: Lake...
CCACGCGGGAAGTTCGTCGAAGCTGATCCGCTCTGGGGACCGGTCGGCATAATCATGTTCGGAAAGCCCGCCACCTGCACCCCGAGGTGCGTCGCGGGGCCAGCAGCCCACTTGTCTCGCAAGCGCAGGCCTCCCTTGCCGCGGATGTCGATGCGGTCGTATGCGCCTGTCACCGCGTCGAACCCGGTCGCGTAGACGATCACGTCGAACTCGTGCTCACATTCGGATGTCTGAATACCCCGAGGTGTGATCCGTTCAATCGGCGTGTTCTGCAGATCGACGAGATGAACGTTGTCGCGGTTGTACGCCTCGTAGTAGTTCGTCTCCATCGGGACGCGTTGCACTCCGAATCCGTGATCCTTCGGGATCAACTTCTCAGCGAGGACTGGATCGTGCACCCGTGACCGGATCTTGCCAGCGATGAACTCGGAGAGTTCGGCGTTGGCAGCCTCATCCGTGAGTGTCTCCCGGAAGTTGGCGATCCAGATGCCGAATCCGGGCTCGCCGTAGAGCCGTTCCCACATCGCCAGACGCTCCTCGCGAGGCACCTCCGAAAATTGCCGACGATCGGGCTCGTGAATGTACCCACCAGGAGACCTCGCGCAGATGGCGAAGATCTCGTCATATCGCCGCTTCACCTCGGCCATCTCCTCAGCCGGGATCTCGCTGTTGTGGAGCGGGGCGCACCAGTTCGGCCTCCGCTGGAACACGGTGAGCTCACCCACCTGGTCGGCAAGCGCGCCGATCACCTGCACGCCGGTGGCGCCGGTGCCGATCACCGCCACTCGCTTCCCGGCGAAGTCCACCGGCTCCTCGGGCCAGTTGTACGTGTGGAACGATTGACCCTCGAATCTCTCCACGCCCTCGTAGCGAGGCAACGTGGGCGCCGAGAGCAGCCCGATGGCGGGCACGAGCACCCGGCACGTCAGGTCTCTGCCATCGCGCAAGTGCAGCCGCCACATGTTCGCCTCGTCGTCGAAGTGAGCCGACTCGACGGCGCAATCGAACTGCATGTGCTGGCGGAGGTCGAACTTGTCGGCGACGTACTCCAGGTACCGAAGGTTCTCCGGCTGTCCAGAGAACCGCTCTTTCCAGTCCCATTCCTGCAGTAGCTCCTTCGAGAAGGAATATCCGTAGCTGACGCTCTCCGAGTCGAAGCGCGCTCCGGGATAACGGTTCCAGAACCACGTCCCGCCGAGGTTCGAACCTGCCTCGAGCAGCGTGACGTTGACACCGAGTTCGATCATCCGGTGCAGTTGGTAGATGCCGCAGACGCCGGCACCCACGATGATCACTTCATTCTGCGGAACTTGTCCGTCGTCGGTGTGATTCACAGGACACCCGACCGTCGCTGGGCGCGGGCTGCGCACAACCGGGGGCCCTCGGCCCACGCATCATCAGGTATGGAACTAGACAGTCGCAACATTGAACAAAGTCCTCCTCGTGAACAAGCAAGCGCTTGATTGTCAAGGCTATGCAATCGAAGCTCCCATGTCAAACACGACCATCGATTCGCCGCTTGATGCCTCGACGCAGGTCATCAGACGATCGAAGGGAATGGAGAGAATCAGCCGATTACGCTGGGGCCGAACCTTTCCCCTCCTACCGTTCGGCGAAATGCGGCTGTCAGATTCCTCGATGGTTGAGCGGAAATGGTGGTCATCGCTCAAGTGGCCGGGCTGGTTGGTGAGGCGCCCGCGAGATCGAAGGCGACCGGCTGAGGACACCCTCCGCCCGCTGACGTGACCGCTTGGGCCCGACCGCCGCTTCACCTCAATCGCGACCAACCGCCACCGAGACTTTCCCCCTACACAAACCCTGCCTGCCCGACCCGTGCGCAGCGAGCCCCCTGGAAGCGTTAGACAACGGCGGCGGCGGCAGAGAAGTATGGGACAACCCGAAGATTGCCACATTCACGGTCGAAACATTCACGACAAAAACAGCTATCTAGCAGGTGTTATGCAGTGCCCCTGGCAGGAATCGAACCTGCGACACACGGTTTAGGAAACCGTTCCAAGCCGTCCATTCAGACTCGTTCTGGTAGCTGAGTCCCGTCTGATCAGGTGTTTCGTCCGGCATATATTGCCGAATGTCGTTCTGCACTCGCGGATATATGGGACAAGGTATGGGACAAACGCGTTTCGCGGACTCCGGCCCCGCCAGCGCAATGCCGCTGGCGTTGGCAGACCCAGCGGAGCCAGACAGCTACGAATCGGCGGCCACGTCGCCACACAATTGCTGCAGTGTCTCGGAAAACGGGGGAGCTCCAGGGTCCTTCGAGAGGGTGCCGTGTTGTGCCTGTGGAAGCTCCGAGTCGGCGCCGAGGCACACAACCTGGGCCCAGCCACGCAGGATTCTACGACTACTACGTCGACGGTTCTGAGACGAGAGGTCGCTCGATCGGCACCGGAGTCAACCTCCTCGGGCTCGCCGACGAAATCACAGCTGAGAACCTTGGCGCCGTTTTGTGCGCCTTTCACTGGGCACGGGCTTTCCCCGGATGGCAGCACGTCCGCACCCTGAATGAACGCTCTTGGTGGAATCCAATATCACCAATCGTGGCAGGTCGGAGTCGATCGTGGCAGCACAAGTAGCCGCTCCAAGTTTACTCGCCTTACTCCGACCCGCTATCGCAAGGCTTCGGGTGCGTTGTCGACCTCGGCGCTGTCGTTGGGGCGATGTTTCCAGTTGGTCGCGAGCCAGGAGAGGCCAACAGTGATAACAGTGCCGATCGAGATCCCGATCGGGGTTCCTGCGCCCATTCCGACGGTGATCGTTGCATCGGTGATGAGGCCGATGCCAGCTCCGAAGGTGCCCCCAACTGCGCCAGCGACGGCTGCGTAGATCGGTACGGTGCCTCTGACGTCTTCGCGAAAATCCTTTCCCTGGTCGCTTTGGTGCCAGCCGAGGTACTTGATGAGCCACGCCTTCGCGCCCGTCGCACGTATCTCTTCGATCTCATCGGCGTAGCGGTCGAAATCGACTTGCTTGGCGAGCCAGTCGGAGTCATCGAGGCGGGCGTTCGCGACGATGGTGTCAATGACAGCATTGATGCCAGTTCCCTGATCGATGGTAAGAGCGTCAACGAAGGGCGCCGCGAGGTCGCGCGCCTCGTCCGTCATGTCTGGTTTGTAGAGAAGGATAGCTCTCTCGATCCGGGCGACGATGTTGCCAATCGCTGATCCGAGCCACTGTTCTTTGGCGTCTGCGTCGATCGCTTCATCGCGGACGTAGCGGGCATCGCGTTCCATTCGGCGCCGCAGATTGTCGTCATGATCGAACCACCCGTCGTGAATTCCTCGTTCGGCTTCGTAGACGATCGGTTCGAGTCTCGACATGAAGTCGTCGATCAGTTTGCGTGTTGGCTGTTCGTTCGTTACAGGATCGCACTGTTCGGGTTCAGCCGCTTGCCGGCTCGCTCCGCTAGCGAACGCTACGAGCCCATAAAGCATCGACCCAGCCCAATCGAGGGCGAGTAGATCTTTGGCGATACCGAGTTCTACGGCGAGGTGACGGGTGTGATCGCCACGTCGAGTGGCCGCTATATCGGTGGCGATCTCATGAGCGAGTTTGCTCGTGACGTTGGTTCCACCGTCGGCGAGCATTTTGGCGCCATCGCAGGCCTGGCTGAGGTCGAAGGCGATGCCCAAGTCGCTGCCGGGGCCCTGTTGTTCGATGATGCCCATCCGTATCGCCGTGGAGAATGCATTGGCTTGAGCGAAGGCGAGTTCGTCGGCGAGTTGGCTCGCGATTCTTCGAACGACTGCAATCTCGTTGTCGACGTTTGGGACGCTCAGGGCGCTGTTGAATTGGTTGGAGAGGGTGGCGGAGATCGGCGCGTCCTGACGAGCCGTTCGCTCGCTCTGTTTCAGAATGGCGGGTGCATCAACGGACCAGGACAGATCCTCGATGGCTTGACGTAGATCAGCCGGAGTGTCGATGTTCACCACCGCTCCCCTTAAGTTCGCCGATGGCGAAGTTCTGTTCGGGTCGGTCGCAACGACGCAGCCTGTTTCCTGGCCCTGTCGGATGAATCGTTAGCACCCGATATACCGGACCGATCGTTTGCTTCGCTCGGAGCGTCGCACGCAGAACCGGTTCTCGGCGCCTTCAGCGATTTCGGGTCGGTCCGAAAACGGGATCCCGAAATGTTGCACGGATCTGTTGTGGCGTCCGGTGACACCGTCGGTACCGGCCGCGGCGCCCGGCGCGCGGCCGCTCACCATCGCTCTGCAGCCGAGGTGACCCGATGGGCCTGTCGTGATAGCAATTGGACAAAATCGGATGGTTTCGCGAAATACGACTTCCCCCACGAAGAAGTACGGGCCAGCAAACCGGACCGACCGGAGCAAATCGATATACCAGGAGTTATATGAATCTGGCCCATTCAATGAACGGTAGTGGTTCTGGGTGCGGGGAGCCGGCCGTCCCCACACGCGGACTGGGATTGATGCGTCTTGCTGCGTTTCCTCACACGGTCGATCTGGGTTGACGAACTGCTCGAAGTAGTTTCCCAAGCTGAGTGTCGATGCCGGTGGCTCTCGAGCAGTCGATGTCGAAGTAGTTCGACCCGTACCGTGGTTACGGCCACCGCAAACTTGGCTGCGATGTCGTAGAGGGATTGTTGTTGCTCGATAGCGGCGACCAGTTCGGCTCTACTGAGCTTTGGTGTGTCATCCGCGAACACACCGATCTCGGCGAGCCACACCGATGCGGTCGTGTGTGTGATGCTGAGCCGACGCGCGACACCTCGAAAGGTCTCCTCGCTGTCCCACGCCGCGCGAAGTTCCACCGCCGTTGGCCGGGCTAGCGATCGGCCACGCACGTAATACTGAGAGGTCTGACTGGGCTCGATCCCGACCCGACGGTATGCCACGCGGACGGTGCCAGAGTTGACGCCCAACTCGGCTGCGATCGTGCTCGACGAAGCTCGCGCGACTGCATTCGCCAGCCATTCAGCGTCGATCAGACGCGGCCGAGTCAATGCCAGGACGCCTGGCTCCGAGCGCCGCTCGATTCCGTGTCGTTGCATTGCGGCATAAACGGTGCGCTGGCTGACACCAATCTCGCCGGCAATCGATACAGCTGTCCGGGTCCGATACTGCTCAACCAGCCAGACCCGGTCGTCGAGGACAGCAGCCGTCGTTGGTCGACGATGCCGGTTGCGTGGCAGCCGGTCAATCCCATGACGGACCAGGGCCCGCTGCACCGTCGACGCCGAGACTCCGAGCCGCGCAGCGAGGTCAGCGATCGAGTCTGCCGACTTGTAGGCAGCGCTAAACGCAGTCGAATCTTCGAACAGCGGAACAGGACGACGCATCGGTGCCACCAACCACTTCTAGCGCATTTCCGTATGGTGCTGCTGATCGCGGCCGCGCCCGCCACGGCGAGTGTCGACCCCAACCCGTCTCCCAACGCGGCCGACGACAGTCGCAGCGAAGTCCCAACCCCAAGAGCCGACAGCGTTGGTCGCTCGGCCTGCATCGGCCTCGACTGGCTCGGGAACGCGCTCTCCTCACGGACGATTTGCAAGCTGAACGTACAAGTCGGTGGCCCAGCCCGGGGCAGCCCACAACCAGCAGCGGTCAAACTATGGCGGTCTACAAAAACGGTACAACTTCATCCTCGACTGGCTCCGGGACTTGTTCCCGCCACGGGCGCGTTGCGCGCTGGACGTACTGAAGTGGCCTCGGGCTCGCAGCGTCAGTCGCTTTGTCGGGCACTGCGGCACTGCGGCACTGCGGCACTGCGTCACTGCGTCACTGGTGTGTAGCGTCGCGTTCGTCCTGGCAGATGCGGCAGCATTGCAACCCAGCTCAAGTCCTGGCATCCCCTGATGGGGGTGTTCATGTCGTGATCTGATGCCCCCGTGGAGCTACAGATGTCTCAACAATGCTGCGAGAACGACACCAATCGGGAAATCAACTTGGTCAATTTCCCCGATCGCTGGGTTAGACCAAAATTCGGCGCCCCATGCGCGAGCACAGTGCTCGGGTTGTGTCGGAGCGGAGATCTGTGGCTCGACCTACGACATTTGTGTCAGAGCGAGCCGATTGTCCACAGGATGCTGAAAGTTGTACCGAGCGCGAGGAAGAGTCGTTGGGCGTAGTAGAAGTCCTCGGAGGGCTCCATGGCTTCGGGATTCTGGTACCGCCATGCCTTTGTCCTCCAGTAGATGCGTTTGGGGCCAGCGACGAGCATTGCGGAGAAAAAGATGGAGCAGGCAATTTGTAGGAGCATGGTGAATAAGACGCGCTGTTCCGGTCGTCCGCCAAACCGTCCCGTAAATTTCTGCGGTTGAGCTCCCACAATCCAGCAAGGGGTGTGGTCGATCTAGACACGGGTTCGAGTCGAACAGGTAGATCACGACACATCATCGACAGCCCAGACCTCAGGATTCATGGTGCTCCGGCCAGCGGTCACTGTTCGGGCGTGAACGTGATTATTGCGTTACGCGATGTGAGGGTGATGCTTGCGAGCGCTCCATCTTGGAGTCGAGCTGTCGCACGCCAGTCTTCGGTGTCGCCGAGGAAGCCAGTCGGAACGGCCCACTCAACGAGGTCTCCGTTGCTGGACGGAGCACTCCTCATGAGGTCGATCAGGATGTCTGGTTGTGCGAGTACGACATCGGCAAGTTTAAGCGGGTCGCCGTCGACTCTGGAGTAGCGGGTGCTGTTGTTGTTCCGTTCGGTGATGCCGTCGATGTCGATGCCGTTGGTCGACCAGGTCCCGGTGGCGATTTGGGTCCAGCCGATTGTTACCGGCAGTGAAGCTGCAGCAGCCTCCGCAGCGGTGGTGTCAGCCCGAAGCGCTACGAGTCGGGACTCGATCGTTGACGTGGCGACTTGCTCGCTGGAACCAGGGTTTGCGAGTGGTTCCAAGGTGCGGGCGATCTCGCTGAAACTGCGTTCGAGTTGTTCGATGGTCTGTGAATCGGTGCGGATTGTTTCCGTCTGATCGGCGATGTATGCGGCGGCGGACGCCGAGTCGAGGCCGCGTTCTATTTCACGGTTTTCGAGTTGATTGATGATGTTGGCTCGCTGGTCGATTGAAGTGGCGAGCGCGACGTAGGCGTCGCGGGCTGGGCGCGCTGATTCGTCGATGAGTTGCAGGGCGAGGCAGGGGTCGTCGGATGTGAGGGCGTCAACGATGGGTTGAAGATCGAGCCCGGTCACTGGCGGAGCATCTGTGTCGTCGCAGGTGGGGATTCGGGTGCTGATGGGCTGGACGTCGGTTGATGTGTCGGTGGCGAGTTGGAACTGATCGACGATGTCGACGTTTGCTTCTGTTGCGTAGACGAATCGGATTCCGTCTGACTGGCGGTATTCGTCGGCGATGTCGGCGAGAACGTCGGCTTCGTTCGACGTTCGATTTACGGCGATCGCCGCTCCCCCGACGATGAGGACTGCGGCTGCTGCAACGGCGAGGAGGGCCGGTCGGGATCGGGTGGGTCGGTGGGTCCGTTGGAGGACCCGGTCCGCCATGTCCGTGTCGATCGGTTCAATCAGCCGTGCAGTTTCGTGGACGCGTTGCATGAGCGCGAGTCGCTGGCTGCAGCGGGCGCATACGGCGGCGTGCTCGGCGAGGCCACTCGGGAGATCGCCAGGGTTGTCGAGGTCTGCGAGTTGTTCGTCGAAGGTTGAGTGGTCCATGACTATGCGTCGTCCTCTGCGGAGAGTTGATCGGCAAGCAAGGTTCGAGCCCGGGCGACGCGTGCCCGCATGGTGTTTGCTTCGATGCCTGCGATTTCTGCTGCTTCGGCGCGGCTGAAGCCGAGCATGTCAACGAGGACGAATGCTTCGCGGTTGGCTTCGGGGAGTTGGTCGACGGCTCCTTCGAGTGCGATCCGGAAGGCGTTATCGCTCGTGGTGCTGGCGATCTCTGTGGTGTTGTCGAGTGCGGTCGTGAGATGTCGTTTGCGGCGTGTTCGTGTGAGGACCTGGCGGTAGCAAATCGAGTGGAGCCACGTTGACACTTTCGCCTCGGCCCGAAACGTCGCCGCTGACCGGTAAGCCTGGACGAAGGTGTCCTGCACGATTTCCTCGGCATCAGATCGGTTCCGAATCATCGAGTTCGCCATAGCGAGCAGGCGGCCTTGATGCCGGCGGATGAGTTCAGTCATCGCGTCCGAATCGTCAAGACGGCCAACGAGTGCCATGTCATCAAGAGCCGTGACGTCGCCGGCGATTCGGAGTCGACGCAAGCGGCCCATACAGCTAACAACAAACCTACGTTCTGTACTGGCATCGCTTCGCCATACCTGAAGCAGGCCTGATTGATCAGGCCTTGTCGTGGGGGTCCAAGGATGGCCGAGCGTGCAGTTCACAATCAGCTGGTCAGGTCGAAGACTGCGATTTCGACTTGCGTGTCGCCGGGGCTGGCGTAAAGGCGCAGGACGTAGCTGAGGAACTGTGAATCATCGAACAGATCACAGCTGACCGAGTAGAACGATGAGCCGTTGTCGCCGGACTTGCTGGAGAATCTGTCTTGGCAGCCGACGGCGTCGATTCGATCATCGATCCATGCGTGAATCTCGTCGGGTGATGCGGTTGTCGTGTAGGTGATCATCGTCATGCCGTCGGACTGGGTGGTGGTCGGGCTGCCGATCTGTGGCGGCGTGCCAATCGCGGCGAGGATGCTGTCGATGTTCGAGAGCGTCTCGGGGAGGTCGCTGACGGTCACCTCCGACTCGACTGAGTCGCCTTCAGCGTCGGCATCGTTGGCGCCGTCTGTCGCCGTTTCTTGGTCGACTGCCGGCGAGGCGTTGTTGGGGACTTGGCCGAACTCGAAGGTCTCGGCGATCCGAACAGCGGCATCGAGGTCGGCAATGTTGCGTGCGAAGATGTTGACCAGCAGCCAGTTGGGGTCGGTGAGTCGGCGTGTTGCGAATGAGAAGACCATTGATTGGGTGCCTGCGCAGTCCATGAAGGGCTGCACCACGGACTCATAGACGGAGTCGATGACGACCTGTCGTTCGAGTGCGATGCAGTCCGACATCCACGGAGCGTTGTCGGTCACGACTGCGAATCCATCTTCGATGTCGACGTCGGCGCTGAACACCACCGCTGCGATGCCCGCTTCGTCGTAGGTCGTTCCCGCTGCGGCGTCGAGTGCTTCGACATCGAAGCCTGCTGCGATCGACGGACGATCTGCGCCGCCAATAAAAACTGGGCCGGTCCGACGGTCGGCCCAGTCTGTTGGCAGGTCGAACGAGACGATTCCGGAGTCGTCGGTGACCGTGTCGAACGCTTCATACGGTGTACCCGCTGGCGGGGGACCCGAGATTGCGGGTGGCGGCTCGGTTGCGGTGTCGACGGCTTGGCCGGTGACGACCAGCACGGGTACAAGGCCGGTACCGCGAACTGAGCCTGCGAGGAACCCGGCGCCGCGTGTCACCTCGATCGGCAGTTCGCCAGTCCCGCCAGACCGCACGACTGCGCAGTAGTCGGCAAGTGTTGCGTCTTGGCCGACTCTGACGCCTTTCATGCGGGTGATGACATCGCCTGGCTGGACCCCGGCTGCAGCGGCTGGTGATCCGGCTTCCACCGAGACAACCCACACTCCACTTTCGTTGGTGATCTCGTCGAGTACCGCAACGGCATTCAGGCCAATCGAGTCGACGTCGATGCCTGCCTGCAAGTCGTCGACGATTGGACGGGCGACTGATGTCGGGATCGCGAAGCGTCCTGCGTCCGACGCTGCGACGTTGACGCCGACGATGTTGCCGGCCTCGTCAACGATTGGGCCGCCTGAGTTGCCGGGGGCAAGATCGGCGTCGTGACGGACGAGAGATTCGATCGATGCCCACGGGGTTGCTCCGTCATCGTCGATTCGAGCGATGATGCCGCCGGTGAGCGTCAACCCGGGGTCACCGCCCGGATAGCCAGCGGCGCGGATGCTAAGGCCTGGTGAGGTTTCTTCTTGTGACCATGACAGTGCGGCGTAGCCGTCGCCGGCGAGGTCGATCACGGCGAGGTCGCTGCATTCGGAGTTCGCAATCACGGTCGCGGCGACCGGTTGATCGCTGCCGTCGAAGAACACTTCAACAGATGCAGCACCGGCCACGACGTGGTTGTTGGTGACCGCGAGTCCGGACTGGTCGATGATGAACGCTGAACCTGAGCCAGCAACGGTGTCCATCTGACCGAAGTCTGGGGACACGAAGGTTCCTGTTGTGACGACTCGGACCACGGCGTCGGCCGGTGCGACTGTCGGGCCGGGAGTCGACGCTGCCGGAGGGTTCGCTGACGTCGTGTCGATCGGCGTGGCCGATGCGTCGGGTGCGGCATCGCTGCCAGTTGTGGTGCAGGCGGCGCCGAGCAGCATTGCGGTGGTGGTGAGAACAAGGGTGCGTTTCATGTGAGGCCTCCAAAGCCGATCTTTGATACTTGCTCTCTCTGACGCGTCCACCGACAAGAACGCCAAAGCCGACAAACAAATCCTTGCGATGCTGTTCGACGGCTTCAGTTTGGCGCTTCTCGGTGCTGGCCGCGTCTCAGTCGGCATGCCGACTCCTCACACCAGAACCCGACCTCTCGTTCGACTCACTATCGCACCTCTACTCACCGCACTCGTCGCGTTGCCGTTGTCATCGGGTCGCGCCGCATCCGACGACGTTGGCTCGGTGATCGAACGATCAGTCGCCACCACGATGGCACCTACGTCGATCCCGGCGCCGACGACGTCGCTTCGGCCACCATCAACAACGGTTCCAGCACCACTTCCGCCACTCAGCCCAGCGACCACCGCGTCGCCCTCGACGGTTCCGGCGGCCACGAGCACTCCCGGCTCAACGACGGGGAGCCCGTCATCGGCGCGCCAGGTCAACATTGCCTGGTTCATTGCCCTGTTCATCGGTCTCGCCGGGACCGTTGTCTTCCTCGTCCTGGGTCTTCGAGGAACCGCAAGGTTGAGCCGGTCTCACGCCATTGCCTCGACTCAGTCTTCCGAAACGGATGGAGCGGCGATCGTGGCGAGTGACGCCGCGTCGTTCCGCAAAGAGATCCGGCTCATGTTTGCCCAGTTGCCGAAAGAGGCCAGGAGTCGGATGACGATTCAATTCGTTGCGGTGTCGGCGGACAGCCTTGAAGTGTCGTTCACGGAGGTCACCGAAGTCGCGCCGCCAGCGAACTGGTTGAGCACAGCCGACAGGGTCTGGCGGCTCACCGAACCAAGCCGCCCAGAGACACTCGACGAGGCCGCTCAGCTGCCAGCAGTTCTTCCTGCCCTCTTGCCCTTCGGCCAGCCGGCCAACGGCAACCAGCTGTATTTCAATGCCGGAGGCTTCGATGGACTCAACGTCGTCGGCGAACAAGCTCACGTCACTGCCTGGCTCGCTCACGAACTGCGGTGGCTTGAGCGAGAGCCCGGCCAGTCCTGCACTGTCGTCCAGCTCACCGACAACGGCCAGGTTTGCGACGACCCGGTCGTAATGTCCGAAGCAGCGGCCTTGGACCTCGCGTTCGGCCGGGCCGAGCCTCGTCGAACAAAGCTTCAGGCCCCCGCTCCGCGGAACGGTTCCAAGCACCCGCAGGTTTCCTTTGCCGAAGGCTTCCTGGTTGTCGGCCCGATGAGCGACGTTCGGTGGAAGGGCATCGCATCGCAGCCGACGGTGGCGTTGCTTTCAAGTGGAAGCACGATCTTTGGAACCGATCTCATCGTGTTAGAGGACGAGATCTCATTGCCGTCTCTCGGCATCAACGCACTGTTGAAACGGCCGGCAGCTCACCGGCAATCCGATGAGCCGAAACATCCCGCAGACGAGCAAAGTTCCGCACAGGAATTGCCGTGGGATGATTCGACGTTGGCAGACGGTTGGCGTGCGCCGTGCTGGCCGGTCACGGTGCACCTGATTGGGGTGCCATACGTGACGCGCAACGGAGCCGTCATCCAATTGACGCCACAGCAACTGTCTGCGGTTGCGCTCATCGCAACGAAGCAGCGGATCCCAGCTCACGAGTTCAAACGGGCAATCTGGGGAGACGACGAAGAAGTCAGTTCCGAACGCGTTCGAGATCTCCTCTCTGAACTTCGCAAAAAGGTCGGCGGCTACGGCGCGATCCCTAAGCGTCAAGATGGTGTCGTTCGCGCTGGCACCGATCTCGGCAGTGATCTCGTTACCTGCCAGACGCTGGTCGACAGGGCCGACACCGTGGCCACTGAACGAGCCGAGCGGATGGAGGAGGTTCTCGGACTGGTCCGAGGGCGCCCGTTCGACATCGGCACTGACGACGCCAAGTGGTGGCGTTGGTCCGAGATCGCCTTCGGAATGACCGACTGGGCCACCAAGACCGCCGACATCGCAGCCGAACTCGCGCAGATGCACCTCGATCAAACGTTCCCGAGCGCAGCAAGAACTGTCATAGAACGCGGCCTCATTGCCGACCCACTCAATGCAGAACTCACCGAACTTCTCATCGAAACCCTCGTCAACAATGGGACCCCTGAGGCGGCCCGACGCCTATACCGATCCCACGACAAGATGCTCGAAATCGCAGACCTTGGAGGCGCCGCCGCAGAGACCCTTCGCGTTCTCGAACGCCTGCAAATCTCTTCAGGAAGCAACTGACCCGAACAAGTACTCACCGGTTGTTTAGATCGGTTGCCTGAAGATCGCTGCCAGGGCTGTAGCTGACCGTTCCGTCACGTCAGCGAGCACCGAGAGCTGATCGATCGCCTTAACGGTCCGGCCTCCGAATGGGTCCGGTTCGACGGAAACAACCCGATCCAACTGCTCGACGATCTGGTCTGCCATGTCGGTTCGGCGCTGCTTGAGGAGACGGAGCGCTGCGTCGAGTCGGTCGATGTCTGACGCATCGAGATCTTGTAGGTGGTGGCGGGCGTGCACGAGCACGGCAATCGCACACCGAATATCGAATGCATCAACAACGGAGAACCTCATGGCTTGGTAAAGGCCAACGAGCGTCTGGTGTGGGACATGTCCCGTATCGCAGAGGCCGTCGCCTTTACATCGGGGAAGGAGAGCAACCAGCTCTTCTCAATCCGATGAGGAGATCTCATGACACTTCTGGACACCGCCGAATTGCTGATGCAGCAGATACCGCAACCAACCGGCCCCGACGCTCCCGCCGCGGTGGTGGCGTTGGTGACGAAGGGGTTGAACTTCATTTGGTTCGCCGTGCTCGCCGGATCGTTCGCCACTGCGTCGTGGGGGCTCGGCTCGCTGGCGTGGGCTGCCAAGAAGCAGCAGTTCGGTGGAGTGAACGAAGGCAAGCAACTCGTTGCACTCTCACTGATCGGTGCTGCGGGGATGACCGTTCTTCGAAGCGTCTTCGTCTTCTTCGGGATCTGACCATGCTCCGCTTCATCAACTCGAACCGCACAGCAACGGTCGGTCTCATCGCAGCAGTCGCACTTGTCGTCGTCACAATGTTCGGCCGCTTCGCGCCTCAATCAGAACCGGACGGCAACACCGACCAGCCAATCGACAACACCGTCGAGGCGTTTCCAACAATTCCACCGCAAACCAATATGGCTGGCACGCCAAGCGAACCCTCGAC
>Ga0105053_10008337_pt1 | contig 13517 bp, 8 predicted proteins | sample BON01_FD_78093 | JGI IMG/M metagenome (GOLD analysis project Ga0105053, IMG submission 78093) | Freshwater microbial communities from Lake Bonney liftoff mats and glacier meltwater in Antarctica - BON-01 | ecosystem: Environmental > Aquatic > Freshwater > Ice > Glacier meltwater | place: Lake...
AATAGTCTAGACGAACGGTTCACGAGATTAGCTCGACTTTACCATGAATGAACAATACAATCACTTATGGATACAAGGTTGCGGGCGTAGGGATTGAACCAATCCCTCCTTTCATGGGGGGGTACCAGGGGCGGATCTGCAGTCATCCTTGATAGGGTCCATAAACGCGTTATGGGAGACAGACGAGACACACTCAGTGGTATGGGCATTGTGGTGGACGCATTGGCTAGAGGCACTGATCGGGCAAGGTATCTGGCCTAGGGTGCTAATGGCAAGATGCCATGGCATTCAACGAGTGACTGGGCTCATGACATAGGTCGGATTACAGGATGCTGAGAGATGGCCTCCGCGTCCTTATAAGCCTAAGCTCCGACAGGCTGGGTAAGGAAGAGGTCATGGAGATAATGTCTCAGCATTTTTTCATATGGAGGGACAGTAAAACAATTCAGGGCATCTTTGCGGGATTGTAGTGGTGGGACAGTCAAAAAGGAGGAAATGTGTTTGTCTTAGGAACATGAAAATTCCAGGACAGTCAAACCAAAACGCATATAAGAACAGAACTTACGCGTCGATTTCTTCAAAATTTATACCATCAAAATCCTCTTATCTTGACGCATCTTTTTGTGTATGATAACATAGTCATCGGAATTTTGGATAGTCAGCCACAGCCTCATCTCTCCCCACACACTGCCAAGCTCCCATATTCCATCCTGGGGCCGTTCAGTGGAACAAAACTGTACTCGTGATTTCAGAATAGATTTATTACCACACCAGGAAAAAATGGTCCCGTTGGCATCTAGATGTCATTTCGAACAATCGACAAAAAGATGTGGGCCTTACAGGACGGCAGCCCCCCCTCGATTTTTTTCTTTTACCTAATTTATGATTGTTTGATTTTGTACCAAGAGAAAATTTCCCGAAAACAAATAAAATGAAAGTTTACTACCAGGCGCATAGGCGTACCTGGCAAACAAGAATTCTTCAGGCGGACAGCTTGAATGTATCAGCATTTCCTTATATAAAATTTTAAAAATTTGCAATAGTCACCAAACAAATACAAGTTCTTGCGTCGATCAAACGCTATGTTTTGAAGAAGTAAGCAACAAAAACACGGAAAAATTAAGGCAGCAGGTATCAACACAAAAATCTTGTTGACATCTTGCTGGCCTGTTATTTCTCAATTTAATAGTATGGGGACATAAAGTTGTTGAACAGGATGAAGTAAATGCAACAGTCACAATCGGCAAAATAACATATTGCACTGTAACTAAATTTTGTATATGATCACAATAAAGATATGTATATCAAAGTATGTCAAATATATAACTTGTTCCTTTGAATATTCCAAACAAACATTTTTATCAAAATAAGCAACCAACCGAGCCAAAACAATTGGGCAAATGTTATGGTTGCGCTTTCATTTATTCTCGAGAATATTTATTCTCGAGAATAGGCGTAATTAGCAAACCAGAATTCCTTCGGCGGACAGTTTGAATGTATCAGCATTTCATTACATTAAATTGCAAAAACATGCAACAGTCACAGGAAATATACCAGTTTTCACGGTTGTCAAACGCTCTATTTTGAAGATGTGTGGATCATAGATCCGGACAAATCAAGGCAGCAGTTATTCACACACAAATCTTGTTGACATCTTGCAGGCCACTTATTTCTCAATTTGATAATATGGTGCCATAAAGTTGTGAAACAGGATGAAGTTTGCAAAAGTCAAAATGGGCCCAATAGTGTATTGTATTGTAACTAAATTTTGTATATCATTACAATAACAATATGTACATCAAAACATGCCAAATACATCGCTCGAAGAGCTGGATAGGTATGATCTGGCCAACGCGATGGAGCTGCTCTGCCTTCTGTCAGACCCTATCCATGACATTCCTCCTCCAGAGACCACCAACCCACCGCCAACAGCATGGGTTGAGGTCCCAGTCTGGAGCTTGCTACTCAACATCCAAATGGTGTTGATCAAATCCGGAGGTCTCCCCTCGCTTTACGAATGGGGGTGCAGGGCATACGCGGGACTAACAGGAGTGCGATCCGGAATCGAGGACAATGGTCTCGATGAAGAAGACCACTGGCTCCTTATCACTCGGCTCCACGTCCCAGACCTCCAGAGACCAGCCCTCTGCCTCCACTACCCATTCCCGGGTATGCAAGGTGGTCGGATGCGAGTGGGAGCAGCAGTGCTAGAGGGGCTAATAGGAGGAGTATCACGGGCCGTCGCCAGCCTACAAACCAAGAAGAACCCGGAGTATACAGGCTCTAGGGGGAGGCAGATCCTAGAAGCTATAGCGCCCTCGGGTTGGGAGAGCTGCCAACAGAGCGACGTGGTCACATGGGTGCACACGGACTCAGGGGCCCGATGCCTGACCTTCCCTTTTCTGGGCGAGATCTACGTACACATCTTCTCGGAGACGCGTCCGGAGAGAGCAGTGATTAAGCTGTGGGCACCATGGCAATGTACCCTACAGGACCTGGCGCTCCTGCTGCCCATTCAAGGCCTGGGGAATGGCCTATACCAAGTGGGACCCCGCTCCAGCTTCACCTTCTTCACGAGGGACATTCACCCTCCTCACGAGGGGCACATGTTCGGTACCCTGCGTCGGGGCCATGAACGGATCGGGTCGCTGCTCGAGAGCAAGGCACCAATGCTTACTGCCGGATGGGCCCCACTCACGGCCGTGGACGAGGACAACCAGGTATCGGTCATGGCCCACGTCTTCCAGGAAAACAGAGGGGGGTCCAGGTCACAGGCCTGCATGGCCCGCGACACGCAGATTCGCCTAGCTAAGGGAGCCTACTGCCATGTAAAGAATCTGTCTGGTAAGACAGTAGCCACCACCGATGGAGATACAGCACTAGTGGTTAGAGTGCACCGATTCTACATGTCAGATGATTCCCACCGTCTAATCAAGCATAAGGACAACTGGATCACGGACAACCACTTCATCAGGTATCCGACGACGACGGAGTCTCACGCCATACGGCCTCAGGAGGGCCATCTCGATCCCCTGCCGGGTAGGTGGACCCAGGCGGACGGACGACAGTGGTGGAAGGACGGCCGCATGGTGCGGACAGATCCCAAGTTCAACCTCCTTGCGGGGGAGGATACAAGATACCTGGAAGGGGAAGCCGTGTTCAACCTGGAATTGGACAAACTAGCGGGAGTCTTTCTTCTGAACGGGGTGGAAGCCGCCACCCTCGGTAACGGGGTATTCTTGCGCGACTCCTTCCCGACATGCCATGCCTCACTCTTTGTGGATCTCTCACGCCGATTAGCCCAACTGCTGATGCAGGATCAGAGAGTCATTAAGTGGGGACCAGGTGCCTGCACGGCCAACGAAGAGGGGACGTTGTGTTTGGACTATAGCCGCCTACTGGTTCCGGTAGCGAGTATGGCAGGTTGGCTCCAGCAGACACATCTATCGACGTTCCAGCGGAGTTTCATCGAGGGGACGAGCCATCAGCTGCACCGAGAACTGGTGGTCTGAGGTATCCCCCAACCCAATGCACTGGTACTGGTCAGACAGACCTGGGTAGAAGAGATGCACATCTGGCTCCAGACCAATGCGCTTGCGTCTTCGCAAGTGCGGGCGAGAGAACGACATGGCACGATGCGATCACAGCCAGCCAAGGGATTTGACGGATACAGCATCACTCGAACTCCCTGCTGCCTGGCCATAATCCTACAGGGGGTGTACCTAGGACGGTCTCTCGCCGAACACAATATCCGCATTACCGACCTCGTTAGGCAAGTTTCTCAGAAGATCCGCAGCGGATACAGCAAGGATAGCTGGATGCTGGGCATTCCCGACGAAACTTCTCAGGGAGCACACGAGGAGTTCTTGGAGAGCACACTCAAGGAGGGCCTAGTGGTGAGCACGTTACAGGGACCGCTCCCGCAAAGCTGCAGACTCAGCGACTACGTCTGGGAGGACACGAAGCTACTCATTATGACCCCCGTCTGTCAGCTGGGAAATTCCAAGTGGTGGGAGGACCCGTGCAAAGCGGCATCTACTGAGGAGGGGCCTGCCCCCGGTCGGCAGTGGAGGACCCCAGGTCCAATTGCGGCAGGCATGGTGGTCTTAGTACACTCGCTGGAAACGGCGAAACACCATAACGGACGGGTAGCTATGGTACTTAGCGGCATCAACGATACGGGAAGATTCGTGATTCGACTCAGGGACTTCGGGGCCTTCAATGGAGCCATGGTGCAGGTTAAGCCATCGAAGCTGTCTTTCCTGTGGTGGGGTCACCTGCCAGCGGATTGGCCAAACCAACACCTACACAGGTCTCGAGCACTCGTCCTGAGGACCGGCCCAGAGATGTACCAAGCCGGAGACAAGGTGATGGTGCAGTTGATTCACATGGATATGAGAGGAATCCAGGTTAACGGAAGACAGGCAACACTCGGAGTCCCCGTCACCAATCAATGGCTAGGGGAGGACTGCTGGGAAGCGGTGTTGGACGATGGCGAGACTGAAGGATGGCAGGGACTCACGGCAAACATTCTGCTTTCCTCACACCAAATGGTCCCCGTGGCACTTCTCTCCGCGGAGCAACAGCGCGAGCTCGATCGACCAATGCTGGCCCCAGCGACACGGCTCGAAGTCGACAATGAGGCCGAGCGGCAACAAAACTCCGGCAGGGGCCCCGAGGCAGAAGGACTCCCTCTACAAGAGTCCGGGCCACACCAAAGGTCTTCACGAACGGTGGCGACAGGCCAACCCTCGCAGTCACCCTCTCCCTCGGGAGGGGGTGGCTCCTTATGGTAGCCCCCAAGGGGCCCCCTGCTGGAGGAGCAGGGGGCCCCACCCCTAGTGATAAGTCACTAGGGGTAGCGGTGGACAAGCCCCCGGCCAAGGCCGGGGGCATCGGGCCCCCTGTCACTACAACAGGGGGCCCTCCCCCCGGCGCATTGGCACCGGGGGGCACGGCGGAGCAAACCTCCGCCGTGAGTGTCGAGTACCAACCTCGACACGAAGATACGATGTCCCAACAGCAAAGGGTGACCCACACCAGACCCCAACGCTCAAAGATACCTATCTCTTATTTACATGATTTACCTTTTTACACTGACCCCAACCCCGCTAACATATGCTTCCAACGCCAACACCAAGGAGAATTGTGCCCGAGTTCTCACAAGTGTGCCAACTCGACGCACAACACTCACACGGCGGCGACAGAGCAATTGGGGGAGACGGGCATGGGATTAGTGGCGCTAAGGGACATCCTTCCGGATGAGATTATAGCAGTATTTGGTAATGCCACAATCTTACAAGAGGCCAAGATGGTTAACGAGTTTGCGGACCTCATCAATGTCTACAACAGTAAACATCCCACACAGGGGTTCCAATACTCCATCCTATATCCCGTGGCAGGTGACTCTCACCCGTCGGCAGTCATCCCGGACCAAGATAGAGATCTGGCCCTCACGACAACGATCTCCAGGCAGCTTCGATCCGCCCTTCTGCGGGAAAAGCCCCGGGAGGGGCTGGCACACTTGGCAAACCACACATGCTGTCTGGCGCATCGAAACGCTGAGCTCCAGATACTATCGATTTGGCAGAAGGACTGGGAGAAAAGGCCCTCGGGAGGGGTGGCGGAGACAGGAGAATCAGCCTGCTGTGAAGAAGCCAGCACCAGGAGCCTCATCGCAACGCTACGGGCAACCAAACTCATCGCGCAAGGCATGCCCATCCTCACCTGCTACAGGAATACGTCATCCGGGAGTACCACGTCCCAACTGGCCAGGGAGCGGGAGACACTAGAGAAGATGTTCGACTGTGCATGTTGCCAGTGCAAAGGCCCGTGTGGCGCCCAGGGAGCGGAGAGCCTCTTGGCTTCCCCTCCCCTCCAGCCTGTAGGCCGGGGGCAGAAGGGGGGACAAGGGGTGGACAACATGGCACTTCCAAACTTACTGCCGGGTCCATTGCAGCTGAAATGGAAACCACCGGCTAAGAAGGGTAGAGTAAGACTTAGCCCGATGGGGGGCCGGCCATCTAAGCTGGTACAGGCCTCGGATCCCACCTGTAGGAGCCGGGCGACCTTCTTTATTCCCAAAAAGCCGCCCCTTCCTCAGGTCCAACAGCCTCCAAGCCTAGGCCCAGGAGGCCTGGACGTACGCTCGGCGGTATTACTAGATGCGGAGGCTGAGGAACTCCTATTTACTGAAACCACATATGCTAGCCAGCCCATCCAGGGCCTGGCCAACCAGCCCCCGTTTGTGTTCGAGGTCAAGGATTGGGCCTACCCATTGCAGACCTCCTCGGTAGTGCTGGCCGGGACAAGCGCTAGGAGGCCGACGGGGTACCGGTCTCTTGAGGGCAGAAACTGGGTGTGTGGCGAGACGATTACTTCGGCACTGCATATCATAGCCCGGACGCACGGGTGGGGTCTACAAGCTATGCCTCCCCAACCGCGGCAAACAGTGTGGATCGGAACCACGTACTGGTCAACAAATCTTCTGACGGAAGGCTCGGGGGACTCGCTCCTCGACCCAAGATATGATGCAGGGGTCACGGGCTCCTTCTTCGGGCCCAAACCCAAGCTGGAAAAGGCAACGTTAGAGACAAGGCAAACGTTGCGAGATCGAGCACTCCAGGTCACAGTGGCATATATTCCCTTCAACATTCATGGTAATCACTGGGTCTACTTCAAAGTCGAATTCCTGAAGAACGCTATCACGCTGCATGATCCACTCCCGTCCCCACTTACAGAACAGGCGAAGGATACCGAGCGGGTCCTCCATAGACTGGCGGAGTGGATGGCCCAGGTTCAGTATGCGAGACGGCTCAATAGCCAGCCTCACGCCAAGAGTGCTGCACCGACGGCCATATTCTCTGGCCTCTCAACTCGCTTCTACACGGTAACATCCATCACCCAGAGGGACGCCTTTCAATGCGCACTATACTGCATTGGCAATATAGTGGCGGACGCACTGAATAAGCCAGGGCGAGTCCGGTACTTCAGCTGCGAGAGAGTCCGCAAATGGGTGGGATTGCTACTCTGGCTCAACTCCAGTCGGGTCATTGTCCTTACTCCAGAGCAGACAGTAATGCTCCTCGGCAGCCCCCCGCTCGGAGCTGTCATCGAGAGCGGGAGCGAGGACACACCGGCTGGAGGAGTTGTACCCGGGCCGCTGGCCAGTGACATGATGGATGCCATTGTCGAGTTAATGGGTAAGGAGATAGGCAACACTCCACCGGTCACAACAGCTCCCCTCCTCCCGGACTGGACGCCGGTTGGACTGTCGCCCTGCACTCCGCTCAGGGGGGGGTGAGTCAGACCTACTCCTTACGGTCCCGCAGACGGCGCCCGGCGAGACCCAAGGAGGGCCTAGTAGCCGAGCACAGGGAATGGAGGCAGCGAGCCTCCAGGACGTGGGGCAGGCGAACGACACCAGGCTGAGCCACTATGGCTCGCACCTCGCAAAACTCGGTCAAGGACTCCGGTCGAAAGGGCAGCAGGAGGGCCAGACGCCCCCTCTACCTCCAGGAGATTGGGTCCAGCGAAACCTGGAATGGAAAGCGAACTTGACCATAGGCCCAGGACTCAGTAACCTTGGCAACACATGCTTCTGCAATGCAGTTCTGCAATGCCTTACGCATACAGCGCCACTGGCAAATTTCTGCCTACAACGAAGTCACTCGACCAGGACGAGGTCCCCTCAAGGACCGCCCAAGTTCGATGCACTGCTCGCCCTGGAGGCGCACATAGTGGTAGCGTTTGACTCTGGCAGCAGGGTCGTGGCACCTACACACATGGTAGCTAACCTACAGGGGATTAACTCGCACTTCCGGGCAGGGGCCCAGCAAGATGCGCACGAGTTCATGCGACTTCTTATAGATAACATGCAGAGGGTAGACATGGGAGGAGGAGCACTCACGTCTCCGGACAGCCGGCACCCTCATCCCGACTTGCTGCACAGTATCTTTGGGGGTTACCTACGTAGCCGAGTTCAATGCGGTACATGCGGCGACGCGGCCACCAGAGACGAGGCTTTCCTAGACCTGTCACTAGGGATCAGCCAGGTCGACACGGTGGCTGAAGCGCTGAGTATGTTCACGACAATCGAGGAGTTGGATGGTGACAACAAATTCAACTGCAGGAGTTGCGGAACCACTTCAAGGGCCACGAAGAGCCTCGCTCTGCACCGCACGCCACGGGTTCTGCAACTCCACCTGAAACGGTTTGGGGACTTCGGCGGGGGCGGGAACGATAAAGACTCGCACCAAGTCACCTTCACAGAGTTGCTGGACGTACGCCCTTACATGATGCAAGGTGTAGAGAGCCGAATCAACACTCTACTCTACACCCTATATGCGGTGATAGTGCACACGGGCAGATCGATGTGGGGGGGACACTACTTCGCATACGTGCGAGATTCTAAAGGGGCATGGTTCAAAATGAACGACCACAAAGTGAGCCCGGTCTCTCTGAACGAGGTCCTCAGGACTCAAGCATACATGCTCTTCTATGCTCGCACTGCCACAGACCTGGCGACTAAGACAGACGACCACCAATCCTCACAGGTGGACGACCCAGGCACGGAAGGGAAGCGGGGTAAGACGCTGGGGGAGGCCCCAACGGTCACAGCGGGGCCAAGGCCGGTGGAGACACTGGAGGCTCAGCTAGGGGGCTCAACCCCAACGGTGTTAGACAGAACAACGAGAAGCGGGTTATTAGGAAGAGGCGGGCCGGGGCAGGCTGGTGCCGGGGGAGACCCATCCGGGGAGACGGCAGCAGTGGCTCCGCAATCGCTACCCAGCCCGCGAGAAGGTCCCAGGCCCAGACCGGAGCCACATCTTGGTGTTATAACAATGAGGGAGTCGGCAGAACCCTCTAGGATGAAAGCGCCAGCTGTCGTTCCTGCACACAGCTCATCAAAGGCTCCTCTTGCACCAGTGTTCAGGGAGGTATCGAGACCAGAACGGGCCGTACCGATCACGGCCCCAGGACCCACCCCACTAAGGGTCTCTGAAGGCCCGCCGGGCGGGGCGGCAACACAGGTGGCAGCCGACAGCTTAATGACGACACTAAGTCCCATCATTCGGGACCTCCACATTGCTAGCGCCGGCAACATCATATCTCTAGTGCAGGTCATCAGCGACCTCTTGCGACACCCGGTTCCCCCCCAGGTGGTGCGCCGTATTCTACGCCCGCAAGACGATCCCCTCGACGGACCAGGGCCAGATGTGACGACGCTCGACGAACTCGCACAGGCAATCGAAGAAGTGATTGAGACGGGAGACATGGCACAGATGTTTGCAGTGGTCATAACCCGCCACACGGTGAGACTCCAGGAAGCAGACGCCAAGGTCAACAGCGTTATCGACATGCTCCTGGAGTTCCACACCAAGGTGGAGGGAGATCTCTCCAAGGTAGGACTCTTGTTGGCAGACCTCGCCCCAGCTCCGCACACAGGTGTACCAATCAATAGGGAAATGGCAAGAGCCTTGCTCCAGTGCTATTCAGGGACACAGTGCACTTTTCAGGGGCTTCTCCATTGTCTGAAAAGACTCAGGGATAAACCAAACGAGGAAGATGGATTCGCCAAGGTCATCGCGGCCCATCTGCTGCCGATAGCTGACAGGCCAGTACTAGTGGGGCAAGTGACACCGGCCCAGCACCCGGAGCCAGATACCCAGGTCACAAGCCCAAGCTGCAGACTTTGGCGGGAGACGCTCAGGGAATGGCTGATGGATAAGGAGGCCTTCGAGGCAGTACCGCACCTGGAGTCTCCGTGGGAGGACTCCGACTCTTCGAATCCTAGCAGATCTTGGACTGCACTGCTGGACTTCTTCCAAGCGCTACAGGGGAACGTGACAAACTGGATCCATAAAATGGAACTGAACGACATGTACACTCTAGCGGCACACGGGGAGGACCTGTTCGGGTTGGAGGGAGCTAATGCGAAAGTGAGGGAGGAGCGGAGGCTGGACCTGAAACTGAATAAGGACGCGTGGAACCTACTATCGGGACGGGATCAGGAAGATTGGATTACACACCTGATAACAAATGGCGCTCAGCAAATCAGGAGGCTTAACCCATGCATCGTCTCCTGGAATGCAGGGCCACATGGCTACAGGAATAGCAGAGACGAAATCTGGTCGCTTTTTGCCCAGGGGCAGCCCATAATCTGCCTTCAGGACCTACGGATCCCACGCAAAAAGATCTCAGGTATTAAGGACGAACTGCACAATCAATTCCCTCATTACTGAATATTTATCTCCACAGTTAGCGAACAGGATACGTCGTACAATTCGACAGGGGGGCAATACCACTTCACCACTCTGACGGCGTTAGACTCTCACCACTTTCCTTCGGCCTCCTCCGTAGCACTTCACCCAGGTCGGCAGAAGGGACGTGGACAAGGCGCCTGCCCGGTTATGAGTGGCAGGGCCCTGGCACTGAGCACGACAACAAAAAGTGGCGGAAAGTTTACAATCATCAATCTCTATCAATTCACAGCGGCCAATCCTACTGCGCGAGGGGAGGTCTGGGATATCATCACAAAGTGGATTCTCCGGCACACGAAAGACAAGATAATCCTCATTGGGGACTTGAATAGCGCCCCAGAGAACGGTCGTTCAGGCTACTCGCTTCCACTTAACGTAGATATCAAGAAGGCGGATAGAGGGCTTTTGTAATTCTGTCAGGGAGCGACCGGCACATTAGTCTCCGCCAAAGACCACTCTTGGAGGAGAGGGAAGCAGAGTGTTGCGCTAGACAATGCAGTCACGTGGAATTATTATCTTACTGGTGCCAGGGTCGACCCTGTGGTGGCCCGCCACAAGCACTATGACCACGGAGTCCTGAGCTTGGATCTCCCACTCAGGGACTTCGCTACGTCGTACAAGGTCCCAAAACGTAATTTTGATACTCCTACGGACAGGGTCGATGTCGTCTTCTTCCAGAGGAACTTGCTACAATGGCACAAGAACGTCCAGCGAAGAATCTCCCCCTTCGTCCAATCAGACCAAGAGGAAACAGGAGAATCACTGTTCGACAAGTTGCGCAAGGAGCAAGGAATCATGCGGGAGGAGGCACTGAAACTTCAAGGCAAATCGGAGGCGGGCAGGCGTAGAGCCAGAGAACGGCGGCCAGACAGGAGCAAGGAGCAAATCAACACTCGTCGCTTGCAAGCTACCCTCGCGGTGGCGTACTCTGAAGCGCTGCAATCTACAGAAGATTCAGAGATCACGGTCGCCACCAGGATAGGACTCAAGACTCTGGGGCTCGACCACCTACCGGAGGTACTCTACAAACACATCAGAGCCTCTACAAACTGGGCGTACCTTCTGCGAGCAGAACCATGGCATTAAGGGTGTACGACGGGTGATGCGGAAACACGGCACAATCATTCACCTGCAACAGGTCGACCAATCCTGCCCAACGGGCCTCCAATGGGATATCTCCCCATTGGACTATCTCGTCATCCGAGTCTTCCTCTCCTGCGGAATCGGAGTGTATATTCTCGAGATCTACCGTCGTTTTCAGGACCGCTGCCGATGTGCGATACGGTTGCTTCGCAGGCTTCCGCTTTCGTGTTGCTGCCGGAGCGCTCTTGTGCCTCTCGGTTTCCCCCTTTCCATAGAGAGCCCCTGTGGCTAAAGATTTCTTGATAGAGATTTTCAGCACACTCCACTCCTGAAAGGCACTAACTATGTTGAGCAAGGCGTTAGCATCTTCCGTGGAGCTGACTACCAGGGAGAGGTCGTCTGCAAAGGCCTGATGGTTCCAGTCAGGGACGCCCCGGACCCTATGAGAGATGCCTGTGGAGTCTAGGAGCCGCAAAAGAGCATTGATAAAGAGGTCAAACAGGAGGGGAGATAGTGTGTGTGTGTGTGTGGACGAACCAAGAACCCGCACCATTTCAAATCCGAGTCCAGAACTCAATGTACTCAATGTTTTGAAGCATGGATACCAAGCGGCATCAGCTACCAGGGGGAAGATCTCAAGACAGTCCATGGCCGCACGCCGGTTCGGTTACTTGGCATACATCACAACATGTGGCTAGATGCCAAGTCACAGCGGCGGAAAGTAATCGACGGTACTATTGAGGTAGCAGCATTTTTGTACAAGAATGAAAACCTCAGAATTGATCAACGCCTCAAGGTTATTTCGATGTGCCTCCCGTCCCTCTTCTCGTTCTCAGCCCCACTGATCGACTGGCCGGAATCTGACTTAAAGATACTCACGTCGATATGGGTTAGAGCATACAAAAACGCCTGGAACCTTGGGAAAAGCACAGCCACGTGCCTCTTCACTCTCCCCAGGGAGAAAGGTGGTCTCCAAGTCAAACTGCCGCTTGGCACACTCTTCAGCTCAGTATGGGGCAACCTGGAACGGTGCAGCCAATTCGACGACGGCACCAGGCAGATGCTTGCGATCAGCCACCGGGAAGCTCTGCATGACCATGGATGTCTCAATCTCCTGGAGCTCCAAGACGCTACCCAATATATGAGCTGGAAGCAAGCCAGCAAAAATGAGGCGACTTTTGCCTGCTTCTTAGCAAACAAACTTGACATTCAAGTGGAGTGGGATCCATTCAACCCTGATCTCATCGCATCCTCCCCGGACGCCACTCTTGCGGCCCTTGCCTGCCACGTTAAGCTCCCTCTACTTATACAGATAGACGGAGTGATGACCTCAGCAGTATGCTCATCAGTGGGGTCAGAGGCGGCAATCAGGTTAGCAGCGGGAGACGAGCAATACTCCATCCTGATAGACGGACAGGCCAGGAATCCAGGACTACCCTCCCTACGGGAATGCATCTCACGCAATTACGGTCAAGCTCGCTGGCTCCATGAGCTTCCGGGAATGGCTACGGATGCTGGGTCGGACGAACGGGCGGCCGGGCTCAAAACCATCCCAGTCTCAGCGCAACGTAGAGGGGTCGGCATAGGCACCAACAGACAGCCCCCCCCTCATACGATCATATCGATCCAGGCGGGGTCGGCAGCAGCCCGCAACGGAAGTCTTTTCGTAGGCACAGAGCACTATCGTGCTCCAGTTCTCCAGCGTCAGCCTCTGTATCGCGCTGTCATGAAATCCACAGAGGTCACATGCGGCCTGTTTTGCGGGCAAGATAGTCCTGTTCGAGGTTTGGAGCCGCAAGAGACTCTCTGGTGCCTGGTATGCACAGGGCAAACAATAAATGCAGGAATGCATGGGGAGAAACACCTTGCTCGCGTGCGGCCCTGCATCCGCGCGGCTGGAGATCTCCCGGTCGCTCGGCGAGTCGGGCGCCGTGGCGAAGGGCGCTAGAGCGTGAAGGTCGAGCGCTAGCAAGTGCCGTGCAGCACACCAGGCCCTCGATGCAGAAAATGGTCACTGCCGGCTGCCCAGACCCGGAAGGCGACCCGTCGCGCGTGCATGGCCCTCGAGTCCTCTGGCTTCAGCAGCCGCGGCTAGTGATGGCCGGCTGCGATGTAACTCAGGCCAGGGTGGGCGTACAGGGACGTTTTTTGGATGCGTCCGGCTCGACACTG
>Ga0105053_10008339_pt1 | contig 13515 bp, 14 predicted proteins | sample BON01_FD_78093 | JGI IMG/M metagenome (GOLD analysis project Ga0105053, IMG submission 78093) | Freshwater microbial communities from Lake Bonney liftoff mats and glacier meltwater in Antarctica - BON-01 | ecosystem: Environmental > Aquatic > Freshwater > Ice > Glacier meltwater | place: Lake...
ACATCAAACCTTGGGTACAACACCGAGCTTGATGTATGATAATTTAAGCAGTCAATTGGCGGCTTAATTGAAGGAAAATAACGCCTAAGGGTGCTGTCCGAAAATCGGGGTACATTTCTGATCGTGACTCGCTTGCCCAGTTAGTGTTCCAGCACCTTACGGAACACTAACAGTTGTATGTGGCCCTTGGTGGCCGCGTTAAGTTTTTGCCGCTTGAGCTCGGATGCCCAAAACAAGCTATCGCGAAAATAGCGACTCATTGGAGAATCAAATAAAAGTTATACCAAATTATTTATGGGTTCTAAAAGTCATCTCGTTCAACCTGGAGATAGACTAAGCTGATATTCTTTCCTAACTCTTTATCAAAATCAATCCAGCCTGAAAATTTTTCCATGGACTCCTTAATGGGTTCTTTCATTTCGAAGGGTAACTTACCTTCGTGGTAATAGTGTTCGACAGATTTATGTAGTAGCGTTAAGTATTCTAGATATTCCTCAGCTATAGCTTTTGTGCCTGGGTCACCATGACCAGGTATAAAATATTTACAATTTAACTTTAAAGCTTCATTGATAGTCGAAATATTACCTACTATGTCTCCATCATCAAGATGAGGCATGCGTTTATTTAAAACGTTATCGCCGAGAAAGATTGTACCAAGCTCAACGACTTCTATCATGATGTCGTTATGTGTGTGGCTATTACCATAATGATGAATTTTAAATGTTAGATTATCAAAGACTATTTCATCATTATCATGAACTTGATGAGTAGGTGCTTTAACACTTGTATTAGCTAGAGGATCTTCTGTGAGCTGTTTCATCAAGTTAAGCCAATGTTTACCTATGCCATTATTAATTGATTCAATCATGTCTGGGTGAGCATAAATTGGAATATCAGGGTATTCATCTAAAATTGCTTGATTGGCGAGCCAATGATCACCATGTTCATGAGTATTAAATATGGCAATGACCGGAAGAGGGGTTATTTGGCTAATTCGCTTTAGTACTATCTTACCTACTTCATTCGTACTTCCAGGGTCGATGACAATGACACCGTAATTTGCAATTACAAAACTAGGATTATTAATAAAACCTCTATTTGTAGGATTGGGGGCTTCATTGGAGCCGTGAATAACATATACGTTATCAGTAACCATTTCAACAATAAAATGTTCTAAAAACGAGTTATCATTTCCGTCTATGTCATTGATTACATATGAAAAAGTGAAAAAAGTCGTGCTGACAAATAACAGTATTGATATAGATAGATATTTTATGTTCATAAATTTTAATAACCGGTTAGTTAGGTGGATATACGTATTATAAAAAGTATATAAATCGATATTATAGGGTTATGAAAAATACTGATATAAGTAAATATACAGGTGAAATGTGAAAAAGATATCTGGAAAAACAAGTGACTTACTTAGAGAAATTAAGGCTGAGGCAGCCGAAATGCCAGTGTCCGAGCGTCGAAATTTTTTACTAAGGGGACTCCAGTTGACTGCTGGATCAGCATTTGCAATGAGCGCAGCCAAAATAATGGCTTCAGACAGTTCGTTGCCTCCTAATGTACCAGCTTGGACTAAAAGCTTAGGTCGAGGTGTTGTATCCGAACCCTACGGTAAACCTTCGAAATATGAAGATGACGTTATACGAAGAACAGTAACGTGGCTAACGGCTACACCACAATCATCTATCAGTATGACCCCCATCCATGAGATGAAAGGCATTATAACGCCTAGTGGGTTAGTGTTTGAAAGATATCATGCAGGATTACCAGATGTTAATCCTGATGAACATCGTCTAATGATACATGGCATGGTTAAAAATCCTATTATTTTAACAATGGATGATTTGATGCGTTTCCCATCGGAGTCGGTTATTCACTTTCTCGAATGTCCAGCTAACGGTGGCATGGAGTGGCACGGCGCCCAAATGGAGGCTTTGCAGTTTACGCACGGTATGTTGAGTTGTTGTGAGTGGACAGGCGTTAAGCTGTCAACTATTTTGGACGAAGTCGGTTTGTTACCAGAAGCTAAGTGGGTTCTAGCAGAAGGCGCCGATGGTGCAACGATGACACGAAGCATTCCTCTTGAAAAGGCATTGGATGACACCTTAGTCGTATTTGCACAAAATGGTGAAAGACTAAGGCCAGAACAAGGCTATCCAGTTCGGTTGTTTAATCCAGGTTGGGAAGGAAATACCAGTATCAAATGGCTGCGACGCTTAGAGATAGGTGATAAACCATGGTATCAAAGGGAAGAAACATCAAAGTACACAGATTTAATGCCAGATGGCAAAGCAAGAAAATTTAGTTTTATTCAGGAAACAAATTCAGTTATTACTTCACCTTGTCCAGAACGCCCAATGTTAAGGAAGGGCGTGTATGAATTAGAGGGTATAGCGTGGTCTGGACGAGGGACGATTAAGCGTGTAGACGTATCATTTGACGGTGGGGTATCATGGCGTCAAGCTAAGCTCAAAGGATTGGTTCTCCCGAAAGCTATCACTAGGTTTAGCCTAGAAATTAATTGGCAAGGAGAGCCACTTCTATTGCAAAGTCGATCTATAGATGAATCAGGATATGTACAACCTACACTGACTCAATTGAGAAGCGTACGAGGTAGTAATTCTATCTACCATAAAAATTCTATTCACACATGGAAATTAGATTCAGATGGGACGGTGAGCAATGTTCAATTGGGATAATAAATACCTAAATAAGGTTATGTTGTTGATCGGCATATTGGTGACGTCACAAGTAGTTTGGAGTCAAGATACTGGTTATTACGGTTACGGCAAGCCTGCTACGCAGGAAGAGATCGCTGGCTGGGATATTGATGTAAGGCCAGATGGCAAAGGCTTACCCGATGGTAGCGGTTCAGTATCACGTGGCGAAGAATTGTACGATGCAAAGTGTGCGTCATGCCACGGTGCGTTTGGAGAAGGTGAGGGACGATGGCCAAAGCTTGCGGGTGGATTTGGTACACTGGATAAAGCGAAACCTGATAAAACAGTAGGTAGTTATTGGCCGTACGCAAGTACCTTATGGGACTATATTCATCGAGCAATGCCTTTCACTCAGCCACAGTCGTTAACTATCGATGAGACTTATTCCCTGACAGCATATGTGCTCTATCTCAATGGAATAGTTGAAGAGGATTTTGAGCTAACGCATGGTAATTTTACTGAGATTGAAATGCCTAATAAAGACGGCTTTTATGAAGATAATCGACCAGATGTTAAAAATCCTGCATGTATGGAAAATTGCAAAGATCCTAAGACGATAACAATTACTTCCGCAATAAAAGGGATCACTCCATTAGATCATGTGGCTGAGGAAGAGAAGTCTAACCAGAAGAACTCGTCAGCACCTAAAACACCGGATTCTAAAAATAAGAAAGAAGTAACGGAAGAAGAACAAATGAGAATTGGTCGTAAAGTTTACGGAAATTCATGTTCAATCTGCCACGGTCAAGGGGTTGCTGGAGCACCAATATTTGGTGATAAAGTAGCGTGGGAGTCACGAACAGCACAAGGATTTGAGGTGCTTAAAAAACACGCATTAGAAGGGTTTTCTGGTGAGAGCGGAGTGATGCCAGCTAAAGGTGGTAATCCGAGCTTATCAGAGCAAGAAATTAGCGCGGCTGTTTTTTATATGATTGAAAGTACTAAGTAAAAATCATTTTTATAAAATCTGAATCAGGAAAAATAATATGAATAGATCATTATTGCAAATAGCTAGCCTTGTGATTCTTTTTACAATAGGGATTCCTTATTCGTTAGCAAATGAAGTAGGTTTATCAGCTGAAGATAATTCAATTCAACAGGGCAAGGAGATAGTGTTTGACCGGACAAAAGGTAACTGTCTAGCCTGCCATGCGATTGCAGGGGGAGACTTAGCAGGAACCTTAGGTCCTGAGTTAAAAAACATAAAAAGTCGCTACCCAGAAAAAGAATTACTTAAAGCTCAGATATGGGATGCAACAGAAAACAACCCTATGACTTCAATGCCACCATTCGGAAAACATAGAATGTTAACGGATGAAGAAATCAATAAAGTGGTTGAGTTCATATATTCCCTATAACGATTAATAATAATTAAAGAGAGGCAAACATGATTGAAAGAAGAAATCTACTGAAAGGAATATTAGGTATGACAGCCGTATTTAGTGCTGCATTGTTAATACCTAAACTAGCCTTTGCACAATGGTCAAAAGCCTTCGATGCAAATACTACAGAAAAAGCAATGACCGACATGTTCAATAAAACAGAAACAACAAAGAGTGACAAGATATATTTGAAAGTGCCAGAAATTGCAGAAAATGGTGCTGTGGTACCTGTCAATATCACAACAGATATTGATAATGTAAAAACTATAAGTATTGTAGCTCTTAAAAACCCGCAACCACTGGCATGTTCATTCACAATTCCTGAAGGAACTGATAGTGATGTATCGATACGTATTAGACTATTTGAAACTATGGATGTACAAGCGATAGTTGAAACACATGATGGAACATTATATAGCGTACAAAAAGAAGTGAAAGTCACAATCGGTGGTTGTGGCGGTTAAGGTTGATTTGGGGATATAGCAATGAAAGTTAAAGCAAAATTTGAAAACAATAAAGTAGAAGTAAAGTTATTAGTCAAACATCCTATGGATACTGGATTGCAAAAAGACAAAAAAAATGGCGATTTAATTCCAGCTAAATATATACAAGAGTTATCTTGTATGCATGGCGATAAGCTGGTCTTTCTAGCTAATTTTGGTAGAGCAGTATCGAAAGATCCATATCTAGCCTTTTCATTTTCAGGTGGTAAAGCAGGAGACACTTTAATCCTAAAATGGTTTGATAATTTGGGAGATAATGAAGAGACAAAAGTTGTTATTAAATAACGTAACGCATAGAGGAGTTTCCATAATGAAAAGGAGAATCTATTTAACATTGGCTTTGGCAAGTTGCATAACAGTGACAACTTCAACATTTGCTGATCCTGTTTCAGATAATGAAACAATTAGATCATATTTTTCAGATAAGTTTCCAGATATTGCACTAGAGGACTTAGTCGATGGCGTCTATGCAATAGATAAAGACTCAAGGGATCAGTGGTTACAGATTGAAGAGTTTCCGCCGTACGAAGAAGCAATAAGTAAAGGTGAAAAATTATTTACAACACCTTTTACAAATGGCAAAAGCTATGCAGGTTGTTTTGATAATGGTGGGATTAGCATAAAACAAAACTATCCTTACTTTGATACGGAAAAGAGTCAAGTTGTCACTCTCGAACAAGCAGTAAACAACTGTCGTATTGAAAATGGTGAACAACCATTACCCTATGGTAAAGGAGCTATCGCTTACATAACATCGTATATGGCCTCTACATCCAGAGGTGAATTAATTAATGTTACTATTCCTAATGATGCTGCGAAGGCGGCATATGAAGAAGGAAAACAATTTTTCTATTCGCGACGTGGACAATTAAATATGGCATGTGCAACCTGCCATATGGCAAATGCAGGTAAACGATTACGTGCTGACATATTGAGCCCAGCATTAGGGCAAGTATCACACTTTCCTGCCTTTCGATTCAAATGGGATGACGTTGGTACTATTCAACGCCGATATGCAGGTTGTAATACTCAAATTCGAGCCAAACCATTCGAATTACAAAGTGCGCAGTACCGTAATTTAGAATATTTCCATACCTACATGAGTAATGGACTTGCGATTAATGGTCCAGGAACTAGGAAATAATACTATGACTAAAAATAATATCCTAAGACTAGTCTTACTGTTAGTTCTTTCCTCAATTATAACCGCTTGTTCTGATAAAGATAATGGAACAGAAGTTGTAAATGGTGTAACTGAACAAGAAAAAATTGACTCTAAACCAACAAGTCAGAATGAAGCAATAAATAAAAGTAATAAGGTTGGTATATCGGACTTAATGCAGCAAGTAGCTCAAGCAGAACGTCAAGCTAATGAATATGGATTTGTCTGGAGTACAACGGACGATATCATAAAAAAAGCATATGTCGCGGCAAAACAAGGAAATGAAAACGAAGCTAGAGATTTATTCCAAGAGGCTGTATTGCAATTCAATCTTTCTATAGAACAAGCGAAATATGCGGCACTAAACTGGAAATTACTTATCCCTGAAAATGATTAACGAAAATTTAAACATATTAGGATAATAACAATGAAAAAATTTTTACTAAACACCTTCGTCATATTATCAACATTATTATCGATAGGGCAGGTATATGCATTAGACGTGCAAATAACGCCCGATATGCCATCAGTCGATATTGTTCATAATGGTGAAAAAGTAACGATTATGCGAAATCAAGATACGACTAATACCATCAATCCTGATTTTGCTAAAACCTCGAGGAACTGTCCTCCATTTTGCATCAATCCTATCAAAATTGCAGAAGGCGTTGAAACACTTGGTGAGTTAGAAGTAATTCACTATTTAAAAATGAAAAGTGATGGGGATGACTCTATCCTAGTTATAGATTCTCGGACAGCTGATTGGGTTGCCAAAGGTACAATACCTGGTTCAATCAATATATCTTGGAAAAAATTAACAATCGGTGCTGGTACTGATCCTTTTACTATATCCGACATTATGCAGCAACAATTTGGTGTAAGAGAACAAGAAGGATTATGGGATTTTTCTAAAGCCAAGACTTTAATATTGTTCTGTAATGGGATGTGGTGTGGTCAATCGCCGCTAAACATCCATGCCCTGTTAAAATTTGGTTACCCTGCAGAAAAAATCAAATGGTACCGAGGTGGAATGCAAAATTGGGAAGCATTAGGTTTAACAACAGTAAAACAAAACTAACTACAGTACTTACAAAATCAGCTTCACCACTGTCCTAAGCAATATGTCCTTGTCTCAATGACTATAGGCCGGTGGTATTTTTTAGTTTATTTATCTGGTTATATTATGAATCGTCGTGAATTTACTCAAATACTTGCAGCTGCAAGTATGGCTAATATTTTACCAAGAACAGCCTTTTCTAAAGGTCTGGAACAATCATCTGCAGAAATGTATGAAATACCTAGCTTTGGTAATGCTAGATTACTACATATGACAGACAGTCATGCTCAATTACTACCCATTTATTTTAGAGAGCCCAGTGTAAATATTGGTATAACTTCTGAGAATGGACGTCCGCCACATCTAGTAGGTCAGCATTTTCTAAATTATTTTGGAATTAAAAGTAATAGTTTATCGGCGTATGCCTTTACCTCACTTGATTTTGCACATGCAGCAAATCAGTTTGGTAAAGTCGGCGGATACGCACACATAAGCACACTAGTTAAAAAGTTGCGTCAAAGTTACGGCGATCAAGGGCGTTCATTACTACTTGATGGTGGCGATACTTGGCAAGGTTCAGCAACTGCCTACTGGACCCGTGGTAAAGATATGGTTGAAGCGTCAAACATCTTAGGTGTTGATGTTATGACAGGACATTGGGAATTTACTTATAAAGAAGAAGAAGTACTGGAAAATATTTCAGAGTTCAAAGGTGAGTTTTTAGCTCAAAATATAAAAGTTGAAGAGGAAGCTTTATTTGAAGGTGCACAAGCCTACGATGAAGACGAAGGTTATGCATTCAAACCCTATACGATAAAAACAATGGGTGAACATCGTGTAGCCATTATTGGACAGGCGTTTCCGTATACACCAATAGCTAATCCTAAACGATTTATACCAGATTGGACGTTTGGTATTCAGTCACAAGAATTACAAGTACTTATAAATAACATTCGAGATACTGAATCACCAGATGCGGTCATACTGTTGTCTCATAATGGAATGGATGTTGATTTAAAGCTGGCTTCTACTGTTACTGGTCTCGACGTCATTCTGGGTGGACATACACATGATGGTGTTCCGAAGCCAGTAGAAGTTAAAAATTCAAATGGTACAACGTTAGTCACTAATGCTGGTTCAAATGGTAAATATCTCGCTGTACTGGATTTAGAGCTGGGAAAAGGACGTGTTAAAGATTATCGTTATTCTTTGTTACCCGTTTTTTCAAATTTTATCGAACCCGATCCTGAAATGGCTGCGTTTATCGAGACTACCCGTAAACCTTATATTGATATCTTGTCTGAAAATCTTGCTGTAGCAGATCAATTGTTATATCGACGTGGAAATTTTAACGGGACATTTGATCAGGTAATCTGCGATGCCTTGTGTAAAGTCAATGGTGCAGACATATCACTTTCACCTGGTTTTAGATGGGGGACAACCGTGTTGCCAGGTCAAGCGATTACCATGGAACATGTAATGGATCAGACTTGTATTACCTATCCAGAAACATATACCAATGAAATGACAGGGGCCCAAATCAAGGCTATTTTGGAAGATGTTTGTGATAATATCTTCAATTTAGACCCATTCTATAGACAGGGCGGTGATATGGTTCGCCTTGGCGGTATGGACTACACGTGTGATCCAACGGAAGTAATAGGCAAACGGATCTCAGAAATGCGACTTAACAATGGTCAACTGTTAGAAGCAAGCAAAAAATATAAAGTTGCTGGCTGGGCAACAGTGAATTCACAATCAACTGGCGCTCCGATATGGGATGTTGTTGCTGACTACTTACGTGACATTCAACATGTATCTTTAAATAAACTTAATACACCTATAATTAAAAATATGGAAGGTAATAAGGGCATTATTTAGAAAATTAAAATTAAAATTAACAATACCTTAGATATCTATGAGTAGTAAGTTTATTATAACTATATTATTGCTGTGTATTTGTAACTTAGCACGGGCAAGCTATATAGAAATTACCTTATTGGGCACTGGTGGGCCGCCTCCTAATATTGAGCGTTTTGGTCCATCAACTGTTATTGAAACGCAAGGACGTTATTTTGTTTTTGATGTAGGCCGAGGAAGCACAATACGTCTACAACAAGCAGGAATACCATTAGATAAAATTGAACAAGTATTCCTTACCCACTTACATTCAGATCACATAACGGGCCTAGCCGATCTATGGTTAACTAGTTGGATTTGGCAACGCCAAAATAAAATGAACGTTTTTGGCCCAGATGGAACAAAAAACTTTGTTCATCATTTAGAACAAGCATTTTCTGAAGATATAAGATTACGAACACTTAACTCAGGTTTGAATAAAGACCAAGCTATATTAATCGTTAAAGAATCAGCTCTAGACAATATAGTCGTCTATCAAAATCATGATATAAAGATAACAGCATTCCGTGTTAACCACGGTGTGGTCCAACAGGCATACGGCTATAAGTTTGAGTCTGGAGGTCGAAAAATCATAATCTCAGGCGATACTACATACTCAGAAAACTTGATTAAACATGCTAAAAATGCTGATATACTTATCCATGAGATTGCTGCAGCAAGTAAAACTTTATTGGATAGAAACAATCGTTTACAAAAAATAATGGCCTATCACAGTGACCCGGAACATTTAGCCCAATCACTTATAAAAATACAACCAAAATACACAATTCTAAATCATGTTTTGCTCTTTGGTATTTCAGAAAAAGAAGTATTAGAAAAACTCAAAGCGAAGTTTGATGGACAAGTCTATTTCGGAAAGGACTTACTTAAAATATCTATTGGAAAATCAATAATAATCACTCCTTACGACTAGTACCTATAGCAGCATAAACTGATTCTGAGAGTCCAAATTATTACTTCGTAAACCTAGTGAAATCACCATTGTTAGTATTAATACTAGGATTTTTTTCTATAATTTTCCTGTATTCTCTGAGATACCGGTTAGTTGATATGAAGTGTAAGACAACAGGTGGTCCTAGTGAATATAAAGGACGAGATAAGAAAATGTTCACGAAAATATGTAGATTACTATTGCCAAATTTAATTCTGTTGCAGAGTATCTCCACCAAACACTGAACTAAATGGTGTTCCTTAAGCTAAGAGAAAAAACGAATAATCGCCATGCTAACGCATACGCAGCGAGATATTGTTACTAAAATTAAGACTATTATATTTGGATTAGGGTTGTTTACAAAAGTTTAATAAACTCAATAAAATATAATTATTAAATCCTAGGAGAGAAAATGAAAATAAAAAATTCAATTTTGAAAAACACATTAAAAGTGATGCTTCCTGTAGTAGCCTCACTTTTTACTATTTCACCTGTTATGGCTGATGAAACCTGTATGTCACCTTATATGGCTAAGATTCAAGGTCAAGAAGACTTTGTCTATGTATGGACATTAGGCGTTGAAGGCTTAGGCGATGGTCAAGATAAATTAGTTACGGTATCAGTTAATCCTGATGCTAAGGACTATGGGAAAGTCAGAAGTGTCGAATCTGTAGGCGGTAGAAACGAAGCGCATCATTCAGGTTTAACTGATGATCGTAAATTTCTATGGGCAGGTGGTCTAGATTCAAATAAAATCTTTATTTTTGATGTTTATACCGATCCTGCTAAACCAAAACTAACTAAAGTTATTGATGACTTCGTAAGCGTGACAGGCGGTGTAGTAGGTCCTCACACTCCCTATGCATTACCAGGAAGAATGATGTGGACTGCGCTTTCAAATAACCAAGATCACGGTGGTAGAACAGCACTCGTCGAATACACCAATGCAGGTGAATATATTGACACCTATTGGGTACCAACGGATGACAACCTTCAAGGCGCAGAAAAAACGGGGAAATACGCCGACGGTTATGGTTATGACATTCAAGTAATGCCTAGCAAAAACATCATGATGACCTCTTCATTTACAGGTTGGTCAAACTATATGATGGATTTTGGTCAAATGCTTAAAGATCCAGAAGCCATGAAACGTTTTGGTAACACCATGGTTATTTGGGATTTACACACTCGCCAACCAAAACAAGTACTTGATGTACCGGGTGCACCACTTGAAATCAGATGTACTTGGAAACCTGGACATGACTACTGCTTTACGACTACCGCACTTACTTCTGAAATCTGGTTGATTGAAGAAGATGGTAAGGGCAAAGGGGGCTGGAAAGCATCAAGTGTTGGTACCATAGGTAACCCTGCAGATGTCCCACTTCCAGTCGACTTCTCAATAAGTAGTGATGACAGCATGATCTGGGTTAACACTATGACTGACGGTAAGACTCGTGGTTATGATATTACGGATCCTCACCACCCTAAACTTGTTCATGAAGAAAAGATTGGTAGACAAGTTAATATGGTTTCATCAAGTTGGGATAATAAACGTCTTTATTACACAACATCTCTACTTGCGAACTGGGATAAAAAAGGTCAAGACAATGAACAATTCTTGAAGCTTTACCACTGGGATGGTAAAAATATGGAACCACAGTTCACACTTGACTTTACTAAAGAAAAATTAGGTCGTGCTCATCAAATGCGTTTTGGTGCTTACTCGTTGTATGGCAAAAAAGCCCCAAAAGATATGTTAAAAGCAGTTGTAGCTCCAGTCGCATTAAACTAGAGTAATAAAAGGAAAACTTACCATGAAATATCCATATAAAGTCGGTATAGCCATTCTAATTGGCTTTATGACCCCTTTATCTGTGGTTTTATCATTTGAAGGGGCAACCACCGTCCCTCAAATAATACTGCCAGCACCTGGATATGGTGAGTTGAACTTCGTGGCACCCAAGGTAGGCAGTTATTCACTACCTACCTTGGGCAATGCCAAAAATGCAACCGCCGTAAATACCGACGGAGAAAGCGTTCAATATTATGATTTATTTAAGGGCAAATACACGCTTTTAAATTTCATGTATACACGATGTAATGATGTAAACGGTTGTCCACTATCTCAACTGGTATTTAGCCGAATTAAAGGGTTAGCTGCACAAGATCCAGTGATAGCCAAGAATTTATAACTTATTAGCATGAGTTTTGACCCAGAATTTGACACGCCAGAGCAATTAAAACTACTCGAAAGTGGAAACGGACATGAGAAACATGCGGGTCATGCGGGTCACGGAGAACATGCGGGTCACGGAGAACATGCGGGTCACGGAGAACATGCGGGTCACGGAGAACATGGTAAAAGTGAAGAAAATGCTTACACGTTAGACTGGAAATATCTAACAACACTATCAAATGAACAATTAGCACCGATTTTAGAGAGTTACAATCAATCTGTCATTCCTCAAGCATCTCAAAATGGTGAAAATTCAGGAAACTTCTCACATATATTACGAGTTTTCTTAATTGATCCGGAAATGCGTATACGTAATATATATAGCGTTTCGTTTTTACATCCAGATATTATAATTAATGATGTCAAAACACTCTTATTGGAATCTAGTGCGAAGGCTAAACTGAACGATAATGATCAGAAGGAACACTTACCATGAGATATCAATATAAAGCTGCCTTAGCTATTTTAATCGGCTTTATGACCCCTTTATCTGTGGTTTTATCATTTGAAGGAGCAACCACCGTCCCTCAAATAATATTGCCAGCACCTGGATATGGAGAGTTGGATTTCGTGGCACCTAAGGTAGGCACTTATTCGCTACCTACGTTGGGCGATGCCAAAAATGCAACCGCTGTAAATACTGATGGAGAAAGCGTTCAATATCATGATTTATTTAAAGGTAAATACACGCTTTTAAATTTCATGTATACACGATGTAATGATGTAAACGGTTGTCCACTATCTCAACTGGTATTTAGCCGAATTAAAGGGATAGCTGCTCAAGATCCAGTGATAGCCAAGAATTTACAACTTATTAGCATGAGTTTTGACCCGGAATTTGACACACCAGAGCAATTAAAACTACTCGAAAGTGGAAACGGACATGAGGAACATGCGGGTCATGGGGAACATGCAGGTCACGAAGAACATGCTAAAAGTGAAGAAAATGCTTACACGTTAGACTGGAAATATCTAACAACACTATCAAATGAACAATTAGCACCGATTTTAGAGAGTTACAATCAATCTGTTATTCCTCAAGCATCTCAAAATGGTGAAAATTCAGGAAACTTCTCACATATATTGCGAGTTTTCTTAATTGATCCGGAAATGCGTATACGTAATATATATAGCGTTTCGTTTTTACATCCAGATATTATAATTAATGATGTCAAAACACTCTTATTGGAATTCGGTGCAAAGGCGAAACTTAACAACAATAAACAACATCAGAAAGTTCGAGTAGGAGCACGTGACTCTAAGGATGGCTATGAAACAGATAGCTATGTTACAAACTCTTTAAGCATTAAAAGCCGCACTGGCGAAGAAACAAATCTTATTAAATATATTGAAACACCACCACTTGGGTTGCCAGCAGTTCCAGTGCCTGACGAAAATCCTATAAGCAAAGAAAAAATACATTTAGGTAAGAAATTATTCTTTGATCGTAGACTATCACTTAATAATACGATTTCATGTGCTATGTGTCATATTCCAGAACAGGGATTCACCAGCCATGAAGTGTTAACTCCCGTCGGTTTTGAAGGTAGAACCGTGCGCCGAAATGCACCCACAATATATAATACCGC
>Ga0105053_10008342_pt1 | contig 13508 bp, 7 predicted proteins | sample BON01_FD_78093 | JGI IMG/M metagenome (GOLD analysis project Ga0105053, IMG submission 78093) | Freshwater microbial communities from Lake Bonney liftoff mats and glacier meltwater in Antarctica - BON-01 | ecosystem: Environmental > Aquatic > Freshwater > Ice > Glacier meltwater | place: Lake...
CCTCCTTCGAAACTAAAACCTCGTCAGGTGATAAGTTTTCATAAGATTTCGCAAATGGATCAACAAAGGAAACATCTACACCTAAATTGAAGTCCTGTTTGGACCCATTGACTGCAGTAGAACTACGGAAATGAGCATCTAAGAATTTTCCGTTACCAGAAGAATTGCAATTGCACACCCGTTCACCAACAGAATCCACCAAGTTTGCATATCGTGCAAAATGCCGAAGAACCTGAATAGTCCTGTTATGAGGAGCATAGCATGGTTTTAAAAAAATGTTGTTGTTTAAAAAAAAAATCGATTTTTGTTGTTCTTTAAAAAAAAAAAAAAACAGTGAAGATTAAATAACGTAATTTGCGTACACGTATAAATAGTTTCAGCTATCATTCCAAGAAGTTCGACTTCAAATACTGTAGCCTGAAACAGGTGAACATTTTATTTGTGATATAGTTTGCACTGTGAAGACAAGAATGTATGTAGTAAAGAAAAAGTTCTAATTTCAGGAATTCACATCATCACTGATTTTCGAAACCGATGGATTCACGTTTAGGGCTCGAGGGTGTTCTAGCTTCTAGAAAATCAAGCATACGAACCAAGCAAGCCATTCCCACCAGAAAAGTACCCATCTCAAGAAAAACTACCCCAGTTAGTTGAAGATTTATAGTGAAATGAATTTCCTTCAGTCTGAATGCTTAGCAGTCTAACTTTTTCGAAAAGTTCTAATGAATTTCAATATAACTAGCTGGAGCTCTGGTTCTCTGGTCCAAGCAACTTGAAGTCCTAAGCTATCTTGAATGAAAGAGCTACTTTGTTTAACATTACCGAGTATTTTGATATTCTTGAGTAGGTACGAGAGTCTTGGAGTGAGTTATGGTCGAGCATTCCTCAATATTCGTTCCTCACGAGTTGTCGTCTTTGCGAAAAGGAGTATACTTCTTGAAAGAACTAATTATTTTTAAAATGCACAAGTTTTCAAAGACACGGCTGTAGGCCCTTATGATAGTTACGTGTACTTGACTAATAAATGATGAAATTCCGTGACTTTGATGAGTAAAGGTGTAGACGATGACCACTGATAGGCATGAGCAAGTTTCAATACAATGAAAAGACGTCACTCGAACCGCATGTTGCGCATTTAAAAAAATTGAAACGAAGGGCTTGTATCGAAGCGACTACATTGACGAGTTAAGGTGCCTACAATATGAAAGCCTAAAACCGGAATGGACGTTTAAAGGGAGTGTAGAGGTTCAAATAACTGCTTTGGGGTTATTATATGAATGGAATCCTGAAAGCATTGTGATTTTGACGAGTACAGATGCAGACGGTTGCACCAAACTAGCGCCGATCAAGGTGGATTGACTGTTCAGGTCAAAGTATGCCATGAACTCTACATCGAGGGAACAGGCAAGCCAACAGCAGCAGAGAGAGACACCACGCGTCTCCACGAATTTTGCCTGTGCTTCATCTCATAATTGAAATCTGGATCGACTAAAAGATTCACTGAAAGCGACAAGAATGTTTCAAGACGAATAAGATGTTCAATAATGCGTATGTCGTGCATGCAACCGAAGAACGGAAAATTGGAAAGACAAGTATCCATGGAGGGTGGCCATCAGAGTCAATCGAAAACGATTGCTTTACAGGAGACATGGTAGTGGTACAGTTTAAACGTCTTCAACGATGTGGCGGATCATGAAATACTTCAATCAATGCTTAAGTGTAAAAACGATGCAGAGATCCAAGAATAGGAACACTACAGGTGCAACGGTTCTTCTAAAAGTGATCTAGCAGCTCATCCTGAAACCATCATCGTGAAATTAATGAGTAAAATTACTGACCATGAAATACTGAAGGAGGTGATGCAAACTTAAAGACCATGCGGACATTAGAATACCGCATCTTTAATATTTTACCATTTTCACGTTTAAGCTTTGATCATATTTGGGGCGGGCTTCGGTCTCGCTTCCGGCAACCTTGATTGCCTACCAGAAAACGATTTGATCTTTAATTGTTGAATTTGAAGTGCACCGTCCAATTACTTCGTCAGAATAAAAAAAAAAGGAATGGTCTACTTGATTTTCAAAAACCACAACATTGTCATTCTCATGGACAAGTACTTTCCATGCAAGACAACTTCGTCAGGCGCCAAACGAATTGCTTCAAATATCGATGAGAGTGACAGTTTTTCAAACAAGGCAAGTCTGCCTAGCACCGAGCGATTTTCGTCGAGTGGCAAAGAGATCGTGCCAGTTGTCAAGAAACCTCGCAAGGGACCAGCATCAATACCCGAGGTTTTTATTCAGGGTGACATCTTGAGTTGGTATAAAGAAAACCTTTTGGGCGCAAAACTCAATGAAATGACTGCCGATGATTTGCGTGGTATTTGCGATGCGAATGGTCTTGCAAGAAGTGGCCCCAAATATGGCCTTATTAATAGACTTCGAGACCATGTAAAATTAGCCATCAAATCCAAGGAGATGAACGTTATGGCAGAGCAAGCGTCTGAAGGTGACGAGGCTAAGAAATACGAGCTCTCTGTTGTTAAATTAAAGTCGTTCAAGGCTGGCTATAATGCTTGCATGAAGCTGTTGGCTAAGATGGACCGTATGAATAATGTCGCCAAGAAGATGGAGATTCTCAAAGGGGCGACACGGGGTCTTGATCGACATATTTTCGTGGCTATTACGGGACCTCGATGCGGGTTTTATAACGGAAAATACGATGAGATTGGTATTGATGCGAATACTGAAATTACTGAAACCTGGATGACGTTCATGAAAAATCATTATAGTGATTTAAGTGTTGAGCAGTTTAAGGATACGATGAAGTTTGTTGACGGTATTAACCTTTGTATTCCCTACGGTTTTGATTCTATCTTTGAAACTATTGGTGTCGAACTTCAATCATTACTTAAAAGTAATCCCAATGAGGATGGCGAGGTGAGCACGAAACTGGAAATTCTACTAAATTCTCATTCCGAGGTGAAATGATTGTTTGTTCCAATTTAAAGCACATCTTATTTGAAGTATGGTTCGAAAACCGCCAAGTCACTGAGGTCTTTGTAGCAGCTATGAATTGCGTAGAATCTTGTTGTGGGATTCATTGTTTGTATTCGGCTATTTCAGATCCTCCGTGTTTAGATCATGATTATTTCAGGTGTCTAAATAAACCAAAAACATTGCAATATCGTTTAGGACTTTCTTTGGCAATCTGATATTCATATATGTATTTCACTCCGAGACTTTTGCACCTAGTGGGATGACCTTGTGGTACATTCATGTTCTTGTCATCCTCGACCATGAGCAACACATAGTTTTGTGAAGCCTTCAGCTGATCGATTACAGTTTTCATGTTGGCATCGGGTACTTCTTCCGTGAGCTTTGTGAAAAGAAGTTCGTCCTTGAGCAGCTTTCGTGCATGTTGACACGTTTATGCAGTATGCGAAATTATGCGTTGGAAACAGAACATTTGAAACACTCATTTTTATTTCTACCAGAATCGGTGAATACTACCTGCAATTTCAAATTCGATGATTGCTCGTTTTCGATCATTTCTTGAATTGCGCACAAGTGCGAGCACTTTAGAATTGGTAACTCCTCAAGAAAAAGAAAAGAACTTTGAGATACCTTGGGAGAAAAGATATGGAATTTTAGTGGCTTCAAGAGATGCATCAGCTGGTTCGAACTTCTCTTCCAGTTGTCAATTCTACGAAGCTACTAAAAGAAAGTGTACAGTGTCGGTGAAGTTCGTCCATGCTCCTTGGACATCTGATACTATTGAAAATGGCATTCGACGTTACAGCATCTTGCAGAATATGAAGCTCTAATACACCGCAAGTATACAGCCGCAAAATACAAAACAACATGTGTACCAATGGTCACCCCTTTTGACCCCTAAATGCAGTGAATATTACTTTGAGCATCCTTGTCAACAAATCTATTGTGAAAAACTTGTTGGTGTCTATTGCTAGATCCGGAAAGTAATGATTGAAATTTAAATGGTCTCGCAGCAGCTAGATACAACTATTACAACTACAAGAGGAACAAAGAAGCAGGTGATGCGTAATCGGAGCAGTATTTGGTGTCGATTCAACTAAGGTGAAGTTGAAAGGAACTGCCCGAACCTGTTGGTGCTGGTTTATCTTTTCAGCAGTATTTGCAGGTATTAAAACAGATATCGTATGAAAAAACGACACCAATTGAAAATATTAACATAGGCGGAGGGATGTTATTCAAAATTAAAGAGCATGCGAACTTTTCGAAAATGCATCTTGTCTATTAAGTGGTTTAACCACTTAGTTTCCCACGTATTCATTAAGCTTTCCATGTCTTTCTGTTTCTGTTTCTGTTAATTGGGGTGCCATTCGGTCATATTTCCTGTACTAGCATTCCGAAGCCTATGTCGCCTGTCGACGGATATGCGCATCTTTAATCGTGTAAGTCAGTCTGCAGTAACGTTTAGCCGAAGAATGGAGCCAAATGCGTGCTATGTTACCCAGCTATAGTTGGCTATCGACCTATTTTCGTCCATGTTAAGAATTGGCATTAGATTTTTCATCCCGAGATGTGCCGCATAGAAAAGAATCAAGATCTCTTGCATTTAGTTCCTGCATCTTGTACGCAGTGGAAAACATAACCCTGTTCCATTACTTTCATGCTTCAATGCGTTGATTACATTTCGCGACATAGCTATCTACTTTTTTCAATTTTACATCCAAACGAAAGCGATTGGGAGTCTTTATTGGACTCTTTCTCTTGCAAATCGCGGTAACTTTCATCAATTCCCCTCGGTTTGATCTATACTCTACCACTGTCTGTCTGGTTCCTTCGATAAGATTTACAATCCATTATATCAAACAATTGTCTGGTTCCTTCGACAAGATTTACAATTCACTATATCAAACAATTGTTGCTGTCCATTTGGTCCTGTGGTGCTTACTTGAGTTGTCCATGACACTTGCTTGTTATGTTTGTTGGTACCAGGTAGAAACAGAATTTCAACAGCAAATTCCATGAACGAATAGAGGGCTTCATAACCGCCGTTGTTCTCTTTCTTGCAAAATTGAAATAATTACGACAGGATCTCAGACAGTCTTTTCCAGGTGTGCATGCTAAACTGGGTGAGGCGAATGGATAATTTGATGGAGCACTGGTCGATAGACTCTGGCTTGGTGAACTCAATGGTGAGCTACTTGAAGATATTGATGGCGAGATACTTGGAGAATCTGATGAGCGACTAGAAGGAAGGCTGCTTGTTGAACTCAAGGAGGAAATTGTAGGGTTCCCTGTTACCGATTGTACTGTTGGTTGATCAAATGACTACCAAGTATGCTGCGCAGGCGCTCACTCTCACCAAGTGCCATCAGTACCGCTTCAGTCACTGAAGAAGCGTTAACATCGTCAACAGACTGACCTTCGATATAGAACCATACGATGGTACTACCCTGTTGTACATCGCAAATGGTTACCCTATCTTTAGTGACGCCTGCGCTTGTGGCAAGGTATGACATTAAATTAGTCTTCGCGAGTTCAGAGACAGGAAGGTTTGTGTACTTTCTGTCGATGAATCTCGTTATCACTAGCACGGCATTATAACAATCGATTTGAGCAGACGAGGTTAAGCTACTGGGAGAACTCGATGGTAGACTATCAGCATGACACTAAATTGCCAATAAAATGATTGCGTTTCTGGTTGAAGTAAAATTCTGCACAAAACGAAAGGACTAACTTTTCGTTGGGTTCGATCGAACGGGCCGTCACGCATTGAGCAAAAACGCCCTTCAAATTTCTTAGCATAAAAAGACCTCTCAACAATTAGTATCGACATGAAGCAGTACAGAAACGAACTGCTTTTATCTAGGTCTATCTTCCTTTCTTTTAGTATCAAATAATTTTGTCAAGTCGTTTTCTATTTACTTGGTTCTTCCTATGATGGGTATCTAGCTAGTTCTTCTTCGTGAACTTTATACAATTGAACCTAGAATTTGGACGAACACCTCTTGGGAGATTCAGACTTCGCCAATCTAAGTCCTCTCTATCTAAAAAACTTATCCATAGTTCAAAACGGTGCATGATCTGATGTTTCAAACGGACATCCACCTGGTCATTGAAATTCAAAAGACTGGACATAGGAGTTGAACTGACTTAACAGATAAAATCCGAGAGAAACGTTTAATTCCAATTGAAAACTCATTTATTTATATCAGTCACGACTTTTTTCACTGAGAGTTTTCCATCTTCTCGCGCCATAGCAGCTGTTACGGCGATTTGTTTTCCAATTTCCACTTTGGTTTAAAGTTAGAAATCATTTTGCTTCACCAAAAAACCTACCTGTGTTAAATCCTGGTGCGGCACCATCAACTCCGGCGATCTTTTTCATCCTCTCTGAAACAGTGGCTTGACGGATCTCCTTGTCTTTGGAAATTTGCTCGCGTCGTCTTTCGACCTCTTCGCGCACTGGCTCACTCATTAACTTGTCGCTCATCCGTGAATAGCACACACCTCAAACATCAACTATGAAGAGCGGGGGTCCAGCCCGCATGACCAGACTTTACATTCGTTATTGAGATGCTCACATTTCTGTTAGCAACCAATGATTGATTCCAGGAAGCCGCAAAACGGGAATCTATCCGTGCAGAGTTAAAATGGTTTTTTTGTGAGTATCGACAATTTCGACAACACATCGCTTCTTCTACATGCTCCGCCATGGTTTTGAATCCTTGCGCCAAGAAATGCGAGGCGATCCTCTTGAAGTTCCCAGCGATTTACTTCGGCCTTCGGTATATTGAGTTAGATGATATAATAATATCTATATATTGGATATTATGTAAATATTCACTTAACATCAATGAATGGTTCTGGATGTTGGAACCATTCATTTAGACTTCACATTTGTCTAGTTTAATATTAATTCATACTTGAAATAGTTAATCCGTTGTATACGTGAGTATCTGATTGATACTTACATCTTTATACGGTAGCCGCTTCAAGTAGACATGTTGTCTCCCCATCGTTGAGTTATTGCATCCGTGGTCTCCCTTGACTTAGAAAGTGTCTTTCAAGCGCCTTGTTCATACGCCATAATAAACGCCCATAATCGACAGACTATGCAAGAAGAGAATCCAATTTCTAATCCATTGCAATTCAAATCTCGTAGGCTATTTGACTGGCATTGACACCCACGAGAGATGATCTTGTGGAGATTCCGACTTTGATTTACAGCCAACCTCGAATTGATTTATTTACTTTCAAAACCAACGGCACCCTCATCAGATTCCGACCGTAACCGAAACATGAACCTTTCAACTTCACCGCGCGACGAATAGGATGAATTACTTGAAGGTGATTTGTTACGAGTGAATCATTTCTTTGCTGTGACTGATGTTGGTTTCATTTTCTTTCAGTTAATTAACAGTCCCTGATTCATCAGAATTCTAGCTGCTTAACCCACTCAACGTCACTCAACGTCTCGATGTTGGCAACTTTCGAAATAAAAAAAGAAGGTACATGATGAAAGACGATGAGGACGATGATGATGAGAAGGAATTGTCACAACGAGACAAGAACAGAGAGGCGGTGCGCAATTGCCGCAAGCGTAAGAAGGAGCACGTGCAACAACTGAATGAACGTATTCAAGAACTAGTGGCGGAAAATGCAAAGCTTCGACTGGAATTGAAACTTGGAGGTGAGAACCATTATCATGAGGACACCAGCTTGGTGGATGAGAAAGATCTTGTGCAGGAGATGGAGGAGATACTAAGTAACGTGGACCAATCTAAACTCGATGTAGATGTGATTCTGAAAAGGAAGGTTCATACATACATGCAGCGTCACCAAGACCATGGGCGCGATCGGCAAAAGGCGATGAGTTTCGTTCTTAGTCATTTATACCGACTGGTGGAGCCTGATAATATCACCAAGCAGTACTTGCACATGATGACTTGCGGTGCTGGATTTGAAGCAGAGAAGTACAAGAGTCTTCGCGAATTACTCAACTTGAGTCCAGAACAACAGGAGGAATTTCTGGCTAGAACAACGTACGCGAAACGATTAAGAACGGAACTAGAATGTGCGATAGAAAAAACAGGAAGTATAATTGAGAGATGCCACCAAAATAAAAAAGTTGGAGATTCACTTCATGAATTAACTACGGTATTGAAACCTGGTCAGTTTGCACGCTTCGTAGTATGGGTGCACAGCAATCCTGCTTGTAAAGATATCTTGGATGAATTATGGTGCAAGCTTCTAGAACGTTGCGACATTCAAATCAACAATGAACTTTCCGCCTCGAAGGAATATGTTACTCGCATAAAACGGTTTCAAGAGAACAGTGCTGCTATTGCGGTGCATTTGTTCTCTGTTCCTGACCCTGAAGCTAGATATAGACTAGCACGTATTTGTCTGCATCCCAATATTAACCTATCTGATCCAAATAATTGCGTGGACAAACGGGGAGTGTTAGAGGTGGCTCGATATATGGCGATGGTCGTGAAGGCCTTTGATACTCAGTCTTGCGAGAAAACAAGAGGAACCCGAGTCCTCAATGTCACTGAAGTGTCCATAACTTCCGATAGAGCTGATGATAAAGTAACCGGTACTTGGAAATTGTCTGGAGCTTACATCGGTCGATTGCGACCTCTTGAAGGTCAACCTGGATACATGTTGTCGCCTTCCATGCCTTTTGGTTCACCATCCACAGTGGATTCTAATTTCGCATTGCCAAAGGCGGTAGGCGGAGTTCAAAAACAATCTCGTTCACCTATTTTGAGCAAAGAGGAGCAAAAAGAGAGGGAAGTGTCTTTTAATGTAATTGTGGAATTCACTTTCTCGGATCCCAACCAACCTGATCTTATTACAGAAATGCTTATTAGTTGGGATGCAATGAGTTTAATAGGGCAGTTAGGGCTTCTGGCTCCAAAAGTCGAGGAAATTTCACCCCCGGCACAACAACCTCCAGTTGCTCTCAAGCTGGAAATCCCCATTAAAGAAGTGAAAGTTGAAGATTCCCAGACGAAAAGACGACACTATCATTGTTTGATGTTGTCTACATTATTTGAAAGTGGGACAGATTTCAAACTTGCTCGAGAGATTTTGCATCAGGATGTCGTGTTCGATGATATTCATATGGGTTCTAAAAACAAAGGATTGGAAACATCGTTGGCATATATTAAGCGTTTACATCGCGCGTTTCCTACGTATAAAATAATTCCGACTCTTTTATCAGAGAGAGAAACAACAGAGGGTCTTTTCGCTGGTACACAGACATCAGAAGTCCAATGGCAGGTGAATGCCATGTATGCTGGGTCGCTGGTACAGGTTCCAACCCCATGTTGTTTTGTAGGGAAGGTATTCATCACCACTGATAATCAAACTTGTAAAATTATTCAAGCGAAAATTGACGTAGCGGCCCAAGACCTCATGCATCAACTCGGTATTCTAAAAAGTTAATTTTCAAATTCATCTTTTATATAAACACTTTAATTAGTGATTGCAATCAATTCTTTGTTTGGTTAAGTGATTATAAATTCCAATTATTGAGTTGCCGACAGATTGATATTGAGACAACTAAAAAGACGGGGAAACTGGTTACCACCGGAATCGGAATTACATTATATCAATGTGAATACAGGATAGGAATATTCAGCAGCCGGAGATTCGCATATTCGTCAAGAGGGTATTGGAATTATATTCGCCACCACATTTACTAGAGGATCGCTTTTAAAAATGCAATTGAATTGAGGATTTCTACCTCGTATCATTCAGATAGATGGGATGCTGAATGGCTTAAAAACTCTTTCTACCCATTAAGTCGCATTATCTTTTAAATACAACGTACTGTCAGAACATGCATGTCTAATAAAGAAAGAAATCAAAGAATCCTCTTTTTTAACTTTTTTCATGGTCTGGATATGTCCGTTGACCAGGCATAATTTTTTTCAACAGTACTATTCTAAAAGATGTCTGCAGGAGAACAATATATAAGTACTGACGACGAAGCGCAAGACAGGCTGAGAAGAATCGCTGATCGCAGTACTGTAGTTCGCCGCTCTTCCATTATGCCCTTGGCTAATCTTAAAACCACCAATGTGACAATGCTCCACAAATCGCAACGAGTTAAAGTAAAAGTGATTCCGCAGGAGTCGCTGACTGAAGTCGTAGCTAATTCTGAACCGAGGCCAAGAAAAGACTCTAACATGCGCAGATTCAAAATCGTGCTGGAGGAGGAGCATAAGGATTATCCTTTTATTATCGATTGGGACAATCCCCTGAAACGAATATGGGATGTGGTTGTAGTTTTTGGAGTGCTTTACATTTGTGTTTCTGTTCCATTAAATGCTGCTTTTGTGGATCTTGAGTTCAGCTATCCACTTTCTTCTTTCCTTGACGTTATTTTCTGGATTGATATTGTTCTTAACTTCAGAACTGGTATCATTGAAAATGGGGTTCATGTCAAGAACCCGCATCATATTGCCAAGCATTATTTAAAATCATGGTTTCTTATTGATATACTTGCTTCTGTGCCCTGGGAATACATCCTTCAAGGAGTTTTTGAAAAATCTGCCCGAAAAAGTCTCAAAATTTTGAAATGGCTGAAAATTCCAAAACTTCTTCGAGTAGCACGAATTCTGAAATATCTGAAACGAAATGTTAAATATTATCGTTTAGGGGTGCTTATTTTAACCACTCTTTTGTCGATGCATCTAATAGGCTGTTTGTGGCTTGGAGTTACTGCGCCTTGTGATACAACGTATACGATATCCCAAGAAACAGGGGCTGCTATAGCTTTCCCTTGTTCCCAAACCCAAATGTGGGATTACTACTTACTATCCATCAGAGTATCCTTTCTTATGATCTTTCTAATTAGTGATACAACTGAATATTTGGGGGAAATCGACAAAGGAATAGCTGGATATACGAAACAGAACCAAACATTCGCAAATTTGTTGAGTTCCAATCGAAGTGATACATGGTCTATTTTCAATCCTGACCGAGATTTGCAATTTCATTTTATAGGAATCATGTCACTCGGTGCTATGATGATCGGTTTTGCACTGGTGGTGAATTACATTTCGGAAAGTGTTATATTTGGCTTGAGTCGAACATCCGTATACACTAGCTTCTTTGGGAAAGTAGATCGAATCAAAGCCGAGATGGAGATGCTTAAAGTTCCAATAGACCTTCAATACCGAGTTGACAGATATTATGATTACCTGTGGATGAACCAGAAGATGGGGTTATCTGACGATAGTGCAGGAGTGCTCAGAGATCCTGATCTTTCAGTACCACTGCGAAAAGAACTAGCTCTTCGAATACACGGACCATTGTTAAGCAACTTGGCTATTTTCTCGTCATGCTCTCCAGATTGTATGTTTGCAATAGCCATGCGACTGAAGACACATGTTTACTTACCGGGTGATGTGGTATTCTACAAAGGCGATGTAGCTCGAGAATTGTTTATTATCAGACGTGGGGTGATTGGCATTCGTTTTGGAGAAGTTGATCAGTTCAGGACCAAAAAGACCGATGGGTTCAAACCAACACTGCAGAAAACATTTACAAGACATGATCTGCAGTTAGAGCATGACGATAACTTTGCATTCCGACCTATTGCGGTTGACGACTGTACCGTTAAATTAATGGGTCCAGGATCCTTTTTCGGAGAAATCTCCTTGCTTACGGATATGCCGCGGTCGTGTTCAGTGTTCTCAAAAACTGTCTCGGAATTACACGAGCTCAGTAAATCTGATTTTCAAGAATGTATCAAAGAATATCCAGAACTAGGAGACCAAGTTAAACAGAAAGTTTTGTTGCTATACCCTGGTGTCAAGGATATCATAGAACAGGATACTCACAATGATAATCGATTGCCAGTTTCCATGGAACAACTAAATCAAGTTGTAGGACTTGCAGTGGAGAAAATTCTAGCTCAATTAAATGCGAACAAGGATGATGATGGAAAGCCATCAAAAATGCATGTCAACGACCACCATGGTAATAGAGTGTCGGTCGCAGATTTTGATAAATAGTTTATTTTTAATAATAGAATTATGAACAATTTTTTATCTCTGGGTTACACTTCGAATGATGCGGACAAATTGAAAGACTGTTGCAGGTTTGAGAGAATACGCGCAACTTGCAAAAATGAAGAGTAAAAATCGAACGACGGTTTTTCTCTGGGGAAACGTCTTCGATATTTTGGAAACAACGGCACTTGATTCACTTTGCGTTTCGCATTCACCAGTTTCAGTTTCAGCTGATATAATTTGTGTTTCGCATTCTACTTTAGTAGTTGAATCTTCTGTTGTTTGTTCACTTTCATATGCTGGTAGTGGTGCGCTCTCATCACACGTTCCAATACCTTCCTCTATAACAATATCTGTACCTATGAATCGCTCTATTTCAAGTCGTAGCTCTGGATGATTTATGGCCTTATTTAAAAACAGCTGAAATCGCTCTCGTCTTAAATCAAACACTGTATCCCTCGTACCACAAAACACTCCTATCATCCATCCTTCCTTTCCAGGTAACACAGGTAGCGAAACACCAGGCAGAACTTTCTCGCAACGTTCTTTGAGGCGAATGAATTGCGTATATCTTCGTGTCACTTGAAAGTCAGCATCTCCAGATACTTTCACCCCGTATTCAAAATGAGGCCTCCATCCTTTGCTCACTCGCACGGCCTCTCCTACTTGAACGAATACCATATATCAAGACCTAATAATTCGTCCAATTCAAAACAGTACAATAACGATTAAGGTTTATGATAGATACACATATTGGTGGGAGTATCGAAGGGGGTCTTACCGTATGGTAAATGTGTTTGATGGTCGAAGGGGGTCTTACCGTATGGTAAATGTGTAGGTTTTGTGAAGGCGCTGCTGAGGAATTGAGTGCAAGTTTTTCATTGGATGATTCATTGACTGCAGAGAGATGTCCGAATCTCAGAAGACTTCCATGTGTTATATTGACAGGATTTTTGGGGGTACGTTTGTGTTCAACCTCGAGTGGACTCTAATTAATTTGTTTGGATTATTATTAGGCTGGTAAAACCACATTGCTAAACTCCATTTTGAGAAAAACTGGCAGTAAAATCGCTGTTATAGAAAACGAGGTTGGTCAAGAAAGTATTGATGATAAACTAATCAACTCCCGTCAATCCATGAACCAGGCTGATGAAGTGGTACTCATGCCCAACGGCTGCATGTGCTGCAGAGTTCGAGGAGATTTGGTAGACGCGTTAAAACGCATGATAGGACGAGCGAATGAAATTGACGGGGTTATTCTTGAAATGTCGGGTCTTAGCAACCTGGCTCCTGTGGTTCAGACTTTCTTTTCAAACCCATTTGTTCAGGCACGTTTGAAATTGGTGTCTGTGGTGTGCACTCTCGATGCCTCAAGATCTTGCGAGTTTATTGGTAACTTGGAAATATCAAGCTCCGCGTTGGTAAGAGAGCAATTATCTCTAGCTGACACGGTCATTGTAAATAAACTTGATTTGCTCCCAACGAC
>Ga0105053_10008346_pt1 | contig 13503 bp, 12 predicted proteins | sample BON01_FD_78093 | JGI IMG/M metagenome (GOLD analysis project Ga0105053, IMG submission 78093) | Freshwater microbial communities from Lake Bonney liftoff mats and glacier meltwater in Antarctica - BON-01 | ecosystem: Environmental > Aquatic > Freshwater > Ice > Glacier meltwater | place: Lake...
GCTTTGTACTGACTTGTAATAGCCAGTCTTGCAAGATACACACTCAAAGTTTCCATCAAGCTCATTGTAGCCTGCATCACATTTACAGCCATCGCCACAGCAATCTTCTTTTGAATCGCTCTCCGGTGGTGACCGAACACGGTCGACTGGACAGAAGATGCAAGATGCAGACGGTTTGCCCTTACTTGTTCCAGGGGAGTACGTCCCCTCAGCGCACCGCATGCAAACTCCAGGTCCAAACGGTTTAAATGTACCGGCCGGGCAGGGAGCGCAAGATCCAACGCTGGGAATGCTATCGGCGGCATCAAAGAAGTAGCCCGCGGTGCAAGTACAATCGACTTCAAAAATGGACGCTCTGAATTCGGTAGTGGTTCCATTTCCACATACTACACAGCTTGAGTTATCAGGCAAGTTCTTGTACAAGCCCTCTGCACACGGCGCACATGCACGACCATCGGGCTCCCTGCCAGAACCACAATCCTCCGTCACGGCATTGAGCGTAGGGAGCGGCCCTATCTCGCTGAGGCGCAACACAAACGCAGTAGCAATTGAAGCTTTGAGAGCTGCAACGTGAAATCGCGGTGTCCTAATCACCCACACAATTGTGATCTGGGAGGTTGCAAGCAACTGACGTCGTGAACTAGCAGCGCTGCTGTCGTTGAGAATGGCTGTACGAAAGACGCTAGATGTCGACACCCCTGCCAAGTCGGCTATGCTTGCAACGTATTGATCTTGCACTTCAGCAAAGTAGCTAGCGTTCATTGCAATCGATACAGAGACCTCTACATTCACTCGTTCGGCAGTGCAAACAAGGCTACCGGCAACTGAGTCACTACTGCTACTGCAAAGCTGACAAATTGTTGCGCCATCGTCGGGAGAAAACTTCCCTGCCTCGCAAACCGCACAGCCTCCCCCTCCAGTCCCTGCCAATGACTTATACTTTCCAGCAGCACAAATTGAACAACTACCTCCATCCAATCCGTCGAAACCTGGCGCACATTTGCAGGCGGTGTCAATTGTACTGCCTGGGGTTGATACCGAATCAGTCGGGCAAGATTGGCAGCTTGCAGCACCTGCTACATCTGAGAAGCTTCCCTTAGGACAAAAAACACACACTAATTCTTGACATCTTGTATCTGCAATATCCGCAAAAGCACGACAGCACACAGAGCGATCCTGGTCCAATTTGACACATGCGCTGGGGCACTTGCCAAGACCGCATGTCCCCGACAGCACGCACTGCTCGAGACTGGCACTCTCCCGAATCTCGCACCCCAATGTCCCAAGTGCAGGTTTATATTTGCCTGCGCTGCACTGCACGCAGTCACTTATATGCGTTGCATTTGAAGAATTGACGAAATCCGAGACTATGTCATACGGAAATGATGATGTGCCAGCAGGACATGCCTGGCAGCCCTCGATGGCATTAGCATCGCCAAACGTGCCAACTGGGCAGGGCAGTCGGCACAGACCGTTGCCTGATTCAGAGCATTGGGTACTCGACAGCCCCGACTTGCACTGCCAGCCACACTTGGGCATACCTTCAACGTGCCACAGCGAAGAGTACTCTGAATTCACAGGCGGCCAAGTGCTCTCACCACCTGCTGAACACGCTTGACATGCACAATTCTGCGAGAAGAAGCCTGTCGAACAGTTGACGTCGCACTTGACGCAAGTCGATGGATGTGAGAAGCAGACATTCTCATGCCCTCTTGCGGCGCTCCACCGCACAGAGCAAAAGGTGCCGTTTTCGGCAGACGGAACGTAACCTCCCGCGCTATCGCATGTCCAATTGCAGTTCTCCTGGAAGTAAGGCGCCCCAGGGCTTGTGTACAGGGAAAAGTCAGGTGCGTTGGTGCAGCGCTGGCACCACTGGGTATCCGATGTGAGATTGCATCGGGGTCGAAAGTGTCCTGTCTCGCATTCGTCCTTTGTGCAGTTGCTGCATGCCATAGAGCCCCTGGTGGATTTGTATGTGTTGGCGAAGTCGCAAGAAACGCAAGCAGTGCCATCGGGGCCTGTGTACCCCTGATTGCAGTCACAATGTGATAGATTCTTGCTCCGTGCCAAGGAAAACGTGTTGAGAGGGCAGCCAATGCAGCTTGTTGCAGCGCTTACGTTGTTGTCAGCGTACTTGCCAGCCTCACACTCTGTACAGCTTGTATGAGCAATGCACGTTTCCGTGCAAGTTTCCTCTTGGGCGCACACCTGGACAGGGAGGGGAGCTTGCACCACACCTGACACACTCCTTGCAATGGCATTATATGTGATGGACGTGATCATGTTGCCGGTAGATGCCGCCCAGGAAACCTCTGCACCGCATAATGAGCTGTTGCTGTACTGTGAACCCTCAAATGCAAAGATTCGATTGAGATTGGTGCAAATTGAGATTCCACAGCCCATGTAGGAATGTGACGTTGAGCCATTCCCTGAGCCTCGATCGTCCCCTGCGCCTTTACCGCTGCTAGAGAATGCTGGAGTCGTAGACGACGAGTTACTCATGCTCTTGAACGTGACAGCTGTAATGTACTCTGGAGCTGTGATTTCAATGGAGTAAGAGGATGGCAGCTTAATCACACCTCCACCGCACTCGCAGCAAGCCTGCCCAGCATCTACACCGTCAGCATTTGCGTAGTCTGCGAACGTGCCGAAAGATGGTTGCCAGTCGGCGCCATACGTGCCATTTTGGCAGAATCCGGTGACATAATAATCCATGCAGTTGAAATTCCCGCTGCTTCTCCAGTCAGTTGGCGTATCGACCTTGTGTGTGCAACCCTCGCTGACACCAATTATGCTAACGTGACCCAGCCCTTCTTTGATCCTGGGTGTGGTTGCACCCTGATCAAATATAAGATGATCAAGCAAGAGGTAAGGAGATGGCAAATTGAGGACGCCTCCACCGCACTCACAGCAAGCCTGCCCAGCATCTACACCGACAGTATCTGCATAGTCGGCGAAAAAGCCAAACGAGGGATGCCAATTCGTCCCATAGCCCCCATCCTTGCAAAATCCAGAAATTCCATAATCCATGCAACTGAAATTGCCGCTGCTCCTCCAGTCGGTTGGCACGTTGACCTTGAGCGTGCAGCCCAAGCGTACAACGCCATTCACATCAACAAACTCAGGAGTGGCACCGTCTTTGATAAACACTATCTGGTCGAGGAAACGGTGAGCAAAGGCGCTAATGGCAAGCATCCATGTAACATTGGCCGGACAGACTGTGCTGATGACGCATTTGCTGGTGCACTCTTGTGTGCCGTTGATTGCCTTGAAGGTGCCTGGCTCACAAGCAGCACAGGGGCCGCCGTCATGGCCGTGATACCCAGCATTGCACAGGCATCTTGTAATGTTACTACTTCCCAGCACGGAGAAAGAATCGTGAGGGCAGTCAAGACACTTGTCATTGCTGCGCATAGCAATGCCAGTTGAGTACGTTCCTCGCTGGCATAATGAACAAACCGCCGAGCCATTGACAGGTTTGTATTTTCCACTAACACACGCCGCGCAAGGATTACCATCCGGCGCAGTGTACCCCTCGTTGCATATACACATGGTGCGGTTTCCGCTACCCTCGAGTGAAAATGTGCTGTATGGACATGATGAGCAGCCAAGCACTGGGAGTAGCAGCATGTCGCAGTCTTCTACAGGGCCTTCCAAAAGGTTCCTCCTTAGACAGTGTGCGTGGGCTGACGTTTGAAAATCATTGATCACCTGCGATGCATTCGTAATATTGCTGATATCCCCCCATTCTTCACTGTACTTTCCTGGTTCGCATTTTGTGCAATTGGCAGTCCCATTCAGATCCTTAAACGTGCCGGGAATGCACGCAGAGCACTCGTCTGGGGCGCCATCTGGCCCTGTAAATCCTGGATCACAGGAGCAGTTGGCGAGGCTCGCCGAACCCTCGTGCGGCGTGTACGAGTGGCTGGGACACACAATACATGCAGACTTGGAAATTTCGGCTTCTTTGTTTGAGTAGCTGCCACGCGCGCATAGCAAACACACGCTTGAGCCATTGACGTCCTTGTAAGTCCCTGACACGCATGCACTGCATTCAATGCCGTCGCCATCTGGGCTGCTGTATCCAAAGTTACAAGTGCAATTAATCAGCAGACCGCTGCCGTCGCCAGAGTAGGTGTGCGCCGGGCAATCTGTGCATGTTGATTCAGAAATCTCACCAGTCTCGTTGCTCCACTTCCCCGAGGCGCACAAAATGCACGATGAGGAGCCATTGACATCCTTCCAGGTTCCAACGATACATTCGCTACATTCGATGCCGTCGCCGTCCGAGCTGCTGTATCCAAAGTTACAAGTGCAATTAATCAGCAGACCGCTGCCGTCGCCAGAGTACGTATGGGCGGGGCATTCCTCACATGTCGCCTCGGAAATCGATGCAGTCACGCTCGAGTATTTTCCCGGCGTACACAGTGAGCACGACGCACTTCCGTTCACAGACTTCCAGGTGCCTGCGATGCATCCGTTGCAAATTGTTCCGTCGTCACCCGTGTGTCCCAGGATGCAGGTGCAATTGGTCAACTGCCCGCTGCCATCGCTAGAGAATGTGTTCAATGGGCAGTCGTCGCAAGTGGTCTCGGAGATTGCACCCGTCACGCTCGAGAACTTACCCTGGACACACAGCGAGCACAACGCACTTCCGTTAACAGGCTTATACGTCCCCGCGATGCATGCACTACACTCTTGGCCGGTGGACCCCTGCGAATAGCCCAGATTGCAGATGCAGTGTGCGAGTAGTGCGCTACCCTCTGGAGAGCTTGTGTGGTTTGGACAATGCAGACAGGCAAGACTGGAATTGGAGCCGGTCTTCTCGTTGTAGGTACCCACAGGACACCACGCACAATACGAGCTTGAATTGGCCCCGGGCGTCTCCGAATACTTGCCGACAATACAAGGCAAGCACGACATTGTCGTGTTTGCGCTACTCTTCGCGTTGTAAGTACCCGCGGGACACTGCACACGCGCAGGAGAGAGCGAAGAGTGCAGGAGAATAACAAAATAGGGGTGGAGATAGACTTAGTCGCGCATTGTCACATGTTCAAAATACAGGAGAATTGAGGGAAATGAATGTGAAGAACGGGGGGAAATCTCAGATAACACCTCGCGGGGTAGCGGGGTGCCCAGCAGGCGGTGTGTGCTTTTGGAGCTTTGAAAGTGACAGAGGCACTCTTACCTGCATGCAAGTTTCACTGCTGTTACCACCATCTTCTTCCGAATAAAGCCCTGCGGCGCAAGAGATACACCGACTCCGACTGCTCGCAACAGCTAGTGCAGAGAACTTGCCAGCAACACATTGCACGCACGATTCAACGCTGGCTTGCCCGGTGCTTTCCGAATACGATCCTGCGCCACAAGGCGTACAGAGAGTGCTAGCATTTGCACCGACGATTTGTGAATACGTGCCCATAGGGCACTCCGTGCAATTGACCGTGTTGTATATGCCGTCTGACTCGTTGGTGAAGGTGCCTGCTCGACACAGCTCGCAAAGAGATAGGTTGGAAGCAAAACAACTGGTCGAGTGTCCGCCTACTTCAGCAGTGATTGACGACGGAGTCTGTATGGAGTATGTAGAGGCGCCCATCAGCAAGAGAGGAAATTTGCTATAGTCGCACTGATCCACAGCCGCGGGAGTGCCACCGGGACAGTAGCAAACGTCTCCTCCACGGTCTTTCCACAGGAAAAATGTTCGATCCTTGCACTGTGAGCCGTTATTGTCCATGACCAGATGCATGCAGATAGCGGGTGAGCTCGCAGGCCCAAGCTCCACCCACGTCAAAGTATTTTGAGAGCAGCCCTTGTCCATCTCCAGCGCGTAGTGCGTGCACCTTTCTGCTTCCCAGTCACGTGTCACCGCGCCGCCTCGACAGATGCAGTCATTGAAAGAGTATTGACCGGATTCTGGCGCTGCGTACATCAGCGCCGGGCAATTCACTGGCAGAGCAGCGACGCGTGTCAGGCTCATCATCGCACACAGACCCACTACAGCGTGCACGCTCGTGGCGCGCATGCCCTGCACTGAGGGCGCGCCGGCGACGAGATTGCAATCTCTGTTCTCAGTAGAGAACAGGCGCCGGTGCTTCTGCATTTTGCTCGCTTCGGCGAACGCGTTTCGCAAGGAATTCTTGGCGCTATCGATAAGTTTTCAACTCAACGGGCGGTGACTTTGAGAGTGGAGCAGAAGAGTACGTAACTTTTTAGTCCCATCTTGCTTTGAAATTAAATTTATGCAAAACGTTGATGAGAAACAAATTGATCCAAGTTATATTATTTACAGACATGTTTTGTCACAAAAATTTATGCTACCCCCCACCGGTGTAGCCTCTTCCTCTAGCGCCAACAAGGATTTCTCGAAAGGGTCGTTTCAACCATTTTGGCTCGAAAAAAAATCAGCATTGTTTTTATCAGATTACTACACCGCCCCTGTCTCTCACTCCAACTGTTCAACTGTAGTTTCAAACTTGTGGAACAATCTCCGCGGCCACACGACGTTTGCATCTTGATCTTCTACCTACGGACTGCACTGCACGCGACGTACACACGCTTCTCTCGAGCGATCTGGAGGTTTCCCACGACAGGACGTTCTTCTCAATTCGGAGATGAATGATTCATTCGGCATGCAAATGCAAGGCAGCGGACTGAACAGTGGCGGAGGCATGCACAGCATGCAAGGCATGAACGGCGTGGGTGGTGGTGTTATGGGTGGTGGCGGAATGGCAGGTACGCAGCGAGCGTGTGTACGGACTGCAATCGACGACGACATTAACACGTTTGCCTTGTGTTTGTGGCATTTTGGCATTTGCACATCGCTGCGTCTGTGTCCCACGTCATTCTTGCCTGCAGAGCGCACCGACCTGCGCGCTGTGGCATTCGGCAGCAAATTCACCATCTGCATTCTATGCGCAACACATTGAATCCCATTTCTGTTCCCCTTTCGTCGGAGTATCTCTCCTGTTATCTAGTTGCATGGCCTAATAACGTTCCCCTACCTTTGTTTGTGCAGGAATGGGGGGTATGCCGATGCATGGCGGCAGAATGCACGGCGGGCAAGGCAACAGCATGAGTGGCGGCATGGCAGGTGCGTAAGCGAGCCTGTGGGAAAAATCGACTAGGCAGGTGCGGGGCGCGCGGCAAGCATTGGGGCTTTAGCCCCGGAGCCGCCGCGCGCCGAAAGCTCACGACCAAACTGTGGGGAGATGTCATTTTTGGGCCCAAGCGGGAGGGGCTGTAGTAAGCGGAGGGGCTTTAGCCGCAGCGCCGCGCGCCACAGGGGGTCGGACCCGAGTTTCCAGATTCCTCTTTCCCCCCCTTTTTCGGTCACATTTTTTGAGATCAGACCTCTCCTTTTTGTTGAGATCGGACTTAAATTCAATTCAATGTCCGATCTCTCATCGGATGTCTCCGTCGAGGAGACGTCCGATCTCGGCTTGAACATCTCCCGGGATGGGAGAGGCCTGCTCTCAAAAAAGGGGGGAAAAAGTAGCCAAGACACGACGTCCGATTTGAGATCAGAAGTCTGCAGACGTCCAATTTCACAAAACCCTGGAAAATGAAGGAGTTTATTCGATCTGCGGCAGCCGCTGGTCGACTTTTTGCCCCACCTGCAAGACACCTTCAACACCGTCGCAAGTCGCGTTTTAGCCGACCTGCGGCTGCCGCAGTTCAGCTTTTCGAACAAAAATTGTGGGATGTAAGGGGAAGAATCAATCAAAGTGTTGTGGGAAAAAAAGTGGAATTTCTTCACTTTTCATTTTTTTTCCATGTTTTTTTTCAATTTTCACCGATTTTATTTTTTCGAAATGTCCTTTCTGCCTTTTCTGAAGAGACACACAACCCTCCCACCACCCTTTCATAACCCTCCCAGGATGCCGTGCACTCCATTGGCAGGGCTGGATGTATTTTTGCGATTTTTACTTTTTCCAGATTTTGGTTTTTTTTTCGATTTTCACCTATTTTTTTGAAATGTTGTTTTCGCGGCTTTTTCCCCTCGTTTTTCCGCTCCCGAAACAATGAAACACCCCGAAAATGGCCATCCCGTGCCTCGCACAGAGGAACTAAGAATAAGTGAAGAAATAGTGCGTTTTGCGACTTTTCAAAAAAACGTCCATTTTGAAAAGACGCACGATCGAGACTTAAGGAATGCCTGGAAACACAGAATAAAACAGCCTGTAAAACATCCAAAATCCGTTAAAGTGCGCAAATCCTCCGGAGAGAATTCCGAACTTGAAGTGGCGCGCGGCGGCAAGGGGCTTTATGTGCGGAAAAAGCGACAAAGGATTGTTAAAAATCGGCCTGCGGCAGGCGATGGTCGAAAAAACTGAAAGATTGGAGGGGACTCGAGAAAAAGATCGGAGGTAAAGTTCTGAAGGATCAGAAAGAAGCATACGCACCTGCCGCATGCTCGAGCAAGCGTGTGGGTAGGAACAATCGACAAGTAAGATAGACACGGAAGTGCGCAGAGAGATTTTTCGAGGGCACACGACGGCGGCGCGTTGCAAATGTCCAAGGGAGGGCTTCCCTTGATCCCTTATGCGTCGGAACTTGATACTGCGGCTCAGCCCTAAGCTGGCCAGCCCGTAGGACCTGCCAAAAGCTCACTTCCCCACGCATAAGGGATCACCCTCGTCTCTTCCCTCCAGTGCCAAGTCCATGGATTTCTTGCAGTGAAATTGTCCGTGTCCAAGGCAAAAAAATCAGAATTCCAAAAAACTCCTTTGGGCATGGACAAGGGAATCCCTCCCTTTGACATTCGCAACGCGCGGTGGGGCTCAAGTCGATTTTTGGCGGGCAAAAGTGTTTTCCGGGCCAAAAGTCGTTATAGGTCAGACGTCGGTATTGGCCGCGGCTGACTGCGGGTGGCGTGAGGCAGCGGTGAAGCTGCTGTGTGTCATTCGGGTAGTCTGTTAGCATCTATCAGTATCTGTTAGGATCTGCTAGTGTGTTAGCTAACAAACACTAACAGACGCAATCAGACCATTAACAGACACTAACTGACACTAACAGACCACTAACAGACGCGAACAGACACTAACAGACACTTTGGGTGGCGCGCGGCAGCCTCGACGCTACCGTGCGCCACCCGAAGTCGCATTTTTCACTAAGGATGTTCATACATCCAACGATCTTCACAACCTTTTCCCTCTGTTTCCGGGCCTGGTTAACACACAAACCCAGCTGGTCAACGCGTTGATCCACTTTTTTTTCTTAACATCACGACTTGAGTCAGGCATTGTGTTTTCTCCAACTGAGTTGAGCTACGTCTTTTTGACCCCATGAATCCTCGTCTACCGGGTTCGTGTTTGTCAAGAGCCGGCTGTTTGAGAGTAGAGTTTTTATTGAAAACTGATAGTGGGTATCTCAATTTCTTCCCGGGCCTTTTCCTATCTATTTTTTTCTCAACAATGTTCCCATTAGTTTTTTGGTTAAAACCCTGGGTATGTTTTTTTCCCGGATATAAAACTGACGAAGAGATTCTGATTTCAAGTTTATATAAATCTGTATGATCTATCGATTGTGAGATTCACACCTGCTGACGTAACATCTTGTTTTCCTGGGCAGGAATGGATGGCAACAGCATGGGGGGTGGTGATATGGGAAATATGATTGGAATGGGTGGCGCAAACATGATGGGAGGACAAATGGGCGGGGGCGGCAACATGATGGGCATGGGCGGTGCGTGGAAAATTCATGTGGTGTATTTGCGTATATATATATATTACACAGTATATCTGTTCACGGATACTTGGAATTTGTCTGATTTTTTTATGTACATATATGCATGTACTTGTACATATGTAAATACATATACACATATTATTCACATACATACACATTAACAAACATATACGGATATAGATGCATATACACATGCACATACACATAAACAAATACTCGTAAACATACACGTACAATTACAGATGCATATACACGTACACACACACACACGTGCACCCATATATACAGGAGGTATGAGCGGTTTACCCCGGGTTTTTCGGATTTCAGAATACTGCCAATGAGATTCTTACTTCTTCAAGTTTATATAAATCTGTATGATTTGTCGTTCTTGAGATTCGAATAGCATGGGCGGTGACGGCAGCGGCACACATATAAATATATGCATATACATATACAGGAGGTGGCATGCCTCACGGTGGAATGATGAATGGCATGGGTGGTGGGGGTGGCAGCATGCAGGGAATGGGTGGAGGCGGCGATATGGGAAATATGATGGGAATGGATGGAGGAAACATGATGGGGGGACAAATGGGCGGGGGTGGCAACATGATGGGCATGGGAGGTATGCACAAAATGCATTCAGTGTGTTTGTGTATGTATTCGTGTGACATGATGTATTTTGACGTGTACTTGTAATACGTCTGACCGTATGTTTGGTTCGTGGACGCATATGTTTTTACACATACACATATACCTATATGTATATATATACAGGAGGTGTGAGTGGCGGTATGGGTGGCATGGGAATGTGCGGGGGCGCACATGTGAGTTTACCCCATGCTTATTCTCTCTCTCTCTCTCTTTCTGCCTCCTTGTAGCTCTCTGCCTCCCACACACACACATGCATACATGTCTGTATATGTATACGATTATATATATAAATATACATGGGTTCCAAATCCGGTCCACACTTACACACACACACACATGCACACGCTCGCTCGCATGTATATATGTGTGTAGGTGTATACGATAACACGTCTATACATGGATGCCAAGTCAAATCCGCTCTCGCTCTCTCTCTCTCCCTCTGTCCTGCACACATACACGCACACACACACACGCATAAGTATATATGTGTACACGATTACATTTGTGTGTATCGATGCAAAGTCCGGTTTGCCATGCTTGTGTGAAAACATGATGCATCTACCATACTTGTGTGAAAATATGACGCATATATCGCCATACGTGTGTGTGTGTGCATGTGTGCGTGCATCTGTGAATATTTGTGTGCGTGCGCGTGCGTGTGCGCGTGCGCGTGCGCGTGCGCGTGCGCGAGAGAGAGGTGGTTGTGCAGCAGATGAAATGATGGCTCGAGGCGTCGTGCGATGTCAAGCATGTTGTGTATCTGTGCGCGTGTCTAAGTGTATTCTTCTTGCTACACGTATGCACAATGTGACGGATGAAATTCGCATACATGGATTTCTCTCGCGAATATACATATGCACACATTCGTGCATATGGACATGCATCATGCACAGAGTGCACATATGCTTTGCAACAAAGGGCATTTGCATATTTGCAATACTGCACGTTTGCATGTACACACGCAACAATGCATACCCTTTGCCTGGCATGCACAAAGCTAGGCCGGTGCCTACCGTACCTGCGTGGCCCATGCCTACTACATGTCAAATAAGTGCAAAAAGGGCTCTTTTCCAAATACAGCTTTAGTTTGTTTTGCAGATCTTCCTTCGCAGCGCCAAATTGTGTGCATGCTCGGCTCATGCCTACATGTATGTGCTTGCTGCGGTTACAGATTGGTAGGCACTTGTATCTCGACACGCGGGTCGACACGCGTATCCCAACATTTGTATCCACATGCGTATTGCGACAGGTTATCCCAACACTTGTATCGACACGCGTATTGCGATACGTGTATTGACACGCGTATCGCGATACGCCTCGTCTACGCGAATACTAACGCTGGCTTAGCAACAGAGCATGGGCGCTGCCAATGAAATGATGGCTCACTTGAACGGAAGAGGCAATATGATGGGTATGGGTGGAGGTATGGGTGGTGCGATGGGTGGCAGCAATATGCACGGCATGAGTGGTAATAACTCAATGAACAATATGATGGGCAACTTGCCGCCAGCGTCGCTTGGCATGTCGATGTGCAACACCAGCGCACCGCCAGCATTCCCTGCGATGCCCGAAATAGACATGATGGCGCAGATGCTGGAGCGGATGAACCAGGAGAATATGGGTGCCAATCAGCAGGGTGTGTCCTGCTCTTTTCGAAAAGAGTTTGATTTGGTGTTTGCCTAGTGCTTTTCGGCATGCCATTGGTTTTTGATTGGGTGGATCGCTTGAGTGAGTGTCTTGTCTATTCCTTGGTGTCTCTTCCTTCAGGTATGAACGCTGGCGCTGGAATGGCGGGCAAGACTGGCATGATGACTGGAGCCAAGAATTTTCTGATGGGGGGAGGCAACAGGTGAATCCCTCATTTGTCGCCTCCCCCTCCACATAAGTTGGCATGCTATTGACTGTCTGTGGTGCATACTCGTTGTTGCGTCGTTTCTCATCATGTGCCTGCTGTCATGGGTGCAGCAGAGGAATGCACGACCAGGGCCCTGCCATGGACTTTGCAGACGTGGCAACGCTTTTCCAGATGATGCAACAGCAGCAGCAGCAACAGCAGCAGCAGGTTTATGATACTGTATATACAGATGATGTGTATGAGATGCATGTAGCACCAGACATCGAATTACTTGTAGGCAGAGTCAGACATAGTTCGACATTGTTAGACGTAGTTAGAGAGAGTTACTCGTCAGCCCCGACATCCTCGCAACACAAGCTTGTCAGAGGCCTGTATGTGTGTGTGTGTGTTTGTATTATGTGCGCGCATGTCTTTGCGTATGAACATAAGGACGTCAATGACACTGTCAATTTCTCATGTCAACCCGAACCTTTCACAACAACCCACAGCAGCAGCAGCAGCAGCAGCAACAGCGGCAGCAACAGCAGCAGCAGCATGGCGGCAACAACTACATTGAAAACACTAACAGCATGCAGGGTGGAGGTAATGGTCAGAACCAACATCCAAACCAACATCCAAGCCATTACAATGATGCGCATGCATACATGTCGAGCATACCGGGGTCGAAAACCCACAAGAGAGCCTCTAGCGTCATGTCTCCGGGTGTGCAACTGTGGCGAGACCCCCGCAACAAGGAGGTGACGGTAGTCGGAATTCCCAACACGTCGTGCGGCCTCAAAGAAGGCGACATGGTCAAGTGCATTGACGGACGCAAAGGTATGCACACACACACATACACACATACGCACACACACACACACACAACAGTTTAAGGGTGGTCCGTTGATGGGTGCATTATATACATATATATATATATAACATACAAATATACATGTATATAAATATGCGAGTATACATGTATGTATGTATATATACATATATATATATATATCTATTGAAGGGTAGTCTATTGATGAGTGCACACACGTATATGTAAATATACAAATATACATGATGTAAGTGTACGAATATACATGTATGTATGTATATACACATATATATATATCTGTTTAAGGGTGGTCCATTGATGAGTGCACACACACATGATATATATACAAATATACACATATATAAACATGTATACACATATATATATATGAATAAATATATGTATGTATATATACATATATATATATATGTATATATATGTATATTTATACATATATATATGTATATATATATATGTATATTTATATACATACATATATATA
>Ga0105053_10008347_pt1 | contig 13502 bp, 14 predicted proteins | sample BON01_FD_78093 | JGI IMG/M metagenome (GOLD analysis project Ga0105053, IMG submission 78093) | Freshwater microbial communities from Lake Bonney liftoff mats and glacier meltwater in Antarctica - BON-01 | ecosystem: Environmental > Aquatic > Freshwater > Ice > Glacier meltwater | place: Lake...
CTGACTGAAGTTTCTTCCTGCAGTTCCGGAATGCCAAGGCCCTGTGCCAGCGCGCTGTCATTGCGGAACGTGCCCCGTTCCTGTGCGACTGTCATGCCCATCACGGTCACAAATTGAGTGCTGGTGGCATTGAAATACAATTGCTGCATCGACGGTGCACGGAAACCGGTGGTGAAGGAACCGCGCAATTTGATCCCGTCTGTCACAGTGAACAGGCCGGCGAGTTTACCGGTGAAGGAACTGCCGAAGCCCTGGTAATTTTCGTAACGTCCGGCGGCCTGCAGATTGACCCGGTCGCCCAGATCAGCGGTCAATTCCAGATAGGCGGAGAAGCTGTCACGGCTCTCGTCCACAGCATTGTCAGGGCTGAAACCCGGGAACACCTGCGATCCAGCGCCGCCAGCGGTTGGCCCGAACAGCGGCGGGGTGTTGATCGTGTCGGTATTGATGAAACCGCCATTGATGTAGGAGCCTTCTTCGCCCTGGATCAGCTGGTAGTTTTCATTGCGGTAACCGACGCCGAATGCCGCGCTGTAATCGCCCATCAGATAGACGGCATCGATATTGCCGCTCCATTCCGAGAGCTTGAGCGTGCCAGCATCAAACACAGTCGGCGAGGATGGCCCAAGCGATGCGTTGTTGGTGTTGGCAATCTGGAAATTATAGCGGTTATCGCCGTAAGTCAGGCTGGTATCGACGTTGAGATTGTCGGTCGCGTCCCATTTGACACCGAAGGCCAACGATTTGTCTTCGATCTTGGGCCGGATCAGCGGCAGGAAGCCATCGGGATACAGCGCCAGCAAGGTGTTGCCGCCCTGATTGGCACGGCGGTAGAAACCAGCGGATTCGTTGCGCCGGGTGCTCCAGCCGCCAAATGCATATGCCTCCGCAGTGTCGCCAACGGGCATTCCGGCATTCACAAATACGCTGTGCCCTTCAGATTCGGAATCCCCGATCCGGAAGTTCTGCCGATCAAAGGCAATCTCGCGCGCCTCAGTCGCAGCATTGGCGCGCGTTTGGCCGCCAACGTTCGAGCAGATATATTGGCACTGGGCCGACAGTCCGGCACGGTTGGTTGCCTCGTGATTGGTGTATTCATAGGTCAGATTGACGAACCCGTCGGGACCCAGAGCGAAACCCTTGTTCAGACTGGCTTGATAGGTCAGCCCGTCGCTTTCGTAATTCTGGCCGATTGAAGCAGAAACGCTACCCGCTTCCGGATCATCGCGCAGTTCGAAGTTGATTACCCCGGCAATGGCGTCCGAGCCGTAAAGTGCAGATGCACCATCGCGCAGTACGTCAACCTGTTTCAAGGCGCTGCCGGGAATGGCATTAATATCGGTGCCCGCGGTGCCGCGCCCGACAGAAGTGTTCACATGGACCAGCGCAGATTTGTGACGGCGCTTGCCATTGACCAGAACCAGCGTCTGGTCAGGTCCAAGGCCGCGCAAAGTCGCCGGCAGCAGACTGTCGGTTCCGTCAGACACAGATGAGCTGGAGAAGTTGAATGAAGGAACCAGTTCCTGCAATATCCGGCCTGTTTCCGTCGCGCCGGTGGCTGCAATCGCAGCGGCATCAACGGAATCAATAGCAACCGGCGAGTCGGTGATCGTGCGCGGCTTGCCGCGGCTGCCGATGACCACAATGGCGTCGTTAGATTGTGCTGCGGTGTCGGCATTGTCAGCGCTTTGAGCCAATGCTCCGCTTGAACCCAACGCCAAAGCCAGCAATGAAATTCCGCTTAGTGCATATCGCTTTGAAATTATGATCATTTACCCACTCCCTTAGCTTGGGTATGGATATGCGACTGAGCAATAATATTAGCAATCTAAATTAATGTTTTTCAAAATTACACAAAAATATTACTATCTATCTGGCTTTGCTGATAAATAATTTCTCCAAAAAATCCCACATAATCTTCGCAGAGCGAACATGTGATAATTTTATGACAGCGCTGTTATGTGTTTGTCGCGCCGCTACCCTTGCAGGCGGCGAAATAGTAACTCGCGCCACATCTCGTCCTGATACCCTTTCCGGTTGCCCTCACTGCCTTAAGCGCTAGGCTCCCGACGGTCAGGGGAAAGGCATATTATGACCGCACAACGCACCGGCTTTATTGTTGGAATACTGGCCTTTGCGCTGACCCTAATTATCCCCGCCCCTGCCGGAATGCCGCAGGAGGCCTGGTTGGTCGCCGGGCTGGTGGTGTGGATGGCGGCCTGGTGGATGACCGAGGCCATTCCGCTCACGGCAACCGCGCTACTTCCGTTCCTCGTGCTCCCATTCGCGGGTGTCCTCGACGCAAAGGCAACCGCCAGCGCCTATTACGCGCCGATCCTGTTTCTGATCCTCGGCGGCGCGTTCATTGCGCTGGCTATCGAACGGACCGGACTGCACCGGCGGCTGTCCCTTACTATTCTCAAAGCAGTGGGGAGCGGCGGCGGTCAGTCGCGCTTGTTGCTCGCCTTCATGATCTCCGCCGCACTGCTTTCGATGCTGATTTCCAATACTTCCACCAGCCTGATCATGATGCCGATGGCGCTGGCCGTTTTGGCGGGCGGCGGGCTTGATCCAGAGGAGCAGGAGGGGCTCGCTGGCGCGCTACCTATGGGGATTGCCTTTGCCGCTACCATTGGCGGGCTCGGCACGATTGTCGGATCGCCAACCAACGGCATTGCGGTGGCTTTGCTCGACAATTTGATCGGAATGCAGATCAGCTTTGCCCAGTGGACCGCATTCGGACTGCCTATCGTAATCGTCGGCGTGCCCATCGCTGCAATGGTCATTTCCCGCGTCCAGAAAGTGTCCGCCCACCCATTTGATGTGAAGGCGGCACGCGCTGCAATTGATAGCCACGCTGCATGGACCCTGCCCGAACGTAGGTTAGTTCCAGTAATCGCGGTGACGTTCCTGCTGTGGATGACCCGGCCATTGATCGCGCCCTATTTGCCCGGAGGATCGCTGACTGACGGCACCATCGCCATCGCGGCCGGTATTGCCCTGTTCATCCTACCCGACGGAACCGGGCGGCCATTGCTCAATTGGAAAGAGGCCGACCGCGCGCCGTGGGGCGTGATCATGATGTTCGGCGGCGGCCTTGCGCTGGCCGCTGGTATGGGCGCATCCGGTTTGGCCGAATGGCTGGGGGGTGCGCTGCTGCCGCTGAGCGCCGTTCCGCTGATCCTGGTCGCATTGGCATTGGTCGCGATGGTCGTGCTTATCACCGAATTTGCCAGCAATGTCGCCACTGCCAGCGCGATCATCCCGGTGGTCGCCAGCTTGACCGTGGCGATGGGCGTGGACCCGGTGCTGCTCGCCATGCCCGCTGCGCTCGCGGCCAGCTGGGGCTTTATGCTGCCCGCCGGGACTGGTCCCAACGCAATCGCCTGGTCCACCGGACGGATCAAGCTCCCGCGCATGGTCGGCGCGGGCCTGATCCTCGATCTGATCGGTATCGTACTGATCGTTGCGGTGGTTTGGGCAATGGTGTGGATAGCCGGGGCATTGGCCGGTTGATCAAGATCGTTTCAGTTGTTACTAAATGTGCATCTTTGGTATCTGGTGAAGATGCGTTCCTGAGGAGGTTAGGAGCCCTGGTCACCGATAACCCGATAGCTCCTGCCTTCCTAGGAGCGTTTGAATAGGAAGTACGCGTCCATGACTGATGCAACAGCTGCTGTGACCACCCCCACTCCGCGCCGCAAACCCAAACCAGAAATTACCACCATTGGCGGACGCCAGCTGAAACCTTCGACCCTGATGATGGGGCACGGTTATGATCCGGCCCTGTCCGAAGGTTCTTTGAAAGCGCCAATTTTCCTGACCAGTACCTTCGCGTTTGAAAACGCAGCTGCAGGCAAGCGCCATTTCGAAGGCATCACCGGCAAGCGCCCCGGCGGCGCGGAAGGCCTCGTCTATTCGCGCTTCAACGGACCAAACCAGGAAATCCTCGAAGACCGGCTGAGCATCTGGGACGGGGCGGAAGATGCGCTGTCATTCTCCAGCGGGATGACCGCGATTACGGTGATGATGCTGGCCTATTGCAATGCCGGCGATGTAATCGTGCATTCCGGCCCGCTCTATGCCGCGACCGAGGGTTTTGTTGCCAAGGTGTTGTCCAAATTCGGCATCACCTATGTCGATTTCCACGCCGGAGCGACCCGCGAAGAAATCAGCGCGGTGCTGGAGAAGGCCAAGGCGCAAGCGGACATTCAGGGCGGCAAGGTCGCGATGGTCTATCTCGAAAGCCCCGCCAATCCGACCAATGCGCTGGTCGACGTCGAGGCTGTGAAGGCCGCGCGCGATGCAGTGCTTGATGCAACCGTTACGCCGATCGCGATCGACAACACTTTCCTCGGCCCGCTGTGGCAGCGTCCGCTAGATCAGGGCGCGGACATCGTCGTTTATTCGCTGACCAAATATGTTGGCGGCCATTCCGATCTGGTTGCGGGAAGTATTTCCGGGGCCAAACATTGGATGGATCCGGTGCGCGCACTGCGCAACACGATGGGCGGCATTTGTGATCCCAACACCGCATGGATGCTGCTCCGCTCGCTCGAAACCGTGGAACTGCGGATGCAGCGCGCAGGCGAAAATGCGGCTAAGGTGTGCGCGTTTCTGCGTGACCATCCCAAGGTCGAGGGCCTCGGCTATCTCGGCTTCATCAGCGATCCGCGCCAGCAGGACATTTATGACCGGCATTGCCTTGGCGCAGGCAGCACCTTCAGCCTGTTCATCAAGGGCGGCGAGGCGGAGGCCTTCCGCTTTCTCGACAGCATGACCATCGCCAAACTTGCGGTCAGCCTGGGCGGGACCGAAACCCTCGCCAGCCTACCCGCCGCAATGACCCATCTGTCCGTGCCAGACGAACGCAAAGCCGCACTGGGCATCACCGACAATCTGGTGCGCATCTCCATCGGCATCGAAGACCCGGACGATCTGATCGCCGATTTCGATCAGGCCTTGGCGAAGGTTTAGGGGCGAAGATCTAGGGGCGAAGGAGCAAAATTCGCGATTATTCTGCCGGTGCTGCGGTAGCCAGCGGCGCTGGCCGAGTGGTGCCCTCCAGCAAATCCTCGAAGAATAGCGATACCAGCATCGCCTGACTGGTCACGCCTGCTTTCGCGTAAATCTGGCTAAGCTGCGCGCGCACGGTTCCGTTCGCCGCGCCGCGCATCCCGGCAATCTCGGTAACGCTGCACCCTTTGAGCGCAAACAGCGCCACTTCTTGTTCAGCGCTGGATAGGTTCCATTCCTGAAAGCGCAATTGCACCAGCTCGCCCAGCGCGCCCTTGGCCACCGACAGCGCCTGTTCGCTCCGCCGCGCTTCGGCCAGCAGGCAGCGAGTGTGAGCGGCACTGATGAAAACCCCTGCGAGCAGAGCGAACGCAATCAGAAACTCCATGATCGACCCGGCGGCCCCGCCCTCGGCAGCCGCATCGTCCAGCGCGTCGAGCACGAAATAGACTGCGGCAATCGCCTGCACGCCAACCAGACCGGAAATTGCCAGTGCCTTGCGGCTGGTCAGGATGGTGGCGAGGCCGTTGAAAGTCATCGAATGCCTCATAGCACAAACGCTTAGGCTGCCTAATTTAAGCGGCTGCTTATGGTCTATTACTGTGATCGATCGCAGATCAGGTGCGCAGGGCCATCTTCCGCCCGATTAAAACAGGAAAATTTGGCGTGGCATCTTCACAACTAAGCAATCTCAGCAAAGTCCCCGCCGTTACATTGGGCTTCTGGATTGTCAAAATCCTTGCCACTACGTTCGGTGAAACAGCTGGCGATTCGGTGAGTATGAGCTGGCTGCGCGAGACCACCGCGCAAGCTGGGCAAGGCGGGCTCAACGGCTATCTGGCTGGCACGGCAATCTTCGCCAGTCTGCTGGCGCTGCTGGTGGCACTCCAAATTCGCGCACGGCAATTTCATCCGTTTCTCTATTGGGCGACGATCATCGCATCGACCACTGCTGGCACTACCATGGCCGATTTCGCTACCCGTTCGCTAGGCGTCGGATATCCCGGAGGGTCAATCCTGCTACTGGGTCTTGTGCTCGCCTCGCTGTTCATTTGGCACCGGTCGCTGGGCAGTGTTTCGGTCAACACGGTGCATGAACCCAAGGCAGAGCTATATTATTGGCTGACGATCACTTTTTCGCAAACCCTGGGCACTGCGCTAGGCGACTGGGTGGCAGACGGATCACTTGGCTATCTCGGCGCTGCGGTGATTTTTGGCGGGCTGCTGGCATTGGTTGCTGCAGCTTATTTCTGGAGCGGGATCAACCGCGTTGCATTGTTCTGGGCGGCCTTCATTTTAACCCGTCCATTGGGCGCAGTTGTCGGTGACTTTCTAGACAAGCCGGTCGCTCATGGCGGGTTGGAGTTGAGCCGCGCAGTCGCTTCTCTGGTATTGGGGGCGGCGAATATTGGGCTAATTTGGGTGTTGCCGCAGCGCGCCGGAAAGTCTGCACATTGATGCAAGCGGCCAGTCGCCTTACCCCTTCCACTCCCGCCGTTCTTCGGATTGCTTGAGCACCTCGTAAGCGACCTGGATTTTCTGGAATTCCAGCGCGGCTTCTGCGTCGCCCGGTTTTACATCCGGGTGCACTTCCTTCGCCTTGGCGCGGAATGATTTCTTGATCGCGTCGAAATCGGCATCGGCTTCCAGTTCGAGTGCCTCCAGCGCGCGCATTTCATCGTTGGTGCGGCTGCCGTCACCCGATCCGGCCCAGCCGTAATGCGAAGCCTCGGCATAGCCGGAGTTTTCCTGGTTTTCGTGCTTCACACGGTCCGCCGCCTCGGCCTTGTCCAGCCCTTCGAAATAATCCCACTTGGAATTATATTCCGCCGCGTGTTTCTGGCAGAAATACCACCGATCCGTGCTGTTGGATGCCTTGGGTGCGGGGCACAGACCAGCCTCGTCACACAAATGGCGATCACAGGTGCGCTGGGCCGTCGCCGCCTGGTCACTGCCATAGCTGCGCCAGCGGGGAAAACCCCAATCGTTGGACCGGCGTGCACCGGCCATCAGCAAATCAAACTTGTCATATACCGGGCCATATAGGGGCATTGGGAAAATTTCGCTACCGCTCGTTTTTTTGGGAAACAAAGTTCTCCTCACGCATTATGTTGCAGTGCACTAAATTCTCCTGCGCGATTTTGCGCGATTACCCGGCACCTGAGCGGAGTTCTTCATCGTGAGTAAGCAATTGGCCCTGTCGATAGCATTTTCAGTTGTCACCATGTCTGGTTTCGCTTTGGCTACCTCAGCGATCAATCTCGGTGATCATGATGGCGCCGCACACACAAATGGCGCAGTGGCCGAAGCCGCCGCGCCATCTGTGATCAGCGAATTTTCGGCTAAGTGATCAGTTGATCACAACCGTTACTGCACGGCGGTTCTGAGCCCACGCTTCTGCGTTTGATCCCATCGCGGTTGGGCGTTCTTTGCCATAACTGACGGTGGCGATCCGGTTTGACGGGACGCCTAGACCAACCAGATAATTCTTGGCCGAATTGGCCCGGCGTTCACCCAGCGCAATATTGTAATCACGCGTTCCGCGTTCATCGGTGTGACCTTCGATGGTCACGGTGATGTTGGCATAGCGCATCAGATATTGCGCCTGGGTTTGCAGGGCAGCCGCATCGGCGCTGTCGATATTATAACGATCTGTGTCGAAGAAAACGACGTTCTGACCATTCACGGCATTCACGAAATGCGATTGCGTACCCACTACCGGGCCGGTGGCAGCCGGTGCAGCAGTAGCCACGGCCTCCGGAACGACAACCGCTTGCTGCGGCGGCAATTCTTCTGGTGCGGCGGTCTTGCAACCCGCTAGCGCGATTGTCGTGGTCAACACAGCGGTGAGAAAAATTTGACGCTTCATAGGATATCTCCTTGGAGGATAGGCCGCGGGCCAAAGCCCAATATTGTTATTACTATACGCTTTTAGGGTAGAATCGGTCCCCAAGCCGGGTCCGATGCATCGGCTGGGGTATCCAATCGGCGTTCATTGCGGCCAGTCAGATCGACCTGCCACAAGGATGTCCGGCCTGAATTTCGTTCGGTTCGGAAATATTGAAGGATGCGGCCATTCGGGGCCCAGGTAGGGGCCTCGTCCTGCCAATCATCGGTCAGAAAACGCAAGCCCCCGCCCGATGGGTTCATTACCGCGACCCGGAAATCTCCGGCAATATGGGTGAAGGCAATCTGATCGCCGCGCGGGCTCCATTCAGGCGTGGCAGCGCGTCCGCCAAAGAAACTGATCCGCTTCTGATTGGTGCCGTCGGAATCCATCACATACAATTGCTGCGAACCGGACCGGTCGCTTTCAAACACGATCTTTTTGCCATCGGGCGAATAAGACCCGCCCACATCGATCCCCGGTGTAGTGGTCAGCCGAATGCTCGGGCCGCCTTCTGCCGATACGCGGTAAATATCGGTATTGCCCGCCACCGCCATGGAATACAGGATCCACCGGCCATCAGGTGACCAGCGCGGCGCGAAGGTCGGGTTGGTGCTCTGCGTAACCAGCGTCTGCTTGCCCGCGCCAATGTCATAGACATAGATGCGGGGATTGCCGTCCACATAGCTGAGATAGACCAGTTGGCGGTAATCAGGCGAATAACGCGGCGTTAGCGCCGTGGCGCGGCCAGTGGTGATGAAACGGTGGTTGGCCCCGTCACTATCCATGATCGCCAGCCGTTTGGTCCGGTTATCCTTGGGGCCGGTTTCAGCAATATAGGCAATGCGGCTATCGAAGAACGGGCTTTCCCCGGACAGGCGCGAATAGACAAGGTCGGAACATTTATGCGCCGCCCGGCGCCAATCGCGCGCCGAAACAACCCAGCCCTGACGGACCAGTTCCGATTTCAGGGCCACGTCATAAAGATAGCACCCAACGGTCAAACGGCCATCAGCCCCCGCCTTCACATAACCATGCACCAGCATTTCCGCGCTGCGATTGGACCAGCTGGCCCATTGCGGCGCGGTCACTTGCTGGAATGTCGGCTGCGGCAATCCGTCCGGACCGGAAGGCTTGAACAGGCCGTTATTCTTCAGATTGGCACTGATCACCCTCGCCAATTCCTGACCCAACGCGGCGGTGCCGCTGGCATTCGCGCCCGTTGGCTGATCCCGGTCGGTCGCGAAGGCCGCAATGGCGATCCCAAGGTCCTGCCAATCGCTGGTGTCGGTGACGGAACCGGTAAGGCCGCCTTCCTCTTCCAGTATTTCAAGCTGTTCAACCGGCGGCGGCGCAGAACCGAGGTCTTGCGCAGCCAGAGGCGCGGCAAAAAACAGCGAGAACAGTACGAAGATATTTTTCATCAATTTAAGTTCCTGTCGAACCGGAAAGAGGAAATGCGTTTCCACGCCTCAAAATATTCGGGCGGGAGATCGAATGGCGCGGCCAGTTGCACCGCCCGTATAGCACGTTCGGCGTGCAAATCCTTCTGCGGTGCATTGGGATCCGTAACACCCGTCTGACTGACCACGCGCGGACGTCCCGCCAGGCTTCCGTCGGGATTCAGATTGAATGCCAAAACCGTAACCAATTGATCCGCGTCGGCACCTTGAGGGGCGCTCCAATGAGGCCGCAACTGCCTTGCGATAGCCTGCGCGAGAGATGCCTTTGCACTGGCTCCGATCTCGGAGGCAGGCATGTGGGTTTCGCTGGTATTTGCGCTATTTCCCGCTCCCGGCAGGAAGTCCGCGCCGATCCGGCTGCCCCCTGCAGGTTTAGCCGCTGGCTTGGGCGGCGCTTGTGCCGCCGCGCGGGTGGGCTGGGCTGCCGGACGGTCAGGGCGGCGACGCGGCGGCTCGGGCTTTGCCTCAGTGCGCGCCCGCGCAGCGGGTTTGGTCGGCGCAAGGCGCGGCGGCGGCGTGGTTGCCACCGGTCTTGGCGCGGGGATTGGCTCGGGCTGAGCTTGCTCGATAGGTGTTGCAGCTTGCGGTTCGTCTGACAATGTCGGCGCAATTGCGGCCCGGCTTTCCGCCACCGGATCAGGCGCGGTGGAGGCCAGGCTGACATCGCTCGCCAAACTCACCGTCATTCGCTCTGGCATCGGGGGCACTTCATCCTTGCCCGGTTGCATCACCAACACGGCCACCAGCGCCAGATGCAGAACCACCGCGACCCCGAGGCCAACCCGTTCATCAGTGCGGAGTGCAGCAAACGCCATAATCGGCCGGACTATGGTGCTGAAACTGAACCGTTGGTGACCAACGATATCGCATTGAAGCCTGCCCGGTTCAATTCGCCCATTACAGCCATCACCCTGCCGTATTGCAGACTCTGGTCTGCGCGCAGGGTTACTTGCGGCAAACTGCCATCCGCAGCCGGCCGGATATTGGCGAGCCGGTCGGGCAATTCGCCCGCCGCCAACTGGTCATCACCCAGATAAATGAAACCATTTCCGTCGATACTGATGGTCACCGGGTCCTGTTCCGGGGCGAGCGCATTGGCGAGGCTTTCCGGAAGATCAATCGGTACACCGGCCGCCAGCAGCGGCGCGGTGACCATGAAAATAATCAGCAGCACCAGCATCACATCGACAAATGGCGTGACATTGATTTCCGCCATCGGAGTGCGGCGTGAAGCCCGCTTGCTACCCCGTCTACCGCCACCTGCCATGCTCATCGCCATCAGCTACGCTCCAGTTCGCGGCTCAGGCTGGCGTGGAAACGGTCAGCAAAGCGTTGCAGTTTTGATTCCAGAGAATTCACCCCGTGACTGAACCGGTTATAGGCGATCACTGCGGGAATCGCTGCAAACAGGCCGATTGCGGTCGCGAACAGCGCCTCGGAAATACCGGGAGCGACAACCGCGAGCGAGCTGTTCTGCTGCACGCCGATCTGGAAGAAACTGTTCATGATGCCCCAAACGGTGCCGAACAGGCCGACAAACGGCGCGACAGAACCCACAGTAGCTAGGAAATTCAGCCGGTACGCCAGCTGGTCCGCTTCCTGCGCAACCTGACTTTCCATCGCACCCGCCAGGCGCTGGCGCGTGCCGTCGCGGTCCATCGGTTTAATCCGGGAGGAACTGCGCCATTCGGACATCGCCACCGCTGCGATCCGGGCGGAGGGGATATCGCGCCGACCGCTTTCTTTCATGAATGCATCGAAATCATCTGCGCGCCAGAATTCTTCCTCGAACTTGGCACAGCGCCGCCCGACCGTGCCCAGCCGGATGCTGAACGAGACGATGATCGTCCACACCCAAACGCTGGCCAGCAGCAATCCGGCCATAACCAATTGCACCACGATATCGGCATCGAGGAACAATTTCAGCGGATCGAGATGAGTGGATGTGCCGCCGAGTGCAGGCGCGGCGGTCAGTAGTGACAGGATGGTCATGCAATATCTTCCGGGGAAAGGACTTGGGAAAAGGCGTCTCGCCAACTTTGTGGCTGGCGGCAGGGTTTGCCGTCGGGGCTGATAAAACCGATCCGCAAATGCGCTTCTGTCAGCAATTCAGTACCGCGAAAGGCGCGTTGGTGCATCCGGACGGACGCCGAGCGCAATTGGGTGCAGCGGGTCTCGATCAAAACATCATCGTCCAGCTTTGCCGGGCGGATATAGCGGATCTGCAAATCGGCGACCGCATAGGCCCCCTGCCCTGCTTCGATCGCGGCGCGTTGATCAATCTTCAGCAGCCGCAAGACGTCGGAGCGGGCGCGTTCAAACCAGCGCAGGTAATTCGCGTGATACACGATGCCGGACAAATCAGTATCTTCGTAGTAAACCCTTACCGCGAAGTGATGGAGCGGCCCGTCAAAGCGGCCGTCATGGGGGGAAAGTGTTGCATTCATATGCGATCGCCCCATAGCGTAGGGCGGACTCGCTCGGCAACAAAATCATGCATACCGTAACGTAGTTTCGCCAGGCTGCCGCTTGCGCGAGATTAACGCCGCAATTTTGCCGGGACAGCATTACCGGCAGGCGATCATGGGCCCCAAAGACTCGCCGCCGAACAAATGAACATGCAGATGCGGCACTTCCTGCCCGCCATGTGCGCCCAGATTGGCTAGCAAACGGTAGCCGGGTTCGACCAACCCATGATCACGCGCCACCTGACCCACCGCGCGGACAAAACCGGCGATCTCGTCCGCCGAAGCATTAGCCGAAAAATCGTCCCAGCTGACATAGCGCCCCTTGGGTATAACCAGAATATGCAATGCCGCCTGCGGATTAATATCGGGAAAGGCATAGGCCCAGTCATCTTCGTAAATCTTGGATGAGGGTATTTCCCCGCGTAAGATCTTGGCGAAGATGTTGTTATCATCATAAGGTAGGGTCGCGTCGATTGGCATGGTCAGCTCTCTATTCGCCTCGGGCGGCTTTTTCATCAAGACCGGAGGTGCCTTCGCGCCGGTCAAGCTCGGCCATCACGTCTGACAGCGGCACACCTTTTTCCGCCAGCAACACGGTCAGGTGGAACAGCAGATCGGCGGCTTCGCCGACTAGTTCTTCCTTGGTGCCGGACAGTGCGGCGATCACGGTTTCCACCGCTTCCTCGCCCAATTTTCGGGCAATTACGGGAAGTCCGCGCGCATGCAATTGCGCGACATAGCTGGTATTGGGGCTGCTGCCGGGATCAGCGGCGAGGCGCTGATTTACGGTAGTTTCGAGGCGGGAGAGCGTATCCATTGCGCGTTCATGGATTGCCAGCGCAGCGGGGTCAATCCTTGAGGGTCTTATCGTCCCGCGAACGCTTGTTGCGGGCCGCGTGCCGCCCGACGATCAGGCCGACCAGTCCCATTGCCATCAGCGCCATATTGCTCGGCTCCGGGATCTGGATACCATTTCCATCACCCGCAGCAGCAGCCGGGGCAGCGACAAAAATAAGCGGATAAATCAGGAATCGGAGCGTCATGCCTCCTGTTCGACCTCAAGCGGGAATGCCGCAACTGCGAAGAAGGAGCCGTCCCGCTTCGGGACCGCTCCTTTGCCAAATATTTTTCACCCGCGAGCGGGCAATCCAGCAGCGCGCAAGGCAGTATGCGCTTCGGCGATGGTATAGGTTCCGAAATGGAAGATCGAAGCCGCCAAGACCGCGCTGGCATGGCCTTTGGTCACGCCTTCCACCAGATGATCGAGCGTGCCTACCCCGCCGCTGGCCACGACCGGCACGGATACCGCATCGGCGATGGTCCGCGTCAGTTCGAGATCGTAACCGGCCTTGGTCCCGTCACCGTCCATTGAAGTGACCAGCAATTCGCCCGCGCCCAACCCAGCCAGCTTGACCGCATGTTCAACCGCATCGATCCCGGTTGCTTTCCGGCCCCCATGGGTGAAGATTTCCCAACGCCCCGGTGCTGTCTTTCTGGCATCGATAGAGGCGACGACACATTGGCTGCCAAATCTGCCCGCGATCTCCGCCACCAATTCAGGCCGCGCCACTGCAGCGCTGTTGACCGCGACCTTGTCCGCGCCCGCGAGCAGCAGCGCCCGCGCATCCTCCGCCTTGCGAACACCGCCGCCAACGGTGAACGGCATGA
>Ga0105053_10008348_pt1 | contig 13501 bp, 14 predicted proteins | sample BON01_FD_78093 | JGI IMG/M metagenome (GOLD analysis project Ga0105053, IMG submission 78093) | Freshwater microbial communities from Lake Bonney liftoff mats and glacier meltwater in Antarctica - BON-01 | ecosystem: Environmental > Aquatic > Freshwater > Ice > Glacier meltwater | place: Lake...
ATCCCATTAAGCCTGTAAGACAGATTATTGCCAACCGAATACATAACGACCAAGAAAACCATACAAGAACGTGAAGTTCGCGTATATTATCCATAAGCACCTGAAAGTGAAATTCAATACTATAATTTTTTTAAATTCAAAAAAATGGACGTTAAGGCGGTAGAAAACCTGGATGCCGCAGTGCGTGCTTTAGGGGAAGATAAAGAGAACAAATTCAAACCTACGATTGTCCGCAAGTCGCTGCTTAATCCATTTGAGACTAGCGCCCTGTCCTTTGGCTGCACTGGTAAAGCACCAACTGAATGGGTGTCAGATCTACAACAATGCTCCTTGGGCGACGAAGCAGAAGATAAAATACGAAAATGGCAAAACATGCGAGCAAGAAAAGCTGGTATGGGTGTGCGAAAGACCCCAGTGATTCCTAGATTGTCGCGAACGGAACTTCAGGACAAGATACTTGCTCTTGAATCTCAATTGAAGGAACAAGGCGAAACAGAAAAGGAGAGACACAAAGTTCGCTTACTGGAAAAGCGTATCCAACAAGTAGACGAAGATATTCAGGACATTAGATCAACTCGTAACGTTACATCCTCTGAAGATGCGGACGAATCAACCTTGCAGGCGGCGACCGAGAAACTCAACCAGCTCAAAGAAGAACTTAGTAAGTTTGAAGGAGAAGCCAATGAGTTCGAGGCAGACAAAAGAAAAGCCTGCTCTGGCTCGTCCAAACTTCAAGAAGCTAAGGACAAAATCAGCAACTTGAAAAAACAGCTTTCCACCATCGAGGAGAACATTATGATCAAACAAAAAGTTGTGGAGGTCCTTTCTTTATCGGCTCGACAAATTATTAAGCGACGAATTGAAATGCAGGACCAAGGGGACGCGATTACTTTTAAGAACGCCAAGAGTCTGGATATCCTCCTTTTTCAAAACAATGGAGAAATGCTTTTAAACGACTGGAAACAGGAAATCGCCGATCAGCTCCAATCATCCAAGGTGAATGTTATTCCAATAGTTTATGGGCTTGTAGCCAATTCATTGGTCTCCATAGACAGGCAAGTGGAGGAGACCAGAGTGCTTTCGATGCTGCGATGATTTGTAAATTAAATGCGGCAGTTGGCCATGATAGAGGTTATGCGGTTAATAGTACAACAGAATTATAAAGCTTCGTTCTAATTAAATTAATAGTATTTGAATCATTGATTGATTTTGGTGTGTTGGTTTAATTACAAGATTATGTTCTATTCACAAAGGACGGAATGATGTTTGTTTCTTTTGACTTAAATGATGTGTGTGCGAAGTGCCACTTTTGCTGCATTGTTATTAATCGCATGGCGAATATATCGACTGAGGAAGTTGGTCCGGTACACTTGGAACCCATCGAGTTCTATCTCGGGACCATTAGCGCAAACGCTAGTGACTCTTTTCCCTACTTACCAAGCTCCATGGTGGCTTGTGAGTGGAGTGCTTCAAACTGTCTCGACAGAATTCATTAAGTCCCCTGTGCTTCAGTTTAGAAACGAACGCATTCATCTTTCGCGGTTAATTCGTCCTGCAGGGGTAAGTACGATTCTCGGTGGTTGAATCCATGGAATGAACTCTTATTGATGGCTTTTAGGCTACTTGTTGCCCTGAACAAGTCCCTGAAGGAACTGTATCGCTTGATTGGTTGGACTGCGATGAGCTTTCAAGACCGATTATATTGATAGTACCGGGGCTGACAGGATCAAGTGAAGCAGGATATGTTCGACGAAGTGCACACCAACTGCATGCAAACCACGGTTTTAGAGTCGCCTGTTTGAATCCAAGAGGTCGAGGTGGAAACAAAATAGGAACTCCATTCTTATACAGCGCTGGATTCACACAAGATCTCCGACGGGTGGTAGACTATATTAAATCGCAGTTTCCCGCAGCGCCGTTGTCAGCTGTCGGTTATTCTCTGGGGTCCAATTATTTGGCTAAGTTTGTTGGAGAGCAGGGAGAGGACTGCAAACTATGTGCTGCCGTGTGCCTTGCATGTCCGGTTGATTGTATGAGCATCTCAAACAGTCTTGGAAGTACATTCGTTGGCAAGTATATAATGGACCCAATACTGGTTGGGAGTGTTCAGAATGTGAGACAGGAAATAGAAGAAGTTCTGAGAGAGCACCCGGAAATTGATTTAGTTCAAGTTGCCAAGGCTACTACTATGCATGAGTTTGATGATGCGGCAATCGCTCCGATGTTTTCATTTGCTTGCGCATCGGATTACTATAGGGAGAGTTCTGCAGGCCTCCATCTCTCTAGCATTCGTAGGCCGGTTTTGTTCATACACGCAAATAATGATCCCATTATTCCAGGGTACATGATTAAGATGGATAACTTTCGATCGAGTCCGTTTTTAATCAGTTTGATGACAGAAGAAGGCGGACATTCCATGGATTGGCCAACTGCCGATTTATCATCGTGGTCTGCAAAGGTGATAGGAACTTTCTTGCACGATATTTCTTATGAAAATAAGAACAATCTTGTAAATTGATTTTAGAATTTATTTCGTTTGTTTCCTGCAGGATTTTGCTCAATTACCATAGAAACAGAATCGCGTTCACGAATAAATTTGAATTTTGAGGCGGCTGGAATTACACAGGTTGTACCTTGTTCGAGGGTGAAACATCGATTATCAATATTTAAAATGCAGACCCCTTTCAATTGGAAAACCGATGTTTCAAGCTCTAGAGTTGAAGCTTCGTTCCAAGTGCTCCCGTCGCTTTGACCTTGCAAAAACAATTTGAACTCTTGATCTGGATGATCCTCTGGAAATAAATGTATTCTGGAATTCATCAAATTCAAAGCCTCCTGATTAGAAATCAGCCATTCATTTACATTGATAGGATCCGGAACCGATATCTGAGGATTAGCAACTACTTGATTTTCACCTGGAATTTTCGTTTTAAATTCTTGTGAACTTAAATACTCTTTCACCACAGGAACTAAGTCTTTGCCCAAATCATTGCACGCAAAACTCTTTTGCCATAAAACTCGGTCGCATATTTTAGAATCAGTGTACCATCGCAAACAGTCTAGTTCGCCTGGTTCTCGTTTTCGTTCTAGTACCAGACCCAGCGAACCACTTTCAGGTCTTTGAGGGGAATGAGGAACTCGTGATGGCAGGATAAAAATTTGTCCTTCATTTATATGGACGACTTTCAATTCACCATTCTGAATGGTAGGCAACGACATATTCCCCTTTATTTGCCAAAACAACTCACTACCTTCTTCTACATGAAAATCCTCCCTGGTGTTTGGACCTCCTACAAACATAACAGACAACTGACCTTTATACATAAGCTTATTACATATCGGCGGGATAAAACTCTCTTGATGAGCCAAGTGCCATTCCAAAACATGGACAGCTTCCATCCAATGATGAGGGGGGCTACTCTAAATCAGTAATATCGAGGGGGGCTACTCTATATCATCCAAGTGGGGGGCTTTTCGAGAGTAGCCATGTTGATCCTTGATGGTGGTTTAGGAACTGCGCTTGAAGATGCAGGGTGCAATTTGACTGGTGATAAATTATGGGCCACAGGACTGTTAATAAGAAATCCAGAGATGCTTGTGCATGCTCATTCCGCATTCTATAGTGCAGGAGCTAATATCGTAACCTCGAGTAGTTATCAATTTGATTTTGAAAATTTTGAGGAGCTAGGGATAAACAAAGAGCAGGCCACGAGGTACCTCAGGAAAAGCACGGAACTGGTGAGAATTGCTGCTGGTGAAAGTTCTCATGGCAGATATGTAGCAGCAAGTCTGGGCACGTAAGTTATTGATTGTTTATAAATATATATCTTTATCTTTGTAGGTTCGGTTCTGTTCTTGCAGACGGAAGTGAATATACCGGTAATTTTGGAAAGTCAAAGGATGAGCTTTCGATGTTTCATTTCGAAAGACTTTCTTTGCTGCTGGAGGACATGGACAACTTACCGGATTTCGTTGCTTTCGAAACGATACCCTGTGTTTTAGAGGTCAAGGCAATTTGCGATGCGCTTGTTCGTTTTAACTTTAATAATAAGTTTCCTGATATCCGAGTCTGGGTTTCACTCACTTGCAAAGATGCCAAACATTTAAATGGTGGAGACTTAATTCGCGAGGCACTTGATGAGCTGGAAAAATGTCTACATGTCTCCCTTGGAGGATTTAATTGCCTCTCGCCATTACATTTAGACGAGATATTAAGTACAATGTCCTTCAGCAAGAAACTAGTTGTATATCCAAACAGAGGTGAAGTATTTGAGAACAGAGCTTGGGTACCTGAATCAGCGACACCCGATGACCAATTACTTTCGCTGGCTCGCAAGTGGATATCTAATGAAAACATATTTGCAATTGGTGGTTGCTGCAGAATCGGAACGACATTTATTAGAAGTCTTGCGAATATATCCCATTAATAATTTTAAGCCCATGCACTGAGCATCATGCCTCTTAAGCGATCGAAGTCTTGTTGTGCCATTTTATTTTTTTGAAAAGGGTAATTGGCTCCCAATTCAGTCGCTGCAACAATGCCTGAAAGGAAAGACAGATCATGTCCATTTCCAGGTAGCACTGCAGAACCGCAAAAGTAACATTTGGCATTTCGACGACCTTGAAGAAGTGGCCATAGAACCGTGGTGCTCATCATCTGCCAGGTTGTTAGACAGGGATGTGCTTCTCTAGACGTGCTCACCCATTCAGTATCTAATCCATCCAGCTTCTTGTCTGCATTGTACGTCACTAACATCGGAAATTCTTCAGCGGTAGGAGCCCACGAGGAGATCACGAAAGAATTTTCAAGATCTCCTGGTTCTTTAACCTCGATATAATTGCAATATTCACGCATAACGTCATCGCGATGAGCTGCTGGTATCGTAGCTGCACTTTGTGTGTGCACAATTCCCCTTTCGAAGGTCTTATCCCTGTCAGTGGTATACAGGGTTTGTCTCAACAGGAACGACTCAAGCCAACTAGTGATTGAATTCAAGCCATTTGAATTATTTGGCGGAATATTATTCTCTCCGGGCTGTCCTTCCCCGTGTAAGATGCGATTCATGGCCTGAGCTGAACAAGCAAACACCACCGCGTCAAACTGTCGGGATTCTCCGTCTTCATCAGTAACACAAACACTACCGTCAGCATTAAAAGTTACTGTTTCAACTCCACAAGAAGTCTTGACTTTTATATCTTGAAGCATTGCAACGACCGTATCATAGGCATTGGTTTTCCATGTTTTCATTCTGGGGGTGGCGGAGAATGGAACTATATCGTTCAAGAGAGACCCCATGCTACCAGGCACACTGTCCATATTAACTTCAAGAAATGTGCTGGTATGCACTGGAACAAAAACATAGTCCCAGAACCGTTGTGACACTCCCCACCATTGACACAACCTCTTGAGCGGTATCAGGTTAAGAGGGTTCACCCAACTCATACTGTATAATGACGGATAAGCACTTGGGGAGAACCACTCATTTACACTCTTAATATACCTGCAAAGTTCATCCCATCGCTCAAGGTCTTCCTTTACCCACGAAGGATTCTGCTTTCCATGCGCGAAAACCAATTTGGTTCCCGCCACTTCATCTTTTTCTGTAACGTAAAATTTCATGTCATGGAATTCAGTTTCGACCTGAAGCTCTTCAATCAATGCATTGTAGTTATGAAACAACTCATCGGGCCATGCAAACACCGCCAGCCCAGTGTCTACTTTCCTTCCATCCACGTTCCAGTTCATGCACTTCGCATTTCCTCCTGGCTTTGGTTTCTTCTCATAAACAGTAACATCGATGCCGGATTTATTCATTGTCCATGCAGCTCCCGCGCCTGCTATTCCCGAACCAACCACTGCCACTTTTGAAGGAGAAGTAGTGTTCTTGCGTTTTTTCAGTTTGTGCCAAATAAGACTCGCTGCTATAGCAGCTACCGCGGATTTAAGAACAGCTGACAGTAACCGAATAGCAATGCGTTTGAAATTCAGTTCACGTTTCATGAAGGATCGCAAGGAGAGTAAAAGTGCAATCAAAGCAACATTCTTGGAAGTGGGAGAGTGATGGCCTACGTGTTCTGACGAGTCTTCATAGGTGATGGCACGAGTATGCCCATGTTCAATAGAAGAGAAATCATCTGCGACTTGTTGGGTGCTTCGTACTGCTTGTCCCTGCATCCTTTTTCAATGTGAGTTTTGAAGGAAGGACATAAAACTTTGATTGCGACGCAAAAAAATTCAATTTTTTTTTTCATTATTCGGGTTTACTGCGATGTTTCAAAAGTCCCAGTTGCCATATTCGTTTGCTCTTGAACGGTGACACTGTAATTTAACAGTGGTCTTCTGTACTCGTCACGTTCTTGTAGCATAAAAAAAGGTTGGTCTTTGGGAAAACTTCCTCGTTTTTCCATCGCTTGCTGCAAAATAAACCGCAAACTTCCAGGGAGTGCAAACGAATTCTCCGGCAAAAGATCTGTGCCATCCGCCAAAGCTGAGGATAATCTCTCTGCTATTTGTTTTCGTCTATTATAGTCAAGAGGATTCCCAAAGCGATCTAGAAAGGCAGGTGACTTCAAAACCCACAACAGTACGTCAGATTGCTCAAACTCTTGAATATCAACGTTATATTCCAAGTCATGCAATCGACGATGCTGTTCCAATTGCTCTTTAATGTGTTTTCGCCGCAGTGATAAGGCGTAAGTTATCTGGATGGCAAATATGAGAGGTAGGACAGTACCCCACGACATTGCATCGGTTACAAGGACTTGCTCCTCGTACGTGAAATCAGATGCAACTACTTGATATCCAAATAGCGAAACGAACGGGCAAATGTACATAAGTGAAAAGGACAAACTGAACATCTTCATGAATTTGTAGAACACCAGAGCTTTGTGTTTTTCGCCACTTCGGAGCAAACTTTTGACAGTGACGACAGTGATGATGTAGGTTATGGTGATGAAGTAATTGACGAATGCCATGGTATCTATGATTGTGAACGAGTGGTCTATCACATTCCTCATTTGATTCCCGCTCGCTTGTGTGTGGGCTGCCAACGCTCCTGTTAGCAGTAACATCGCAGCCACGATGTCTTTGGTGTCGTGGGGAGTGAAAAAGTTAATCAACGTTGCGAGTGACGAAATGAGAACCGGAACAGTTTGAAAAAAACCTTCTGTAAATGGCGGATAATACAAAAAGCTGAAGAATATACCAGAGTCCTGAATGGATCGCGTGTCATCACATTGATCTCCTTTACACGGATGGTTCACTGGAAAGTAATCTGTTGATTGCTGATATCGATTGGTCACCTCTGGACTCCCCATATTCGTTATATTCACACGCAGACTTAACTTCGGACTAGCACTAGTCATCCAAGACCACATTGGATCGGCAAAAGCTGTCCATGGCTTCGAGACACAAGCACTCTTCATCGCCAACGTGCTTCCTCCTGTTGTCCCTGCACTTAATGCAATGATTAAACGCTGAGGTTGAAATGGCCATTGCGAGCGAAGTGGCGTAAAATGGAAATTGACGTATCGAAATTCGAGATGTCGTAGATACTGGGTACCATCTTTTTCATGGTATACCGGTTGTACAGAAGTAGCACTGTTAGTAAAGGACACTGTTTGAGACTCGTACTCATCCTTGGTCAGCAATGATTCAGATCTATGAGCTGCAAAATTGCATACTGGGTATGTTTTCTCACTCCAGATGCTTTTCAATGCAGAAGGAAGTGATGAATAATAACCACTTCGATTGCGATGATCAAAGGCATCTGGTTTTATTACTCTTGGAAATATTCGTTTTATATTGTCATCAGAATAAAGATCCCATAATGTCGATACATTCAATTTATGGACATATATTTTCCCGCTTGCATAAAAAGCACCCGTAATGAAATCAATTCGTTGAATGTCTTCTAAAAACAACCCATAAGACCGAGGCATTATTAATTGGCCAGTGGCAATACCTAGATTATCTGGTTCCATTGCAGATTCAATTTCACCATACGCTTGTACAGTAGCAGGACTCAGGTTCTCCTTGGCCAAGCATAGCTCGCGTTTTGTCATTAATCGTGGAGTACAGTAGCTGGACCCTAAATACTCTGCATATTCATCCACATTTCCAGCCAATAAATCACAATATTTGGTAGCGAGCTCATTGGAATATTCCTCACAAAGTGCTCCAGTGGACTTATTACACGAAAGGGACAACCATAATACAAACAGGAATCGCATTTTGATTTTTGTATCCCAAAGAATAGAGTAGCCCCCCCCCACATTCTTTGCATCGATGCCAGATGTGTTGCTCGGGTCGTCGTCTAAATGGCGGGCTCAACTAGTACAAGCAGCTTTGCCGGACGGTTTTCAATTGTGCCCAGAAAGATTGAGTCCAGACATTGACGAGAAGGCCATTCGTAGAGATGATCCTTCCGAAATGGTGGTCGCCATTGCTCAAGCCAAGACCACTCGTTTGCTGGAAATGCTGGAGGACCGTGAAAAGCCGGATTTATTAATATGTTGTGATCAAGTTATCGTGTTCAACGGCCAAATTCGAGAGAAACCTGAGAATGAAGCTCAAGCAAAACAGCATTTGTTAAGCTACGGTGACAAGCAAATTCCCGCAATTTGTATATCAGGCGTGGTGATCACCAACGTGAAGAGTGGATTTCGTTGTTTCGGAGTGGATATTGCAACACAATCATTTGAAAAGATGCCTGAAGAAATCGCTGATCAGCTACTTGCGAAAGGTGACATAATGTATTGTGCTGGATCGTTCGTTGCAGAGGATCCTTTGTTAGAACCTTATTTGGGCGACCGACAAGGTGAATTTGAAAGCATACAAGGGATGCCCATTCAACTAACGAAAACACTTTTGTTAGAAGCCTCTATTAATTAAATTATTCATTTATTAGAAACAGGCAGGACTAGGGTATTCTTTTCATTTTTAGTGTAGTATTAGTTTGAAAATTCTTGCATAGTTCTCAGAACGACATTCCCATAATCAAAGAACGAATAGGTTATGGTCCGAAGTGTTCTTGCATCTTCTGCAAGGAAATTTCTTGGCTCAGGTTGTCAAAGTCTGATTACAATTGAAATAAATGACACTTACGCTGTAAATATACAATCTTTGATCTCAAACACTATTTTAACTTTTTCTCTATCAAGACCATCTTCCACCTCCATCACCTTTTGGAAATGAATAGCAGATTCGTGTGTTGGAAACGGTAATCTAACGCTGCTAAAAAAAGTCAGCAAACAATATACTACATACAACGACCGGAGCACATATTGAATAGCAGCACCATGAAAATCGAATTCCCGAATGTTGCAAACAGTGTGTACTTACCACTCGTAAACGCCTGTACGTCGCATATCTTGGACCTCTGTCATCGCATGAATAAAAAAATATTTCGTTGAGGAGAATTATGGTTGTGCCAATTCCTCCTCGCGACAGGATCTCGCTTGGTACATGGCCAAAGTGGAAGATATACGGAAGGTGAGTGAAAACATTGTAACAGTAGATTGCTTGTTCGTTGAAGATTCGCAGGTTTCCATTTAAGCTACTTTTCCACGTCATTCTTTTAATTTCGAGCACCTGGCTTATTCTTTCATTGAATGGTTCTGACTCTGCTTATTATAGAGCGGCACGACGGAATTGGTATTACTACTTTTTTCCCTCCGACTATGATTTTGAAAGTAAAACTTTCTATATATACACAGTGAACGAAACGCTGGATTCACTATCAAGAATTATTAAGAACTTTGACGATATCATAGTCGAATCCGTCGATCAATTGAGTCATGGCACTGGAAGCCATTCTAACGATGTGGATGTAGAAGTGTATCACTTTTCTGAATCACCGAAAGAAATGTTCAAATATCCTCATTCGCATTTCAATTCACAAAAGCAAACTACGCATTTGTGGTTGAATTCCTCTTTCCTCGGACCTTTTGATTTAGAAAAACATTCGTATGTGCAAGTATCTAACTTTGTGCAGTCTATTATATGGATGAAAATAAGGCTAGTCCTGGTAAGTCACGGAACAATAGGTACTTCCCATGAATGTCTCATTTGGCAAATAACATTGGACTACGATTTCAAAAAGCGAGGGCAATTCAAATTAGGATTGTTCAGCGATGTTCTTGATGATTGTACTGCTGATTATGATTCTTTGAGTGCCGCATTGGATCGTGGAACCATGAGACTACACATATGTATCATTTTCTCCGCTCTAGCTTTGCTTGGTTTGAACATGAGATCAAGCTACCAATCGCTTACAATTTTAAGAAAGGTTCGAAATAGCACGACGCCACGACCAAGAGGCGGTGCTTTAAGGAGGAGAAACAGCGAGGACGCGTACAACACTAGTCAATTAAACGAAGAGCCATTGCTGGAAACCATTGATTTGAATTCTCGGGAGAGTATTTGGGCCCAACTATCGTGGAGTGACAGGATTCACTTTTTTAATATGTGGTTCGTGGTTGTTTCAGCTGCATGTGTGGCTTTAATTGTATTTTCCTTGTTGTCCCTTTTCCAAGAACAACAATTCTTACCAACCGATGAAACGCATAAACTTTTGCTTGGTGGCGGATGCTCTATTCTTTGGGTCGGAATAACAAATTACCTTTCTCACAATCCATCCTACTACACCATTGTTCTCACGTTAAAACGGGCAGGTAAGTCATGAAATGGATATGGATTTTTAAAATGACTGTTTGATAGTTCCCCGTGTGGCAAAGTTTCTTCTAGGAGTGATGCCGCTTTTTTTGGCATACGCTTTTTTTGGTACTCTTTATTTCGGAAGTCATTCTGATAGATTTGGAAGTTTCGCAGATTCGTTTGTGACTTTATTCGCTATTTTAAATGGCGATGTCATACGAGAGACGTTTATGGATATAATGTTTAACGATCCAGTCGTCAGCCAATTGTATTTGTATTCATTCGTATGTTTATTTATATATGTAGTGCTCAACGTATTTATCGCGATTGTTGAGGAGTCTTTCTTTTCAACAAGGAGCAAACCGCGAAGTTTAGTAACATTCGCAAACCGTGTTCAAGGAGAGATTATCATAAATGATGCAGATGATGGTAGTGATGACGGTGCTAGTTTGGCGTCATCTCACACGTATGAATGGGGCACTGATGTCGCCCATCCCAATGTAGCGCATCGTAAACTCAAATGGTTGCGAAACGTACTCGACAGTTTGGAAAACAATTGATATTATATAAATTATATTCAGCTTTTACGCCTTGTCATGTGGTCGTATATAACTACCTGTAAATATTCGTCGGTTTGTATTTCGGTGCGAGTAGAATTATCCCCTGGACTCGCTTTCGGATCCACATTAATTACCTTTCTATCTCTTTTGTTCTTAAAGAGTAGACCAGCTTCGTTATCTGCTATAACTTGAAAATTAGGGGTTGAATTTGATGTGCTAGTGTATGTCTCCCAGTTAAAGTAACTTAAATCTGTAGGTTTTGGCATCAATTTCTTCTTCTTCTCAAAATACGGCTCAAATTTTTCGGTTTTCAGCCTGTGCGCAAAGTCAATGTATCCACTAACTTCCTGGCCTCTCCCTTTGTTTGTTCGATCTCTAATGAAAACGATACAAGTCAGTTTACCATTCCTCACAAGCTCCTCGCGATTCGCAAGTGCTTGTAGAAATGGATACCCGTTCATATCAAGCGATGCACTTGCTAGCAACTTGGGAACTCCTTGCCTAGTTGAGTAGCGCTCCCGTTCAGCCTTCTTTCTTGCTTCAAATTCTTCCCTCTTTAAGGTTTCGCCTGAACCACGATAGCCCAACTCCACCAGCTGACGTGCCAAAGCTTCATCCTCCAGGTAAAACCTATCTACGTCAGAGATTTGAGAATCGAGATAATCATCATAAGTTGCATAAACTTCTAAAGTGTCTCCGCCGTTGAAATCTGAAACTTCCTCCAAATGACCAGGCTTACTTTTGAACATCGTTATCAATCTATTCAATGAAGATAACGGATAAATATTTTCGAACCCACATACTAGACAATACGTTTACTTTCGACCACAATCGAAGCTGCATCATCTTCAAGAAAGGAATACCAATAAAACCCCAGAAATATAGTCAATAAATGCCACACTGCATGAGCATCAATGAGCAAGAAAAACGGAGGGAAATCAAATATTTCAAAGGTCGCTGCAAGTGAAAGCATCATCTGGAACTTGATTACTTTAAGAACATGCTTGCAATGTCGACGATGATAAGCATACATAAACCAAGTAGACAATTGAACCACGAATATAAACGCATTGTATTTCATGTTATAACCATAGTCGAAAACAGATGTGTTCATCAAATATACGTGGTGGCAAAATGAAACCCCAAAAACAATGAGGGCTGCCATGCTTGCATGATAGTAATTGACTTTGAATACGGATATGTAGAGACGTAAGACAGCAATCCATGCATACGCAACCAGCAACAATGTGGCACCATGGTAGTCCAGTCTTTCAGTCCACCACGTGTCACGAGCATGAAACACGGTAGACCACCACCATGTGTTGATACCATTAATGGAAGATCCAATGAGCACAGGACTCAGCATATAATTAGAAGGTGCATATTGATGTCTTCGATATAGTAGATAATATATATGAGGCGCGGCATTCCCCATAGAAAACACTGTGGAGAAAAATTCTTGAACACCGAGAACTCGAATGAACGGCCATTTACCATAATATTGAACTATAGGGCGTCCATAAAGCATCCTCTTGGAAACATCCTCTATCTGACATATATATTGACAGTTGCTGGTTATGTCCCATCCAAGGAGACGCAGTCCGAAACCAGGTTGATTCTCCTCAACACCGGAGCAGCTTGAAATACAATTCCTGTACTCTATAAATAGGATAAGTTATGCAGCATCGTCACTATAGAACATACATACCTGGTTGTATATCACCAGACGAGCCGACACTCTCTTTGAGAATGTACACAAGGAGGATCCAGACACTCTTCATAGAATCAAAGGTCAATGAGGGGGGCTACTTCCGATAAGAGCTGAATCTTATCGTGTGTTGACAAAACTTATTGGAAAAAACGATTGACGCGTTCGGCGATATAATCATTTCGTCCCTCTTTTGATTATTTACTTCTTTTAAGTGTGTAATTTCAAGTATGCCTTCATCACTTAGATTAAAAATTCACTGCATTTAACACATGCTTGAACTTTTGTGGGATTGTTGTGAAGATTAGTTTGGTACAATGAATTTTAACCAACGGAGGATATGGCCCGTGCTGGATGAATCTGTCAAATGATAATGGCAAACTCATCGACAGTGATGCATTGAGAAATGAGGCTGGCGGAATCACTTGAACTAGCTCACTCGATTATGTCTGTTATACATTTAATTCCCAATTAATCAGAACATTTTATGATAATTCGACCTGCTCATGGTGATGCAGGATCTTTTTGAGGGTGAAAATGTGCACAGTGTTTCCAAGGTTTCACGACGGCGTACTA
>Ga0105053_10008350_pt1 | contig 13501 bp, 13 predicted proteins | sample BON01_FD_78093 | JGI IMG/M metagenome (GOLD analysis project Ga0105053, IMG submission 78093) | Freshwater microbial communities from Lake Bonney liftoff mats and glacier meltwater in Antarctica - BON-01 | ecosystem: Environmental > Aquatic > Freshwater > Ice > Glacier meltwater | place: Lake...
ATTTGCATGAACGGCTGATGGCCGCCGAACGACGCAACCTAAAGCGCTACGGTTACGGGGCCAAGGGCTTTACGCTTTCAATGATTGAGACGGCGATTGAAATTACCGATGAGCGGGTGCCAGTGCGTAGTTTGCGGGAAATTCTGCATGCGGGCCAAGAAATATTGGCGCATCCCGTTACCCCGATGCCCGGCGTGGCCGAAACGCTGGCAGCACTGAAGGGCGCCTATCGGCTGATGATTGTGACCAAGGGTGATTTGTTCGATCAAGAGCGCAAGGTCGCCGCATCGGGCTTGGGTGATTATTTTGATGCGGTTGAGATTGTGAGCGAGAAAGATGGGGCGGCCTATACCCGCCTGTTTGAACGCCACGGCCATGGGGCGGCGCGCGCCATGATGGTGGGCAATTCGCTGAAATCGGACATTATCCCAGCGCTCGAAGTTGGGGCTTGGGGCGTGCATATCCCCAGCGAACACCAATGGGTGCTGGACCATGCCGAGCCGCCGCTGGGGGCGGAACGGTTTCGAGTGATTGAGGCCATGCCCAAGCTGCATGATGTTTTGAAGGTGATTTGATGCCCTATTCGCCACCGCCCCGACCCGTTCGTCAGGTGATTGAGGGGCGTTATTGCCGCCTTGAACCGCTAACTGCGGCCCATGCACCGGCCTTGTTTGATGCTTTTAGCCGTGATGATGGCCGCATGTGGACCTATATGCCAAACGGCCCCTTTGAATCGCTGGCCGCCTATGAGGCATGGCTAACGGGCGCGATTGCGGTGGATGACCCGCTACAATTCGCGGTGCTTGTGGAGGGCGTGCCACAGGGCACGTTGAGCCTGTTGCGGGTTGATCCGGCGGCGGGGAGTATTGAAGTTGGCTATATCTCGTTCTCACCCGCGATGCAGCGCACACGGGCGGCGAGTGAGGCGATTTATCTGACCATCAAATGGAGCTTTGAGGCGGGCTATCGGCGATTTGAATGGAAATGCAACGCGCTGAACGTGGCCAGCCGCCGCGCCGCCCTGCGCTATGGGCTGAATTATGAAGGTGTGTTTCGCCAAGCGACGGTCGTAAAGGGCCGCAACCGTGATACGGCGTGGTTTGCAGCAATTGACCATGAATGGCAGAAATTGCGGGCTGCGTTTGAAACGTGGCTGGTAGCGGAGAATTTTAGCGCTGGGGGCCAGCAAATCCAGGCACTATCGGCGCTGACGGTGGCGATTGTAGCGCCGTCGGTTGCAGCCGAGGCTGCCAGCCGCCCGGTTGCCGGGCAGCTGGGGGATTTGGTTTAAACCCTGGTGACGCGCAGATAGGGGCGAATTTCGTCCCAACCTTGTGGAAACAGGGTTTTGGCTTTTTCATTGTCGATGGAGGCTGGGATGATGACATCGCCGCCCAATTGCCAATCGGCGGGCGTTGCGATGGATTTAGCATCGGCCAGTTGCAGCGCATCAATCACCCGCAAAATTTCGGTGAAGTTCCGCCCGACATTCATTGGATAGGTCATCGTGAGGCGAATTTTCTTGTTCGGGTCGATGATAAAGACCGAACGCACAGCCTCCGTTTTGCTTTCGGCGGGGTGAATCATGCCGTAAAGCCGGGCGACCTTCAGGTCGGGGTCGGCCACGATGGGAAAGCGCAGATCGGTGTTTTGGGTGTCATTGACATCCTTGATCCATTTGAGATGTTCGGCGGCGGTGTCGGTGGACAGGCCAAGCGGTTTGCAATTACGCGCCGCGAATTCGGCCGCAAGCTGCGCTGTGCGCCCCATTTCGGTGGTGCAAACGGGCGTGAAATCAGCCGGGTGGCTGAAGAAATAGGTCCAAGACTCGCCGATCCAACTATGAAAGCTGATTGGGCCGGTGCTGGTTTCGGTGGTAAAATCGGGGGCAATATCGCCAATGCGCAGGGCGGAATGTGTCATGAAGATCTCCTTTGGTTCCACATGGATTAAATGTGTAATTGGGAGGTTTTCAAGGGGGGGCCTAGATGTCGCAAGGCTGGTGCGGGCATTTGGGCGGGTGCCTCCGGCGGGGATATTTATGAACAAAAGATTTAGAGCACACCGAGTGCGGCGAGGCCTTGTTCTAGGTCATCGGGAAGGGTTTGTTGGCCAGCTTTCCAGGGGCCAAGGTCGGGTGGGGCATCGGCGACGGCTAGGTAGCGCCAGCCTTGAAAGGCGCGGCGCGGGGCGGGGGTGGTGCGGTAGATTTGCGGATCAAGCACCAAGGCGCAACGGCGGATGCCGTCTTCGCCAATCACCTCATCAAGGGCAATAAGGCGTTGGCGGGCTTGCATCACGCCTTTTATAACCCAGTAAATTGAGCCGCCTTGCAGCAATTCAGTCTCGCGCTTGGGCCACATGCGGGTAACATGTTGGTTGCGCTGACCTGTGGCACGGCGGCGCGTATCTTGCCATGCGGCCAGATCGGCGATGTCGGCTGTACCGACGGACAGTTTCATAAGATGTAGTTTTGCCATGGCGCCCCCGAAAGGTTAATTAGTGCGAAATGGCGGCGGAGTCCATGTTCATACGATGTTCTAAATTGCTTGATTGGCGCGGCGGTCGCGCGTATCGTTGGCGCCCCGCCAAAACCTCCGGAACACCGCCATGAATAAGCCCGAACTCACCGTATTTTCTGCCAATGATGAAGCCTGGCAGGAGGTATCCTTGGACGTTTTGCGCGAGAAATACGCAAAAGGGGCTGAACAGGATTTGGATGGCCCGGCCATGGTTGATGCGATTCGCAATCGTGTGGCGCGGGCTTTGGCGGCGGTCGAGCATGCGCCAAAGATTTGGGAGCCGCAGTTTCGCGCGGCTTTGGATGCCGGGTTCATTCCCGGTGGTCGGATTAATTCGGCTGCGGGTGCAGGCATTGCCAATGTCACGCTGATTAACTGTTTTGTGCAGCCGGTGGGCGATAGTATTTCGGACACGGTTGACGGCAAGGTGGGCATTTATCACGCGCTGCGTATGGCGGCGGAAACAATGCGGCGCGGCGGGGGGGTTGGGTATGATTTTAGCTCAATCCGGCCCAAAGGCGCGCGGGTTAAGGGCACGAATTCGGCGGCCTCGGGGCCAGTCAGCTATATGCATGTGTTCGACCAATCTTGCGCGACGGTGGAAAGCGCCGGTTCGCGGCGTGGGGCGCAGATGGGTGTGCTGCGCTGTGACCACCCGGATATTGCCGATTTCATTCGCGCGAAGGCCGAGGCAGGCCGGCTGAACAATTTCAACATTTCGGTTGGGATTAGTGATGCGTTTATGCAAGCGGTCGATGGTGATACACAGTTTGAACTTGTACATAAGGTTGAACCCGCCGGTGGTGGCACGCAGCGGGCTGATGGCAAGTGGGTTTATGCAACGGTGCGCGCGCGCGATGTGTGGGACCAGATCATGCAAAACACCTATCGCGCGGCGGAACCGGGCGTGCTGTTTTTGGACCGGATCAATGCCGAAAATAACCTACATTATTGTGAGGTGATTGAGGCGACGAACCCGTGCGGTGAAATTCCCATTCCCGACCATGGCTGCTGCTGCCTTGGGTCAATCAACCTGCTGCGGTTTGTGCATGATGCGTTTGAACCCGGTGCGCGGTTTGATTTTGAGGGGTTTGCGGCATTGGTGCCGATGGCCGTGCGGATGCTGGACAATGTGCTGACCGCGACTGTTTGGCCCTTGGAGGAGCAAGCCAGCGAGGCTGCGGCCAAGCGCCGTGTTGGCCTTGGGTTTACCGGGTTGGGGGATGCGCTGATAATGCTGGGGCTGCGGTATGATAGCGCTGAGGCGCGCGCGCTGGCGGCTGATATAACCCGCACCATGCGCGATGCGGCCTATCGGGCCAGCATTGGTTTGGCAGTTGAAAAAGGCGCGTTTCCGAAATTTGAGGCGGATAAGTTCCTGGCCTCGGGCATGGCGGGGCGGTTGCCGGATGACATTCGCGCGGGCATCGCCAAAAGCGGTATGCGCAATAGCCATTTGCTGTCTATCGCGCCAACGGGGACCATTTCGCTGGCCTTCGCCGATAATGCCAGCAACGGGATAGAGCCGCCGTTTTCATGGCATTACACCCGCAAAAAGCGCCAGCCCGATAATTCAATGCGCGAATACCGGGTGGAAGACCCGGCCTGGCGGGCATGGCGTGGTACGCATGGCGATGCGCCATTGCCAAGCGGTTTTGTGAATGCGTTGGAAATTTCGGCGCTGGACCATATGGCCATGCAGGCCGCCGTGCAGCCCTATATTTGCGCGGCGATTTCCAAAACCGTGAATGTACCAGCCGATTACCCATTTGCCGAATTTGAGGCGTTGTATATGCAGGCTTGGAAGGCGGGTTTGAAGGGGATTACCACCTATCGGCCCAATGATGTGTTGGGCTCGGTATTATCAACTGAATCCGCGCCCCTAGCTGTGCCGATTGCACCCGGAATTGAACCGATGGCCCGGCCTGAGGGGCTGGACGGGCGGACCTATAAAATCAAATGGCCCGATAGTGAGCATGCGATTTATATTACGTTGAATGACGTGTTTTTGGACGGCCAGCGCCGCCCGTTTGAAGTGTTTATCAACTCCAAAAACATGGAGCATTTTGCCTGGACCGTGGCGCTGACCCGGATGATTTCGGCGGTGTTCCGGCGCGGTGGGGATGTGAGTTTTGTGGTGGAAGAGCTGAAGGCCGTGTTTGACCCCAGGGGCGGTGCGTGGATGGATGGGCGTTATGTGCCCAGCATTCTGGCGGCCATTGGCGGCGTGATTGAGGGGCATATGGTTGATATCGGCTTTTTGGCGGCCAGCGGTGCCGGGCTGAAAAGTGACCCGCGCGCAGGGGGTAGGGAGCGCCCGCGCGGCCCGGCCTGCCCCAATTGCGGGCAATATACGCTGGTGATGCAGGAGGGCTGTATGAACTGCACGGAATGCGGGCATTCGAAATGTGGGTAGGGGCGTGGTTTGGATTGCACTGAAAAGCTCTCACTATTTCTTGATAGCGTTATATTGCTGATATCAAAGGTAACCATATGGCAGAGAATCGTCCAAAGGCACAAATCGACCGCGTCCGAGACAGCGCATTGACGATGCAAGTCGGTGACGAAAGCGACGGCGCGATTCTGAGTATGGTCTCTGTTGCGGATAAGGACCTCTACCTTATTAAGGAAAAGTCTATCTATCGAGTTTTCTTAGCCGATGAGATTGATCCAGAGCGAACAAATGCAGCAGTCCCGAACGGAAATCAACGCATTGCAGCTGCTGGCGCTTCGTCAAAGATCGTCTGTCGCAGCTTTCTAACGGCTAACGCTCTGATGAATGTCAACCTGTTCGACAAATCCATTGAACGCAAACCAATAATGGACCTTGCTCTGTTAGTGATGAATGAATTACTGGCAGCCGAAAAACTCCAGAACGAATATCTCTCTGTCGAAGCCCCCGCATTGAAGAATGTGAAGCCCATCAAAGACCGAGCCATCGCGATACCTTCTGTGGATAGTTTATCGGAGCAGGTTAAGTCATATATTCAAAAAATTGAACACGCGTCGCAGGCTATCTACCGCTTCACAAAGTTATTTTACGACCACGACTCGAAGTTTTTCAATGGCTTTGCTGAAAGGGTTGAACTTGAATACGGGAGCGAAGATGAGTTCACAAAGTTTGCGGTGCGTCTGGCAGCACTCATGCTGTTGGTGCGGAACATGCGCAGCTGTATTGAGCACCCGGCGGACGGGCAGAAACTGGAGATAAAGAACTTCTCGCTGGATGCAAAAAATGCGCTGTCCAACCCCAGCATTGCGATCGTCCACCGTGACACGCCCCAACCTGAAATGTCGTTGAATAAATTCTTTCAACAATTGCTCGACGGCATTTTGAACTGCTATGAAGTTCTAATGTTTCATCTGGCCAGTAAACACACAGCACCATTTGGGAAATTTGAAATTGCAGTTGGCCTGATCCCAGCGGGTAGCCGACGAGATGGCGTTGATATTCAATTCGGCTATCTAATTAAAGTGGGAAACGATTGGAATAAGTTCGGGTAGAAATTGTTTAGTCGTTGGGCCGGCTGGAAACGCAAGCTATGCGCTACGGTATTCACCGCACCCCAATTGACCTTTGCTGCGCAGAGGCGCAAGCTTTGTGCTTGGCCTAGGGCGGGCGATGAGTGTCATGGCCGCTGGGTTGAACGCAAAGGATGCAGTCATGAGCAAGGGTCAATCACGCAGCAATAAAGAAACCAAGAAACCGAAGAAAGAGACGGCTAAGACGCCTTATGTCTCAAACTCGGGTGCCGGGAAGCCGATTGTGACGCAGGAAAAACCAAAAGGGAAAAAATAGGCCAATAGCTGGGTGCGCGCAGGGTTGGCGATTTGGCTAAACCCGCGCCGCCATGGGCCGTAGAACGCCCGCGCCTGCCCGTAAAACGTCATCAAATACCTGCCCGACGCCATGCGGCGGGTTGATGAGAAGGAGGCCCGCGCCCAGCATGCCGCGCCCGTCTTTTTGGTCAAACCCAACTTCATGGCGCAGCGGGCGCAGCATGGAAAGCCCGTCAATCAGCGGCTTATGGCGGTTGTCTGGCAGCAGTGGATACCAGATCAGCACGAGCGCCTCGGCCCATTTTGCAACAAGCGCGCGGGCGAAGGTGGCAGTGGTCTCGTATTCGCTTTTCACCTCATAGGACGGGTCAACCAAAACCAGCCCGCGGCGCGGTTTGGGCGGCGACAGTGCCAGCACGCCCTCGGGGCCGTCGCGGTGGTGAATATGGGTATTTGCGCGGGCCATGTTACGGCGCAGGGCGGCATGTTCGGCGGGATGAAGTTCCATCAGGTGCATTTGGTCATCGGGGCGCAACAGAGTTTGCGCTATAAGTGGTGAGCCGGGATAGGCCTGTGCCCCGTGGCTGGCGCGGATACTGGCCAGCGTTGCCGCATAGGGGCCTTCGGGCAGCATGGCCTTGGCAATGCCAAGTGCGGCCTCGCCGGTTTTTTGCGATTCGGGGCTGGATAGATCATACAAGCCGCGCCCGGCATGGGTTTCCATATAGGTAATGGCGCGGGGTTTGCGCATGAGCTGGGTCAGCACGCCCGCCAACACGAAATGCTTGTGCAAATCGGCAGGGTTTCCGGCGTGATAGGCGTGTTGATATGACAGCATTACGATCGCTTAATTCAGTGCGGCCAGAATGTCACGCAACATCAGCGCGCCGTAAGCGGCATTCATATGGTTGCGCTCGGCTATTGGGTGTGCAGGTTGGTTGGCAATGAGGCGGCGTGAACCGATGCTAAATTCGGCCTGGGTGTAAAAGCCCGGCGCCAGCGTCGCTGTGGGTTGCGGAACATATTGCGCGCCAATGAGCGCCGCACATTCAGATGCGGCAGTATTTAGCGCATCAAGTGTCAGCAATGCATTACCTTCTGGCCTATTGCCTAGCGGGGCGCTGCGGGCTGGGCTGGGGCAAATGAAAAGGCGGCGGGGCCAGCCGGGCGCGCTGGCCACCGCCTCGGCCAGTTTAAAGCATGTGCTGCGGACGATGCGGGCTTGCGCACAGGCTGCAAGAAAGGCTGGCGTATAATTTTCGGTTGGTTCTAAACTCGCATCTTCAGGGCGCATCCAATTGCCAAATGTTAGCCCCGTGCCATAAAATACAAGCGCATCAAAAGCTGAGGGGTTAACCTGAGCAAATGCGCCTTGGGTAGAGTAGCTGATATCTTTTACCGCGCCGGGCTGAATGGCATTGTCCACCAAACGAAACTTTAGCGCTTTGCCAGCCACAGCCGCAAAAAAGGCGATGTCGTGGCCGCCTGTTTCGACCAAGCCTTGATCAATTGCCAGTTTTAGCGCGCCAAGCTGGCTATCACCGATGAGGCAAATTTTCACGGTTCACCGGGGGCGAAGGCGGCGTAATAGGCTTCGTCGCAGTCATTATGATCTGATTGCGCTATGGGTTTGGGTGGCGGTGGTGCGGGGGCTGTATCGGCTGTGGCAAAGAAATGCGCCATGACCATGTCTACCGTCGAAAGTTTTACATTGCGCTGCCCGGTATCAAACCGGCTTGGGCCTGCAAGCGGACCGCTCACCAATTCGTAGCTTGGGAAATAGTCTACGTTGGAATGGGCCCCAGCAAATTCGACTGCCGCTGCATGTAGGACAGATTTGCTGTGAACTGCGGCTGAAAGGACATGCATATCGCGCAGTGTTGCCACAAGCGGGACGGGGGATACGCTGAGGATTAGGCGCAGGTTTGGGTTGATTTCATGCAGCAGCGAACGTGTAGCGCCAAGCTCCTCAAGTACATTCAGAACAGATGACGTTGTGAATATGTGCTGGGTTTCATCAAACACACCACCACGCGCACCGGGGCAAAGCTGATAAACCGCGCCATTTAACGTGTTGGACCAGTATTCCGTTTGCCCAAGCGTGAATAGAAAAACATCGGCCTGTTCAATAGCGTGCCGTAGTGCTGCAATCGTGATACTGCGGCTGTGCAACAACAGGTCGGGGCTGGCAAAGCCGCCGGGTTCAATATCACCACGAAAGGGGTCAACCCAACGTGCGTTGTGGGGCCAGTATTCGTGGTTTGGGGGCGGTTGACCGGTAGCCCAGCCCAGCCATTGCACAAGGGCTGCGGTGGTATAAATATTACCCGTGCGGGCCGAGAAGTTGCCGTAGCCATAGGTCTCGGCGATATCGGGCGGGGCAAAGGCGGGGGCGGGTTCGGCGTTCAGCCATGCCCAGCCTCGTGCGCTCAGGTGGTGGCCAATATGCCGTGCAAAACACGACCCGAAGGTTGCAATTTTTGTTTCGGCATTTAGGCTTGCCTTTGGGTGCCACAAATCGGCTAATTCGGGGCCAGTGCGCCCGCCCACGCCGGTTTGCCAAAAGGCCCGCGCTGGGCGTTGGCTATAGGGGGTTTGACTGGGTTTAGGTGCTTTTGCCATATGGCTGCCAAGATGCCGCAAAGACAATGGGCTGACAAGCTGTTGACTCTGTCGCGCAGGTGCCTATAACCCGCGCATCCGGCCAATAGGGGCTGGTATTGGTGTTTGAGGCCCTTGCAAAAGGAAGCCTGTCGCCCGCAAGGGAAAGGAAAGCACCTTTCAAATGGTTTGCCAACTTGGTGGGCCGCAAAGTTGAAAGGATCCAGCCGTGACCAAACGCACGACTGCCAAATACAAACTAGACCGCCGCATGGGCGAAAATATCTGGGGCCGCCCGAAATCCCCGGTTAATCGCCGCGAATATGGCCCCGGCCAGCACGGTCAGCGCCGCAAGAATAAATTGTCTGACTTTGGTACGCAGTTGCGCGCCAAGCAGAAACTAAAAGGTTACTATGGTGACCTGACAGAAAAACAGTTCCGCCGCATTTATGGTGAAGCCGAGCGTATCAAGGGTGATACCGGTGAAAACCTTGTGGGCCTGCTAGAGCGTCGCTTGGACGCTGTTGTTTATCGTTCCAAATTGGTGCCAACGGTATTTGCCGCGCGTCAGTTCGTGAACCACGGCCATGTAACCGTGAACGGTAAGCGCGTGAACATCCCGTCCTATCGTGTAAACGAAGGCGACGTGATTGAAGTGCGGGAGCGTTCCAAGCAGATGGCGTTGGTTTTGGAATCGGTTGTATCGGCTGAGCGTGATACACCGGAATACCTGAATTGTGACCATTCGAAACTGGTCGTAACCTTTGTGCGCACCCCGGCTTTGTCGGATGTGCCTTATCCTGTGGTTATGGAACCGAACCTCGTGGTCGAGTTTTACGCCAAAAACTAATCTGGCGTAGATTGAGAATGAGAAGGGTCGCAGCAATGCGGCCCTTTTTCTTTGTCTGGCGTCTATTAACGGAGCCTGCCGCGCCCTGACCGCCGATTGACATCGGGGCAGGGCTTGGCGGCGGCGGCGCGGTGCGGTTGGCCCCTTATGCAAAGGCACGCTTGCGCCGCGTTGTGCCGGGGTGCTTAGGCGGGCTGTGGCTGCGCGGCTGTGGTGGGGCTGGCGCTTAGCAGCAGTTGGGTTAGCAAAGCCCCGGCCACAATGGCCGCCAGCGCGATGAGCGCAGCAAAGGAAAGCGTTGCCACACCTGACAGGCCCGCACCCAAGGTGCAGCCCCCCGCCAGCACGCCGCCAATACCCATAAGCACGGCACCAAGCCCATAGCGGCCCGTTGCGCGTGGAGACTCAAAGCTTGCCCATGCAAATTCACGCCTCACAAGCGTTGCGCCAAGCGCGCCGAGCAGCACGCCGCCAAGAAGCCCGGTGCCAAAGCCAGCCGGCACCGCGCTGGCGGCGATGCCCCAGAACAGGGTTTCGGCATAGGGTAGTGTGAAAGACAGGCTTTCAAGGGCGATCGGGTCAAAGTCATCAAACAGCACATAGCCGGTGCCAAGCCAAGCCAGCGGCACCAATGCACCGATGGCGGCCCCAAGGGCCAAATGCGCAAGCTTTGCGCGGCTGCGCACAACCAGCCACAGCGCGGGCAAGGCCAGCCATGCGGCCCAAAACCATGTGCCGCCGGGCAGGGCGGCTAGGCTGGTTGTGCTGCCCAAATCAAGCGTGAAGCCACCCAACCACACCCGCATCGGCGCGAGCACACCTTTAAGCGTGGCATGCGCGGTGATAGCGAAGATAAGCAGCACAGTCAGCGCGCGCAGGTTGCCCCCAGCCATAAGCACAGTGAGCCGTGAAATGCAGCCGCGTGTCAGCACCATGCCCGCACCAAAAGCAAGCCCGCCTATGACCAAGGCTGCAAGCGGCAGGTTGGGTGACAAGAAGCGATGATTACCAAAGGAAATGAGACCGGCCGCTACCAAGGCCTGCGTGCCAAGAACTGCTACAGCAAAGGCCAGCGCCCAAATGCCCGCAGCGGCGGCGCGGGTTTCACCCACTAGCGCAGATCTGAGGCAAAAGCGTGAGATTTGTGCGAAAACGCCAAAGAGCAAGCCGATGGCAAGGCCAAATAGCACTGACGCATCGCGCGGGGTAAGCGTTTCAAACCCAAGATCCTGAAACATATCTATGCCTTTCCGTAAAATTTTGTTGTTAATTACAATACACACAAAAAAATGTCCAATTAAATGCAACACACAATATATGCGTGAAATTATCAACTGGCGCCGTCATGCTATTCCAGATATCGCCAGCACATGGCTTGGCCTATGCGCGTTACAATGTCGGTAGAAGAAGGGGCGAGCCAAGTTTTCTGGCGTCGCCCGATTGCGCTATTGTTGCTCATCGCAGCCGCCCAGCCTTTGGCGTTTTCCACGTGGAATGCGCTGCTGAATAATTTTGTCATTGAAAAAGCCCAATTTACTGGGGTTGAAATTGGATGGTTGCAAACCGTGCGCGAAATACCCGGCTTTTTGGCCGTTGGGGTGATTGCGCTGGTGATGTTTGTGCGCGAACAGGCGCTGGGCATGGTAATGCTAGCCTTGCTTGGCGCTGCGATTGCGCTCACGGCACAATTCCCCAGCTTTGGCGGGTTGCTGGCAACAACCCTGCTCGGCTCTATCGGGTTTCATTATTTTGAAACCGTCAACCAATCATTGCAATTGCAGTGGATTGATAAGGCGCGTGCGCCACAAATGCTGGGCTGGATTGTGGCTGCGGGTTCCGGGGCGCCGCTGCTGGCTTATGGCGCGCTGGTGCTCAGTTGGTCGCAACTTGGGCTGTCTTACAATACGGTTTATATGATCTCGGGCGGGGCGACGCTGTGCATCGCAATATTCGCGCTGCTCGCCTATCCGCAATATGAAGGCAAGTCGCGCCAGAATACGCGGATTGTGCTGCGGCGGCGATATTGGCTGTATTACCTGATGCAGTTTATGTCGGGGGCCCGGCGCCAAATTTTTGTAGTTTTCGCCGCGTTCATGATGGTAGAGCGGTTTGGCTTTCATGTGCATGAGATCGCCGCGCTGTTTTTGATTAACTACCTTGCCAATATGCTGTTTGCCCCGCTTATGGGTAAGGCTGTCGCCTATTGGGGTGAGCGGCGGGCGCTGATGTTTGAATATGGTGGGCTGATCTTTGTATTCCTTGCCTATGGCGGCATATACTTTTTTGAATGGGGGATATGGTTGGCAGCTATTCTATATGTTGTGGACCATTTGTTTTTTGCTTTGGCCTTTGCCCAAAAAACCTATTTCCAAAAAATCGCTGATCCGGCAGATATTCGGCCAACGGCGGCGGTGGCCTTTACGATTAACCACATAGCCGCGGTGTTTTTGCCCGCTGCGCTGGGGTATTTATGGGTGACAAACCCGGTTGGCGTTTTTGCGCTGGCCGCAGGCATGGCCGCAGTCTCGCTTGGGCTGGCCATGATGATCCCGCGCCACCCCGAAGCGGGGCGTGAAACGATATTTGCGCGCTTGCCCGCTTGACCATTCCACCCCGCAGCACTATCGCCCAATCGTTGCATATAAAGGACATCCCATGGCCACTTGGACTGCGTTAACCACCTTACATGGCGAAGCCGCCGCCCAAGCGCTTGCTGATGCTGCCGAGGTGCTGGACCCGGTGGCCGCTGGCGTGACTGAAATTGAAGATGGGCGCGGGTTTTGGGAAACCGGGGTTTATTTTACCGAAAAGCCTGATGATATTGCGCTGGATTTGCTGGCCGAAATGTATGGTGCAAAGCCGTTTGTGATTAGCCGCGTTGAAGACCGTGATTGGGTGGCCCAAGTGCGCCGGGAGCTGACGCCGGTTTATGCGGGCCGGTTTGTTGTTTATGGCAGCCATGATCGTGATGTTGTGCCCGCCAACCTGATTGGCCTAGAAATTGAGGCGGCGATGGCCTTTGGCACCGGCCATCATGGCACGACGCAAGGCTGCCTGATGGCGCTCGATGATTTGCTGCGCCAGGGGTTTGTGGCGCGCAATATTGCCGATATCGGCAGCGGCACCGGCGTATTGGCCATGGCCGCAGCACGGGTTTACCCCGGCGCGGTGCTGGCCAGCGATATTGACCAGGTGGCAACCGATACCGCCAAGGCCAATATCCGCGCCAATGGTTTGGCCGGGCGCATTGCCACAGCGACTGCTGTTGGGTTTCGATCATCGTTTATTCGATCGCGCGCGCCATTTGATTTGGTATTTGCCAATATTCTAGCGATGCCACTGCGCCGCATGGCCCCCGATATGGCCGCCTATACTGTGCCCGGCGCGGTGCTAATACTTTCCGGCATTTTAAACCGCCAAGCCACAGGCGTTGAAAGCACCTATGCAGGCTGGGGGTTTCATCGCCAGCAAAGGCGCGAAATTGGCGAATGGACGACGCTGGTGTTGCGGCGGGGGTAGGACGCGCCGAAGGTAGTCTTTATGAAAGCCTGAAGTCACTCAGCCAGTTTTCAAATATATATTGTGGGATTTTTTTGGGATTATCGTAGTCTCCGAAATTATTAAATGCACGAGGAAAGGCGCGCGAATTCTCGTCCTGTTTTATTGAACCTGTTTGGAGAATATAAGCCCAGATAGAATACAATACCAACATTTGATGGTCGTAGTCGTGATTTCGTTCACCATCCGG
>Ga0105053_10008354_pt1 | contig 13500 bp, 15 predicted proteins | sample BON01_FD_78093 | JGI IMG/M metagenome (GOLD analysis project Ga0105053, IMG submission 78093) | Freshwater microbial communities from Lake Bonney liftoff mats and glacier meltwater in Antarctica - BON-01 | ecosystem: Environmental > Aquatic > Freshwater > Ice > Glacier meltwater | place: Lake...
TGCATGAGCAAAAGATCTGTCATCTGAAGCTTGTTTCAGAAGCATAGCTTGATTTGGTGACCCACACTACCTTTCAAGAACTTCTCCTCTCTCCATTCAATGTGCATGAAATTCTCGGATGTGAAATTTTGAGTTCAGAAAAACACTTTTGCCACTGAGAAATCTCTGACATTTTGATCCATGTAAGAGGTTCAGACCCGTGATCAATTCCCGTGCTAATCTTATTATTCTCACAATTATCAAACCGTCACACACTCTCTGACGCCAAGTTATTATCTGTTATCAGAGTTTGTGTCTGAGTCACAACAGCCACTGCCGAGCAGTTGGATAATTTTGAAAGCATGATATTTATCCAACACGATGTAAAACTAGCTTACTTGATCAGAGCGTGAGACTGTTAATTCCGAGGTCGTCGGTTCGATTCCAACAAAAACCCAAAAATAATAATCGAGGACTCACATTTACATACATTTGAGCTACACAGATTTTCTAACAATGGTTGATTGATGCTGCTTTCATCACTTCGTAAGAAAGTAGCTTTGCGGGAAGCTCTATGCGGTAAATATGATTCAATTCAATGACAATAAAACATTTGGACGAAATCCTTTTGTTACAGGTTTTTACAGGACAAAGCTGTCGATTCAGATTGGCATGTGTTCCAATCAGATATACCTCAGAGCTACTTCCAATCTTAAACAACATGTTCAAGCCATGCTCATGTTCAAGCCATGCTATGATGCGTAGCCCTATGCGCACAGAATGGATCAAAAACCCAAGTTCTTGAAAATCGTCAACAAAATTTTGTTAGAGGGTGACATAAAACGCGATGATTATTGGGTGAACGAAGATAGCTTTTATCAGTATTCATAAAGAAATAATGTAGTAGTTTTGTTTGGAGCTCTCAAGGTGCAGTCCTTTATTCTCACCAAAGTGAGTGTCGTTACTTTGTTTTTATTAATTCGATATTGGGGAATCGTTACGGTCCCGGGGTCATTCCTTAAGGCAGGAGACCTGGGGTAGCCGGATACTCACCCTGCACCTTAACTATGTCGCTGGCTACACCGGTCCCCTCCTCTTCCTCTTCGAACGGACCCACAACTACTCCGTTGGCAACCAGGGGCTGTGGTTTGCTGATTGTCGTTACATCTTCTTTTTTTCCATTTTTTTGTGTTGTTTGTTTTTGTGTGTGTGTGTGTGTGTGTGTGTATCTCTGTATGTATGTGCGTGCGTATTTGGCAATTCCATGTGTGTCGGCCAATGATAACGTCAAGCACACAAAATCAAATATTAGATATGACAAAAGGATAAATTAATGCAATAAATGTGATACACATAAGAATTCATGTTTATGAGTACACAGAATGGATGTTCGCCAGCAACCTTTCTCATCGAGACAGAAAGCCGAAATACATAAGCAAATTCTGAACAAAACATAGCGGAGATGGCAAGCGATGGCCCCCCACCCCATTCTCCCCGCTATCCCGCCCTCCAGCCATCGAGATACCACCACGCCCAGTCCCTGCTGGGCCCCTCATTTCATGACCCAAGAACGCATCATGTTCTCAAATCCCACCCCGAGCAAGCCGCGCCTTTCTCCAGCCGCGACGATGAGCGATGACACGCCATCGGTTCAGGCTCACTCTGCCCTTGCACTGCGCCTCCATCTTGCAGCCTGCAGCCCCTCCTCAAGATGTCGGCGTTTGAGTTTTAGACCATCTCTGCTCCGTCTCAATCGTTTCACCTTTGCTGAATCACGGAAATCCGATCTTTGAACCTGTGTGTGTGTTTTACCTTTTCTGAAATTGTCGACGTTTTGAAAATGTGGGTGGATTTGTTTCAATCATGTTAATGGTGAGTAAATATGTTCTGGAGGTGATTGGATTTTTCAATTTTCATTGTGACTTCCTTTTTCAAAGTTGTCACTTTTACCCATTTTCTTTTTCCGTGGATGAAATTTTTTTCTGCTGGTGAATACAAATACTTCAAGGTTTGAAAGTTTTTGCTCACATTTTTTTAATCCACACGACAAATTCTTTTGCTAGTTTTTATGACAAGATTCAGCGAAATGGTGGTGAATTTTTTCAACGACAAGATTCAGCGAAATGGTGGCAAAAAAAGGTCAATTTTTGACTTGTTGTTCAAGTCAACACATGAAACGCAAAGGTGCTGGGGATGTCAGAAATAGTTTTGACGTTTCGAGTCAAGTATCTGCTACAAGTCGGTTTCGCATGATTTTTAGTCTTGTTACGCAACTTGACATTCAAGTGTTTATAGATCATGTTGACATCTTCCAGACCTTTGTACAAGGTGACTTGCTGCCAGGAGACAGTCACAATGCAAATGTCACGGGATACGTTTCTTCTCCGCAGGGCTATGAAGAAAACCTCCAATGCCTTCATTGTCTTTTGAAAGAGTCAAGCCACTCTACAGAACCATTCACCTGCTTCTTCAAGTTGACTTGCAGCTTTTCATACGAAAATGAGCATTTTCAAGTTTCTTGAACAAAAAGGCTGTGAAATAATTGGTTTCAAATTGGGTTCAAAAGCAGCGACAAAGAGCATTGATTGATGTGGCTTTAATTGAATCATCAATCAATGCTCTGTTGCAAGTGGTTATTTACGGCCACCGTATTCCACTCGATGCACATATTAAAGACTTTGAGATTGCCTGCGCCAACTAGCCAGTCCTTGCAGCGAAGCGCATCTTCTGGAGTCCTTATTGGAAAGAGTACAGACGAAGGCCCTCTAGAGAACACTTGAATATGAATATGTCCATGCAGACTCGGATTGGTTAGGCAACACTGATACTCGATGCTCACACGCCGATTATATCATTATGATGAAAAGCAGTCTTATCTCCCGGAAGAAGTGCCGTCAAGAAAATGTCCCTTTGTCTACTCACGAAGCTAAATTTGTTGCTAGGCAAGAAACACTTTATCTTTGTGAGAACCGGAAGGATTTCGGTTGCGAATAAAACACCGCAACTGACATCTATGCAGACAATCTGGCAATGTTTCCATGGGCGCAAATTTTCGCGCTACATCGCTGGTTTTGTCAAACTCATCCCTTTGCGCACATATTAAATGGTCGCTGACGTGTTCGCTGATGACAACTTGAAAACTAGCCTTGGTTTTGTCAAACTCATCCCTCTGCACAAATAAAATGGTCACTGACGCCACCACCAAGAGTCTACCCTCGCCATTCGTATCCTTTTTTCATGTTTCCCAGTGTTCAATATGTTCAATATTTCTTTTAGTATTGCCCAATGTGGTCTGTCCACAAATTGTGCATGGGAGAGAGCAATACAGCACTAACCACTCAGTCATGAGAAAGTGGACCACCAGCCACTGCCTAGCTATCAAAGCAATTAGGAGATTGAGAACAAAGTTCAGGACCTTAAAATAGAGTCTCTAGGACCTGTACCACACAGCCTTTGAAAAGATCAGTTGACAGAGACGAAAGTCTACACGAGGAGTGGCACAAGGGGAGAAACTTTACAGTTTGTTGAGATTCATACGTTGTGTTTACGATCTTTTGACGTTGACAGGAAACCTTCTGCATAGTTTCCCGCGTGTCGAATTCCGAGATCATGTTTGCGGAAATTTGGGGATATTTCTGCGGTGTACAGGTTCGAACAGCTCAATGATTTCAGATGGAGAATACATACAAAATGACAGTGAACTACCCCACCCCCCACGGTAATTGTGTATGTGTTTCACAGACTGTAGGTCCCCCAATATATGAGGGGGGGAAATGGGGGGGTTCATTTTATGGAGGTGTTATCATAGGGGAGCCCTATGATACCCTATAATACACCCCCCATTTTTTGGACGCGCGGCATCGCCGCCGCGTGACCCAGCAGAAAGTTGAATGTGCCAGCAACACTACATGGGGAGCTGCCCCTCAGCTCGCTCCCTGAACTTCAGCTTCGAAGATTCATGACAAGCACAGGCCTCTGGCAGCCCTGCCCTTCGCTTCGATGTGTCCGGTTGGACCGGGCGAACTTGAATATTATATTTACATGCACGTGAGTTGATGAATTACAAGGACGCATTGCCGCATGAGTATCACACACGTGCGCATGATCGTGACATTGTATGTGCACGTCTACCCATGTACTGGTCAAACGATATCCGAGTTTCATGGCCCGTAAAAAAACTCCCATTTGCCCATATAATGGCCAATCGATATCTGTGTGCGCAGTCCTTACGCGGCCGCGTCAGGAGTGCGTTTTGAAAACGATTCAAATGTGTGCGGGCATATTATGCATGTACACGATGCATCTTCGCTCTATCCTGTTTTCATTTTCCAAGCTAGCCGACATCAGGCCGCGAACCCGGGTCATCAATCTGACATTGCGGATTACAGCACATGAAAATAATAACAACAAACACACCAATATACCTGTGATTTTGAGTATGCTGTCAGTTATTGCCAGCTCGTACAGGCATATGCACCGATAGCCAACAGTGCATCAATTTGAAAGCAAGTTCCACACGTGTGGCAGTGCGGCGAATTTTCCACATCGGAATGTGCTTGGAAAGATATATGCACACGCGCAAACCACACATAGCCGGGCCATCAAGCAAGCACAATACAACCACCATCGTACACACCCTCTCCACACACACTCCCTCACGGTACTCACATGAACATGAACTGAAAGCCACTTTCGGCATCGGTCTGAGCCTCACATGATGGCAACGACCTGCCAGAATATGCACATCGTGTTTCACTACCGGAAGCAAACGGAAAATAAGAAAAAAGGGTCTAACCCTAGCACCCACAGATACAGTCATAGGAATTGTAACAGGCAGGTATAGCCACAACAAAACGTGGACGACTCACATGAACAACACGAGCAGGCCATACAGCATCCAATGCATTGGATGCTGTCACACTTAAATTTGCCGTTTCAGCGCGAGGACGCTCCTAGAGTTTTAGGCCTGGCTGACAACGTCGCGGCTACGTGGTATTATAACCATTGATAGTGTGAGTGATCATGTTTGCCCATGGTTGGGTCGTGCTGAGGTATTTTTTTCATTGTTGCTGCCGTGCAGTGCCTGTGTGACAAAGTTTGTTCACTGGATGCATGCATGTACATTTTAAATGCACATGTGCATTCAGAATGGGTGCATGTATGTGTGCAGGTGCACCATACGTGTGCTCATGCATCTGCATATTCTTGTTAGCGTTTTTTTTGCTTTGTTCTCACGTCTGCTTGATATATACCTATGCAGATTTTGGTGCATCTGTTGACCAGGTGCAAGTTCTTGCACTGCCGTGCATGTTGCAGTAAAATCACGTACGTAGCGAAACACATTACGACATGGAAGGAGACGCTGCTGCTGCACGCAGCTGCGAGCGGGATTCACGTGTCGGCAGAACTTGGCCCGTCCCTGCACGCTGTGAAGATCGCGATGCAAGCAGGGGACCCTCGGTGGACTGGGGAGGTGTTGGTTCGTGGTGGTAGCAAGATTGACAAGCGTGTGTCGCAAGGCAGGCAGTGGACACTGGTGTTGCACGAAGGCAGGGCATCGGAAGGGGGGCAAATGGAAAAGGAATACAGTGAGGGGTTGGCTGTATATGATTGTGTTGCAGATATTGTTGCACCACACAGCTGCTATTCCTGTCACCGGCAGTCATACACTCGCTCATGCTCGTTCTGGTAACCACTCTAGCGACGCTGGACAGCATAATCCACGATTCGAACGAATCCACACATCAAATGGAACACTTGCGGCTTCTGGATTGTCTGTCACTGTCGCCTTGGTAGCGCACACGAAGAATGCGACGACGAAGCACACGCACATTGGAGGCCGACAACTCTTGCGGATGCATCAGGCGGTACAGTGGACTAGGCCAGGTGGAGGGGGGTCAAGGCGGCAGAACGTGGCATTGGATCTTTGTGACTGTGACGCGTGGCTCTGTGGGAATGGTTTCTAACAGGCGAGACGCCGCTGATTCGAAGTGGTTTGCTAGGGGCTACGTGTAAATGCTAGAGCCCCGTGCAAACAAATTGTCATACATCCCACAAACCCTCTGGTTTTGGAATTTTTTTCCCCAAAATGCATGTGCTTCAAAACACCACCGAAAAAATTAGCGATGTTATCTTGTGAAAGACGTATCTTCGACAATGCTATGGCATGGACTCTGTTTAGAATTGCATGCTGGGTTGTAGCGACATGAGTTTTTTGTTGAGACGTAGTCTAACAAACACCAAACCGAAATCAGGATGTTGAGGAGGCAACAGATTGTGATAGTTGCAAACCTTGCCCTTCAACGTGTGAGGAGGGCTTGTGGATGAAAAGTCTCTGCACGCCCGTCACCAGTTGCAAGTTATGTGTACACTTAAGTCCTTTGTGAAGATGTCACTTGACAGAATTTTGGGCGTGCAGCAACGCTGCCGCGCGCGAAGCTGCCGCGCGCCATGCTCGCATCATTCGGCTCTCTTTTAACCTGATGGCATCGCTGCAGTGCTAATCGCCGCTACGTACCCACAGTTTACAGTAATATACTACTATGGTTTGGGCACATGTTAGCAGCAATTTATGTTTACAATAGTCCTTTGAAATGTAGTCACATACCATAGCATTTTTGTGCACCTTGTATGGGCACGGCTTTTTGTACGACGAATCATGCTTCGGGTGGCAAAGATACATAAGATGCCTTATCTGTGAATGTGATGTTCTGTAGAAGGGCCCTATAACGAATGGCTCACTTGCGGAAAGAGACCTGCACATTAAAGCATCGAAAGTATTTTCATCACCATGTACAGTGCATATATGTCTGTATGTGTGTGTATTTGCGCGCGCGTATTTAGTGTGCTCAGCATGTACCACATGCGCGATGTAGTCATATACTATATAGTACTGTAATGCAACATGCATACACTCGGCTTTTTTTGTGTGTTTTGTTCTTGTGCTTGTGTTTGAGTTTGTGTGTGTGTTGAATGTATCAGGGTGCTCGGCATGCACACCGTGCGCACGAGGCCAATATGTAGATGCACCGTGCGGCGGCAATACCGACAACGTGTGTGTCGCGTGCACTTTGTGCTCAGATGGGTTGTACGTGAATATGTCACGTGGGACCGCCACAGACACCTTGTGCCTTGCGTGCCCAAATAATCTCCCACCATTCGCGCAATACACTGGGGGGTTTAATGTGAGCGTGTACGCGTGTGAGTGGGCGTGCACCACGAGTTTGGTATGGAGGGCAGAGTCGAGTTCGTGCGAATGTGCCCAGGGGGTTTACTACAAGGTGGCGGAGAACCCCGCGAATTTTGATACCCGGCTCGAAGTGTATCGACCGTTTGGATGTGTTGACTGCTCGGTCTGCTCGCTCGGCTCCTTCGTGGCCCCGGTAAGAGTGAGCAAACCCTGTTTAGTGTACGACTGAACAGAACATTATACATGTTGGAAGCTTGAATTCTGATGTTAGGTGTCTTAAGAAAAGAGTCCTATCTGTTCTGAAAAGAGTCCTGTGTATTCTGCCGTAGGTTTACATGGGGGTTCTCTCTTTCTCTTTCGCTTCTTTCTCTCTCTCTCTTGGAGGTGTTGAATCCTGGGTTTACCAATATGAATCGTTTGTGGCTACGGTAAGATACGACTCCAAACAAAACACCCTGATTCCACCCTATGTATTCTCTGACCCACCCCATGCATTCTCCGATCAAAAGACCCTAAACCCACCCACTATATGAATTCTGAAACCCACTCTATGTATCCTGAAAGAAGTGATGTGCATTCTGGGATTTTGGGGCTCCGGTTCTTTTCTACACCGAAAATAAATGAATTTTTGATTCGATAAATTCCCCCCTTTTTGTGGGACTCTGTCCATGAATTTTTTTTTGTGAGATTCTCAACCAATATTTGATTTAAACATGTATCTATTGAGGCTCCAGTCAGACTCCGAACAAAACTCTATCTATTCTCAAAAGAGCCCTACGTATTCTGGAAAGAGCCTAATGAAAGAGCCCTATGTGTTCAACAAAAAGCCTTGTATTTCTTAATAAGTTGTTTGGATTGTGAAAACATCCCTGTGTAGTCTGACCCTCTTACTGCTATTTCGGTTCTCTCTCTCTCTTTCTTTTCCCTTTTCTCTATCGTTCTCTCTCTTGCGTTCTTTCTCTCGTTCTGTCTCGTTCTCGTTCTCTTTCTTTCTCCCGCTCTCTCTCGCCCTTGCTCTCACTGAATATTTGTATATATGCATCTATGCACATTCGCATGAGGTCAGGATCATACATAGGGTGGCAAATGGTAGCACTAAACCCTGCTGCCAAAATACGCTACCTTTTTTTTTTGGGTTTGCATAGAATCGATTTAGGGTTTACGTTGAAGGGGGTTAGGGTTTGTTTTTAGGGGTTGTGTCTAGATTCAGGGTTTATGTGTACGGGCAGTTGGTTATAGATTCAAGTGGTCTCCATAGACAGGTAGGATTCATGTTTTGTGTAAATGTGGGTTTTAAGTTGAAGTGGTTGGCATAATTGATGGGTTATATTTAGCATGGTTTCAGGTTTCTGGTTCACAGGGTTTGCATTGACTAGATGAAGGGTTTCTTTTTATAATGAATTTAGGGTTTATATATCAGGGTGACGATCTGTGATCGAGGGTGGGTGGTTCGATTGGAGGGTTTTTGTGCTCAGAGGGGTGCATTGTTGGCACACCCAAAAATGCACCGGCTTACATTTGCACGGGGTTATATTTCAGGATGTACGATCTGTGGTCGAGGGTGAGTGATAGGGGTTTGTTGGTACAGAGTGGTGCACTTTTGGCACACTCAAATGCAGATATTGTGGCACAGATTCTTGAGATTCTTCCCAGAAATCTGCATTTTAGTACGAGGCGTACCAGGATTCTCATGAGTATTACTATCATATTACCTGGTACTAATCGTAAATACCATGGGCAGAATTCTAGCTCGTTGGCAAAGTTCCAGAATTAATTAATCCTCTCAAGATTTTTTGCCACACAATCTGCAATTGGCCGTACCTTGTATATATAGGGAGGTCGCATCATTTGTTTTCTTGTGTCTAGGTAGGATGAGGGGTTCGTAATTCATGTAAAGAGTGGCAAGGACGCCCGATCTGCAATTGACTGTACCTATATATCTAGGGAGGTCGTTTCATTTGTTCTTTTGTGTGTCCAGGGACGGTGAGGGGTTCGGCTGAAAAGGAATTTAGGTAATAGTGGCAAAGAGGCAAAGAGAGAGAGGGGGAAAAAAAAGATGGACAACTGAGGGCAACAGATGCGCTGATTGGCAGAAAGAGATCAAAAGAACCCTATAGTTGTTGGCGACTTAAGAGTTAATTCAGGGAAAGTGATGCTCTGATGTGTGAAAAAGAGATCCAAGAACTGTATCGAGTTCCAACAATTGTAGGCTATTTCGGGAAAAGAGATGCGTTGATGCGCAAAAAAGAGATCAAAAGAACCCTACATATGTTTTGTATATTCAGGGAAAATAGATGCAGATAATTAGAGAAAATCCGCATCCATTTCCCTTAAATATATGTAGGGTCTGATCAAAAGATCCCTGTAATTGTGAGGGATTTGTGAGATGCGATTTCCTATGGGGCAACACGCCAACTTTTGGTAGTGACTGATCTAGTAGGACTTTCATTTGATTTTGTTGCAATGTGTTGCAGTGCGTTGTGGCGTGGTGCAGTGTGTTGCAGTGTGTTGCAGTGTGTTGCAGTGTGTTGCAGTATGTTGCAGTATGTTGCAGTATGTTGCAGTCTGTTGCAGTATGTTGGAGTATGTTGCAGTCTGTTGTAGTATGTTGCAGTATGATGCGACTCTCTGGTAGTGACTGATCTAGTTGAATTTTCACTTGAGTGTGTTGTGATGCGCTGCAGAGTGTTGCAGAATGTTGAAGTATCTTGCAGTCTGCTGCAGTCTGTTGCGGTCTGTTGCATGGCATTGCAGTGTGCCACCCTCTAGCAGTGACTGATCTACTTGACCCTTCAAGTGAGTGTGTTGCAGTGTGTTGCAGTGTGTTGTAGTGCGTCGCAGCGTGTTGTGGTATGTTACAGCGTGTTGGAGTGTGCTGCGACATGTTGCAGTGATTTGCATTATGTAGCATTATGTTGCAGCATATGGTTGGATCAGAGTGGCACGTACCGTGTAGATGGGTTTGTTTTCGAATTTTTTTCGGGCTCTTTTTACATTTGTGTAGGGCTTTCTTTTTCCACTCTTTCCGTGGTGGATGGCAAGGTGACACCACGCGCGCGCACACACACCCACAAGTATACGTAAAAACACGCACAAATACTTACACATATGCACACACGCGCGCGCGCGCGCGCGCGCGTGCGCGCGCGCACACACACACACTCTCTCTCTCTCTCTTTCTCTCTCTCGCTTTCTCTCTCTCGCTCTCTCTCTCGCTCTCACACACACACACGCACACAAACTCTCACACACACACACATACACATAGTCACACACACACAATCAAATAGGGTAACGAGTGCCAAACGGCGCAAGATCGCACATGCACAGGTATGCGGCATTGTTTCAAAAAGAGCCCTGCATGATCTTAAAAAGACCCCTCCATTTTACCAAAAGATATCGATAGCACTCAAAAGAGTGGCGAATGATGCGAGCTCGAACGTGTTCATGAAGTGTCGATTGAATATACTTAGTTTCGTGTGCATATAGGTACAGGGCGGCAAAGACCCACAGGATGCCTTAAGTTGCAGGTCATTTTTTTGCAAAAGAGCCACTAATTATAGGGCTCTTTTGCGAAAACTTACCTATGAAAATAAGGCATCCTATGACTGTACACCACCCTGTAAGTAGCATCATTTATTCTTGTGTATATTTTCTTTTGTATATGGGTAGATCGCACTTTTTTTCTCGTGTGTATGTTCTTGTACTCACAGGTAGTTCGCATCGTTTTTTGTGTGTACATATTTTTGTGTGCACACCTAGGTTGCATTGTTTGTTCGTGTGTATATATTCTGGTATACATGGGTAGATCGCGCGTTTGTTCGTCGTATGTATATGTTCTTGTGTATATAGGTAGTTTGCATCATGTTTTCTTATATATATGTTCTTGTGCATATACGTTTCAACATCTGTTCTCTTTTGTACGTAGTCAGGTCGCATTTTTTGGTTCGTGTGTATGTTCGTAGGTGTTGTTGTTAGTAAATGAGGTACAGGGTGGCAAAGACCCGGAGGATGCCTTAAGTTGCAGGTCAGCTTACGCAATAGAGCCACTAAATATAGGGCTCACATAAGACATCCCATGACTCTATGCCTCTCTGTAGGGTGTGCCAGTGTGACTCTTGCATAATCTGTTGTATACGTTGTCGTGTCTTTTTTTCTTGCAACCCAACAACACGAGCTGCCTAAATACAAAAAAAAATCAACGCTTGCGAGAGTCGTATGTACAGACGTATATAGGTAAATTGTGTCAGTGTGTCCCTTGCAGTGTGTTGCAGTGTGTTGCAGTCAGACTGCAACACACTGCAACACACTGCAACGTATGTAGAGTCGTATGTAGGTAAGTTGTGTGAGTGTGTCCCTTGTGTATGTTTTGGTTTCTTTGTCTCTGGCCATCCAACAACATGACCTACCTACATATGTAACACAACCTATGAACATAGAAATGAAGAATTCAACGTCTCCAGAAGTCTTGTTTATGTGGGTAGGGTGTGCCAGTGTTTCTTTTGTGTCAGCTCTTGTTTCTGTGTCTCTTGAGATCCAACATCATAACCTACCTACATACGTAACAAGAGCTCTGAGAATAGAAATGAAAAAACCAACATCTCCAGCAGTCTTGCGTGTAGTAGCTAGGGTGTGCCAGTGACTCTTGTGTGTCGGCTCTCATTTCTGTGTCTCTTGCAATCCAACAGCATGGCCTACCTACACACGTAACAAGTCCTTGAACGTGCAGATGAGGAATTCAACACCTCCAAACGTCTTTTGTGTACAGGGTGGCGAAGACTCATAGGATCCCTTATCTTTATAGGTCATTTTCCGCAAAAGTGACCTATATTTAGTGGCTCTTTTGTGGAAAATGATCTACAACTTAGAGGATCCTATGAGTGTTCGCCACCCTGTATGTACATAGGGTTTGCCAGTGGGTCCCTTTTGTGTAATTGTGCGTTTCTTTGTCTCTTATGATCTAACAATATGACCTACCTACATGTACAAAAAGAAATATGAACATAGAAATCAAGAATTCAAAGCCTTCAGAAGCCTTGTGTGTTTGTTGGTAGGGTGTGCCAGTGTCTCTCTTGTGTTAGTTCTTGTTTCTGTGACTCTTGCGATCCAACAACATGACCTGCCTACATATATAACAAGAACAATTAACATGAAAATGAACAATTGTATATTTGAGGACCTGCCTATATGCAACAGAAGAATTCAACGCCTCCAAAAGTCTTTTGTATGTATTCTCAAATAGGGGCTTCCATTGGGTCTGTCATGTGATTTTTTTCGGTGTTTTTGGCGACTCAACAACAAGATCTATTTACGTCGCAAGAACCAAAAACCGGCACCTGCAACTGGCGCTGCAACGACGGGCTCTACAAATCACTTCTTCCCCAAAATCTCACCCGCTCCACAGATCGCACCACCCACACTTCTGCGCTCTCGACGAACACGTCCACTACCCCCACACCCGTCGCCACTTCAATCACCACTTTACCCTGGGTGTGCAAATATGTTTTTTATGGCAGCGTGCCCCTCCTCGTCCTCTTGGGCGTGGCGTATGGGGATGCTCAGGTGTGTCGCAAATGCACCGTATGCGCTGAGACTGAGTATCATGTGTCGGCGTGTGCGATCGACATAGACACAGTGTGTGGCACGTGTCCCAACGCGCACCCTGACAAGGCGCATTACCTGGGTACCGTGACCAACACATCGAGGAACGTGACGTGTGATTGGAGGTGTGACAGTGGCTTTTGGCTTGATCATGGTATGTTATATTTGAGTGAAAGAGATTGACAGCGGGGGCAGGGGGGGGCGGGCACAAGAATGAGAGGAAAAGAGAGAGTTCCCTGTGCCTGTTTGACAAGTCTTTTTTGGTTGTGGTTGGGATATTCGTCATGTTTTGACATGCATGAGATGCGCACGAGTATGTTTCAACTGCGGCAATAAGTATGACGTATATACGTGTATACGGTATATTCATGACGTGTAAACCGTATATACATACCATACAGATACGTATATACGTCATGTATATACCATACGTACGTATGTGCGTCGTGTTTTGACATATGTGCGGTGGCTTGTCCCTCATGTGTGTGTCATGACTCATTCACATGTGAAAACGACTCCTTGATATGTCTGTGACGTGTGCGCAATGCGCTGGAGTACCAATGCACCCACGCGCACGAGCACACACACACGCGCCGGGTCACACTCACACTTCGACACGCACACTGTAACACGCACACCCAAACATACACAAACAAGCATACACACACACACACACACACACACACACACACACACACACACACACACACACACACACACACACACACACA
>Ga0105053_10008367_pt1 | contig 13491 bp, 15 predicted proteins | sample BON01_FD_78093 | JGI IMG/M metagenome (GOLD analysis project Ga0105053, IMG submission 78093) | Freshwater microbial communities from Lake Bonney liftoff mats and glacier meltwater in Antarctica - BON-01 | ecosystem: Environmental > Aquatic > Freshwater > Ice > Glacier meltwater | place: Lake...
CATCTCGGCCAGACGGACGCCCATGATATCGGCGAGCCTGTCGGCAAGCGCCGGTGCCATCCCCGGCATCCCGGCACCCGGCACCGCCACAAAGGTGCTGTCGATGAAATGTTCCTCGATCGCAATAATGCGGTCAGTGCTGGCAGCCATGTTTTCCTCCGGGATGGTGCATTATGGCGCCTGTGTTTCAGAAATCGACGCCGGACGCAAACGATTGCACTGCCATCCTTCATTCTTGCATTTGCGCACGGCTGTGGCAGGCTTGGCCATAGCCCCGAGGTGCAAATGACCGACGCCCCCGATCCGCAGATCCTCGCCACCTCGCTCTCCGGCCCGGACCGGGACCGGCTGTTGGGGCAGGTTTACGGCGAATTGCGCATTCTTGCGCGCAAGATCCTCGCCGGGGACCGGGCGCGGCAACATCTGGCACCCAGCGATCTGGTCAATGCGGCGGCGATCCGGATCATCGGGCAAAGGCGGATATCCACGCCCGTGCGCCGCATTAACCAGACCGGACCGCGTTTTCGTCCCGCTGGAAAACCGTCAAGTTACCGACGTGATACCGCAGCCCGGTTTTCCAGTAAAACAAGGAAATTAACCCTGATTCGCGCCGGGAGCGCGCCAGACGCGCACCGACGTGGCTACAACAGCTTGAGATACTCCAGCAGCGCGTCCTTTTCCGCCTCCGACAACCCCTCGAACCCCACCACATGCCCGCCATTGGACAGACCAAAGGCGGTGGTATCCACCTCTGCCGGGATCGACCATGGTTCATAACCCGCAGGCGGCGCCAGATCGATCCCCACGCGCATCAGGTCAATCCGGTGGCCCCCCACCTCGAACCAGACCGGCCGCGTGTCAGGCCGCATCAGGTGCCACAGCGTCGGAACCGACCCGTTATGCAGATAAGGGGCAGAGGCCCAGATCCCGGTAAGTGGCGGCGCTGTATAGGTATTTACGGTGCGCGCCGTGATGTACCGCCCGAACGTGCCGCCATTGACCGCATCCGCTATCGCTTGCGTCAACAGGTCAGCGCGGGCCGGATCGGTGCCGACATCGCCCTCCCAATTCGGGAAAGCAGTCAGTTGCGGGGTGGTCAGGCTGTCGTCATAACTGCCATGGCAGGTGGCGCAGGCAGAGGCATAGATCGCCCGTCCGCGCGGCAGACCGGCCCTGTCCATGGTGCCCGGATAGGGCTGGGGCACATAATCCTGCATCCATGCGGTGATGGCAAAGGCGGCGTCGATGTTGTTTTCGGCCACCGCTTCGGTCACACCCATCGAGGGGACGGCGAAATAGGCGATGATCCCGGCAAGCCCGCGCCGATGCTCCTCCGTGATCGCCTCAGTGGTCATTTCGGCCATATGGTCGATGCCGGGTATCGCGTAAGTCCCTGAATTGAGTAGTTTTGTGCGCCATAGCCGCCCACCCAGATCAGGGACGGAATTGAAGATGCTCTCGGTCAGCACCACGCCTTCAGGGATCAGTCCCAGCCGGTTTTGCAGGGGATCCAGCCCGTTCGTGGCCCCGGCGAGCGAGGCGCGGAACGGCAACATCCGGCCATATTCCGCATCCCGCGCCGCCACCTCGGCCTGAAACGCAGGCAACACGAAATAGCGCAAGGTGACCCGCTCGCGCCAGCCCGTGTCTGGATAGAGCGTCATCATCACGCCCAGCAGCGTATCCGCATCCTGGCCAAAGTCGCGCACGGCGGTAAAAAGCGTTTGGGTATAAGCCTCTAGATTGATCGAGCCATTGGGCATCCCCAGCCAGACCCGGGTCAGATCCGGCGCGCCGTCGGCACCGTACATCACCGAGGCATGGCAGGCAGCACAGCCGATATTGCCTACCGTCGCGCCGACGGGCGGCCAGATCCTGCCGCCAAATCCGACATTCTGACCTACCGGGGTCAGGATCGCGGGCTGGTCCAACCCATTGGGCCAATTACCAAAACTGTCGGGCGAATGAAAGCCGAACTGCCGGTAAAGCGCCGCGAGATCGCTCTGGCCTGCCGCCACCACATCGCCCCCGGCGGCCTGCAGGGCCATGGCAGCATTGGCAAGCTTCCACGGGCTGGCCGACGTGCGCAGCGTATCAGAACTCAGCGCGTCCCAGCCGCCAAAGGCAAAGGTGATGATCCCCCTATCGCTCTCATTGCGGGCGGCAGGAACGGCGGCGGCGTAGCCTTCTGATATCGCTGCGAAATCCGTGCCGCCGGGGCGGACCACCCACAGGATGGCCACTCCGATCACGGCTATCGGCACCCACCAGATCCTGCGCAAATCCGCCTCCTGTCAGCTGTCGCCCATCAGGACCGACGCGCCGCAGAAACGCAAGTCAGGACTGCCGCCACCCTATTGCAGGCAGTCCGCCAACGCATCGGCCATACTGCGGATCAGCGCCGGGTAAAGCGCCGCGCCGGTCCCTTGCGATCCGCCGTCAGGATCGACCATCGCGGTGCGCGCCCCGCCGCCTTCGCGCAGTACAGCGGTCCAGTCCGCGCTGGTCTGCGGGTCGGTCAGGACACAGGCGATACCTTCTGCCGCAATCCGCTCGCGCAGTTCCGCCACGCGCGCCGGACCAGGGCTCGCGGCGTCCGACAGGCTGATGGCACCGGCGGCCGGCAGGGCGAAAGCGGTCTCGAAATACTGATAGGCGTCATGCGGCACGATAAAGGCGCGCCCGGCATAGGGGGCTAGCTGGGCAGTGATCTCATCCTTCAGTGCGGCATATTCGGCCTGACCCGCAGCAGCGTTCGCGCGGTAAAGTGCTGCGTTATCAGTGTCCTGTTCTGCAAGCGCTTCGGCAATCGCACCGAGCCAGACACCGGCTATGGCAGGATCGAGCCAGGCATGCGGGTCGTTGCCTATATGAGTGTGGTCATCTTCTGCATGCTCTTCGTGGTCCGTATGCTCGTTATGCTCCTCCTCCTCCTCATGCGCGAAATTCGCATCCTCGCGCAACGTCAGCGGGGTCCAGCCGGGGGCCTCCATCAGTTCGAGATGCACAGCACCACCGGCCAGCGTTTCAAGCGGTTCCTCCAGCCAGGGAGTCAGCTCATGCCCGACCCAGATCACCAGCGCGGTTTGCGACAGGCGCGCGGCATCCGAGGGGCGCAGAGCAAAATCATGCGGCGAGGCGCCGGGTGGCAACAGCAGATCGGGCGTGCCGGCCCCCTCCATCACCCGCGAGACCAGCGCATGCACAGGCGCGATATCGGTCAGCACGGCGGGTGGTTCGGCCAGGGCAGGCAGGGCGATGAGAGAGATGGCGGTGGACAGGCGGAGCATGGCAGACCTCTTGTGGGACGGGTTGGCAGGGTCTATACTCGGTAAGTTATAACATAACAATACCCGAAAGCCACCAATGCCCCAATCTTCCAGCGACCTGACACCGGGATTTGCCCGGCATGACCATGGCCATTGCGTGAGCAGCGCCCTGGCGGCGGCCGAGGCCGCCTGCGTCGCGCGAAAACTGCAATTCACCCCGGTGCGGCGGCGCGTGCTGGAAATCCTGCTGGAGGCACATGCGGCGATGGGGGCATATAACGTGCTGGCGCGGCTGGACCGCGAGGGGCTGGGGTCGAAACCGCCGGTCGCCTACCGGGCGCTGAATTTCCTTGTGGAACAGGGGTTTGTGCACCGGATCGAGCGGCTCAACGCCTTTGTCGCCTGCGCGCATCCGGGGGCGGCGCATAGCCCGGCGTTCATGATCTGCCGCACTTGCGGCACCGTAGCCGAGGCGGCGAGTGACCCTGCAGAGACCCGTGACAGTCCGCTTGAGCAGAGCGCCGCACATGCCGGGTTCCGGATCGAGGAAACGGTGGTCGAGGCGCAGGGCCTGTGCCCGGCTTGCCAGAAGTCTGCAGCATGACCCTGCTGCGCGCCGATCATGTCGATCTGGCCTATGGCGGCCAGCGGGTGCTGCACGGCGTCAGCCTGAGTATCGCCAAGGGCGAGATCGTGACGATTGTCGGGCCGAACGGGTCGGGCAAATCCACACTGTTGCGGGTGTTGATCGGCGCGCTGAGCCCCGGCAAGGGCAAGGTCGAGCGGGCGCCGGGGCTGAGGATCGGCTATGTGCCGCAGCGGTTGCATATTGATCCCACCTTGCCGATGACCGTGCGCCGGTTTCTGAACCTGCCGCGGCGCGTGGCGGACAGCGCGGCCACGCAGGCTCTGGAGCGGGCCGGGGTGCCGGGGGTGGCCGCTCAGCAAATGGCGCAGCTTTCGGGCGGGCAGTTTCAGAGGGTGCTGCTGGCGCGCGCGATCCTTTCGGATCCCGATATCCTGATGCTGGACGAGCCCACCCAAGGGCTGGATCAGCCCGGATCGGCCAGCTTTTATCGCCAGATCGAAGAAGTGCGCAACCGGATCGGCTGTGCGGTGCTGATGGTCAGCCATGAATTGCATGTGGTGATGAGCGCGTCGGACCGGGTGATTTGCCTCAACGGTCATATCTGTTGTGAAGGCACACCTGAGGTCGTCTCGGCTGCACCTGCCTACCGCGAATTGTTCGGGACCGGGACGCAGGGGGCGCTGGCGCTATATCGCCACGATCACGACCACCATCACCATGCGGATCATGCGCATGCGCATACCCACGAGGCAGCTGAGTAATGCTGGATGATTTCCTGATCCGGGCCGCACTTGCCGGGCTGGGGACTGCGGTGGCGGCGGGGTTGCTTGGCTGTTTCGTGGTCTGGCGGCGGATGGCCTATTTCGGCGATGCCACGGCGCATGCGGCGGTTCTGGGGGTGGCAGTGGCGTTGGGCCTGTCACTGTCGGTTTTTGCCGGGGTTCTGGGGATCGCGCTGCTGATGGCGCTGCTGATCCATGTGATGAGCGGGCGCGGCGTGGCGATGGACACGATCCTGGGGGTGCTGGCGCATGGCGCGCTGGCGCTGGGTCTGGTGGCTGTGGCGCTGATTCCGGGGCAGCGGATAAATCTGGAGGCCTATCTCTTTGGCGATATCCTGACGGTGACGCGGACCGATCTGGCGGTGATCTGGGGCGGGGCGCTGCTGGTGGCGGGGGTTCTTTGGCGGCACTGGTCGGCGCTGCTGACCGCGACGCTGAGCCCCGATCTGGCCTATGCCGCCGGGATCGACCCGAGACGCGAGCAACTGATCCTGACGCTGCTGCTGGCCATTGTCGTGGCAGTGGCGATCAAGGTGGTGGGGGCGCTGCTGATCACCGCGCTGCTGATCATCCCCGCTGCCGCTGCGCGCAATCTGACACGCACGCCCGAAGCGATGGCGGGAATTGCGACCGGAATCGGTGCGGTTGCGGCGTTGGGCGGTTTGTGGCTGTCGCTCGCGCTCGATTCGCCGGTTGGTCCGTCGATTGTATGCGTCGCATCGGCGATTTTTGCTGCAACGGCAATTTATGGCCGAGTTTTCGCCCGCGCCACATAAATTTCACAACCTGGAGCTGAGTTTGCCCTATTTCTGCCGCCCACGCCGCGCAGCATTGCGTTGGGTGGCGCAACGGGGAACGTGAATGAACTTCAAGATCATCTTTGCTGCCATCGGTTTGGTGGTATGCGCCGCGAGCGTGCAAGCACAATCGGGTTGTGTAGCCCCGGCCAATGTAAGCGCTATGGTCAATCAGATTGGCAGCGGGCTGAACGCCACGCGCAGCAGCAACGGTCTGGCTGCATTGAATTATAACCCGCAACTGTCACAGGCGGCAATGAGCCATGGCTGTGACATGCAGAGCAACAACTATTTCGGGCATCAGGGCAGCAATGGATCAGACATGCGGGCCCGCGCCCGCTTTGCCGGATACCGGGCCTGCCTGATCGCCGAGAATCTGGCCTGGGGCTATCCCGATGCGAATCAGATACTGTCGGGCTGGATGTCGTCGCAGAAGCACCGCGAGAATATGCTGGTGAACCGGGCGGCGGATTTTGGAGTCGGTGTGGTACAGGGATCGCAGGGGCCGATCTGGATCTTGCTGGTTGCGCGACCCTGCTGACAGAGGCGCGCCGCGCGGGAGTATTTTTGCCAGATTGAAACGATAAAAGTCACAGTTCGAGCGGGATCGTCACTGGTCCGTCGTTGACAAGGCTGACCTTCATATTAGCGCCAAAGCGTCCGGTGGCGGTGCGGATGCCGAGAGCCGAAACAGCTTGCACGGTCTGGTCGAAGAGCAATTCACCCAGATCGGGTGCAGCAGCTGTTGAGAAACCGGGCCGGTTGCCGCGTGATGTGTCGGCGGCGAGTGTGAACTGGCTGACGATCAGGGCCGCACCGCCGGTATCGAGGAGCGAGCGGTTCATCCGTCCATCCTCGTCCCGAAAGATCCGCAGTTTGGCGATTTTGGCTGCCATCAGCGCGGGCTTGCTTTCGTCATCGCCTTGCATGGCGCAGACCAGGACGAGCAGGCCGGAGCCGATCTGTCCGACGATCGCGTCATCGACGTGGACCGTGGCTTCGCTGACCCGCTGGACCAGCGCCCTCACAATTCATGGTCCCAGGGCGGATTGGCCCCGGCGCGGCTGACCGTGATCGCCGCCGCACGCACCGCGAGGTCGAGCGCGGTCTGAATCGTCGCCGCATCGAGTGCTGCAATCCGCGCCTTGGTCAGCGCGCCTGTGGTATGCAGGCTGGCCAGAATGCCTGCGTTGAATGTGTCGCCCGCACCCACGGTATCTGCCACGGCGACCTTGTGCGCCGCGGCGTGGACCGTGTGATTCGCTGTGTAGCCGGTTCCGCCCTTTGCCCCCTGGGTGATGCAGACCAGATTTGGCCCCTGGGCCAGAATACCGCGCGCCAGATCAGCGATGTCGCCGGAACCCATGAGCCAATGCAGATCCTCGTCCGAGAGCTTGACGATATCGGCGCGTCCGATCATCCGGTCGAGCCGGGCGCGGTAGCGGGTCTCGTCGGTGATGAAACCGGGGCGGATGTTGGGGTCGATCATCGTGACTTTGGCCGGTGCTTCGCGGGCCTGCAGCGCCTCATAGGCGGCACCGCAGGGGTCCACGACCAGCGAGATACCGCCAAAGAACAGCGCATCGGCGGTGACGGGAGGCAGGTCAGCCGCGCTCAGCATCCGCCCGGCGGTGTTCTCGTCGTAAAAGGCGTATGTCGCGTGTCCATCGACCAGCCGGACAAAGGCGAGCGTCGTGGGGCGGGCGCTGATATGGGCAGGCCTGCTGTCCACCCGGCTTTCGGTCAGGACGCGGCGCAAGAGGTCACCGAACAGGTCGGCGGAGAGGCCGGAAAAGAAGGCTGAAGGCGCGCCAAGACGCCCCAGCGCAATGGCGGTGTTGAATACGGCGCCGCCGGCATAGGGCGCAAATGCATCCTCGCCCGCGGTTGTCTTGCGCGGCAGCATGTCGATCAGGGCTTCGCCACAGGAGAGGATCATCGGGATGCCTTTCAGATGTTAGCGCCAACATGACCGCAGGGCGTCGGCCCTGCAATGGGTTTCAGCGCCCGCTTTCACTGGTTGAGATACATCGCGTAGCCAATGCCACCCGCGATGATCAGACCGACAAGCACGGCAAAAGCGATCTTGGTCTTGGACCATGGCCGCTCGCCCTGCACCTTGCCGGTCTGACCGTTGACGACAAAGAGATAGGTCTTGTTGCGGTAGCGATAGGCGGCGGTCCAGACCGGCAACAGGATATGTTTGAATGTCACGTCCTTGATCGCGGTATCCACGTTGTGGATACGTTGTTCATCGCCGCCGATGTCCTGCCGGATATCCTGCCGGATCACCTGATCCATGATTTCGCGGGCCTCGACAAAGCCCTCTTCGATCTGGACCTGATAGGCTTCGGCGCGGAAACCGGCGAGGTATTCGGGCTGATAGGGCGAAAGCGCCTTGAGATCCCAGGGCTGCAGCCCGTCGGTATAGCGTTTGGGCATCACGCGCGAGGCAAGCACCAGCACATCGTCAAACCAGCGCGCGACGCGGCCCGAGCGGGATGACCAGCGGATCTTGCGCACACGCTGCGTCTCGGTCTTGCCACCCCGGCGCACGGTGCGCGTCTCGTAATAGGCGTCGCCGCGTTCGCCGTGATAGCCGCTTTTGGTGTCGGCATCGAAGGTCCAGTAGGGTACGTAAATCCCGTTGAGCGCACGGCCTTTGCGGGCGTATTCCTGCAAGCCGTTCGGCGCGAACCAGAGCCTGCCCAGCCAATTGGTCATTGCTGCCCGCGCGGTGCGTTCGTCGAGCACAAAGGGCAATAGCCCCTGTGGTTTGATATGCCGGTGTATGCCGGTGTCGGTGACAACGGGCGTGTCGCAGAACGGGCAGCGCGCCGCCTGCGTGCTTTCGTGAAACTCGGTCTGCGCGCCGCAAGAGGGGCAGGTGACAACGCGGGTTTCCTCGATCTCGGATTGCGCCACCTGCGCGCCGAGCACGGTATTGAAGTCGATCTCGCGCAGCGCAGCGTCATGGCCGGACTGATCTGGCATCTTCTGCACATGGCCGCAGTGATCGCAGGTCAGTTGCGTGGCACCGGGGGTATAACGCAGGTCGGAGCCGCATTGTTCGCAGGGAAAGCGGTATTCCTGCACCGGGGTCGATGGCGCGGGCGGGGGCAGATCGGACATCGGCTTGATTCCTGCTTAGAGGTATTTGTGCCAGATACGCGGCATCATCAGGCGTAAAGCGCCATCGTAGAGTGCTGTATGCCGCCAGAGGTGAAAAATAGCATGAAATGTGCCCGCAAAGACCAAAATAAGGAGGCTGAGCCATGCCGAATGCACAGTGGCAGTGCCGAGGAGCGGTGCCGCGTTGAGCACGGTGGTCGCCCCCATCAGTCCGTAAAGTGCCAGATGCATCGGCCGGAATGCGGCGCGGGCGAGGCCGGTCAGCTTTGGCCCCGGACGCCCGAGCATGCCGCCGGTCAGCGACATCGCCACCCACAGCCCCGCCGCGCCGACGAATATCCAGCGCAGGGCGGGCAGGTCGCTGCCGCCCTTGACCAGCATAAGCACCAGCAGGACGACCGACCAGTGCAGCGCGATGACAAGGCTCCGGCGATTCAACGGTGTCAGGCTCCGGGCGGGGGTGGTGGCGGCACCATCCCGAAGATCCGGGTCAGGTCGCCCACGTCTCCGGCGGCTTTCCAGCCGTCCTGACCGGGCGTCCAGACCATCGAGGCGCGGGTGACCGAGCCGTTGCTGATCATGCCGCCCAACGTGGCGGCGGTGAAGGGGCCGGTGGTCTGGCCATTGGTCGCCACATGCCACATCTGTTCAGTCGGGGGCGGTGGTGGCGGCGGAGCGGCAGGGGCTGCCGCTGCGGGCGCGGTGCCCCATGGCCCCTGCTGGCCCATCACCATGCCCATACCCATGCCCATGCCGGCACCTGCAGCACCGGGATTTTCAGCGGCTTTGGTCATCGCCTCGGCGGCAGAGAACTGCGCATATTTGTGCAGGTCGCCCACGATCCCCATCGAAGTCCGCTTGTCGAGAACCTTTTCCACCTCTTCGGGGAGCGAGACATTTTCGATATAGAATTCCGGGATCGAGAGCCCATAGGCGGCGATCGTGGGGGCGATGGCAGTGGTGACGATCTTGCCCAGATCGGCGGTATTCGCGGCCATGTCGAGAACGGGGATGCCAGAGCCGGCAAGCACGCGCGAGACCTCCTGCACCACGATATTGCGGATCTGCATGGAGATTTCGTCAGAGGTGAATTCGCCGTCGGTGCCGACGATTTCCTTCATGAATACCGCCGGATCGGTGACGCGCATCGTATAGCTGCCAAAGGCGCGGATGCGAACCGGTCCGAACTCGGGATCGCGGCACATGATCGGGTTCTTGGTGCCCCATTTCAGGTCGCTGAACCGGGTCAGGTTGACGAAATAGATCTCGGATTTGAACGGCGATTTGAAGCCGTGGTCCCAATGCCGCAGCGAGGTCATGATCGGCATGTTGTTGGTTTCAAGCTGATAAAGCCCCGGCGTGAACACATCCGCCAGTTGCCCTTCATGCACAAAGACGGCGGCCTGCCCTTCGCGCACGGTCAGTTTTGCGCCCATCTTGATCTCGTGGCCTTCACGTTCAAACCGCCAGACCATGGTGTCGCGCGTGTCATCGACCCAATGGATGACGTCGATGAACTGGCCAGAGAGGAAATCGAGAATACCCATGGGTCAAACTCCTTTGTGAAACAACAATCAGGCGGGGCCGCCGACAAGCTCGGTTGCGATCTGGCGGGCGATGGGGGCGGCTTCGGCCGCACTCATCCCGGTGCGGAATCGCGGATCGTAGAGCATTTTCAGCAGCATTTCATCATGGGTGGTGAGCAGCCCGAATTCTTCGTCATCATTGAAGATCGAGGGGCGGGCGGCGGGGCTGTCATTGGCGAGGCCCATGCCCTGCGCCAGCTCTTCATGCACGCAGGCAAGCCGGAGCGGGTCGGGATGTTCGCCCCGGATCAATGCCACGGCGCGGCCATAGCCGGAGCCGGAGCCGGAGCCATCGGAAAAGGCGATCACGAGGCAAAGGGTGGAGCGGGGCAGGTCCATGAAGGCCCGCACCGAGCTTTCGGCGATGCCGGGGACCAGCGCGCGCAACTGTGTCTCATAGCCAAGCCGGTCATCCTCGTTGAGCACCAGCACATGAAAATTGGCACTGTCCTGATCGCTCTGGCTGATCCTGACGCCGGTGAGGCGCGACAGCCGGGCGGCGAAGGTGCCGATGCTCGCGGTATCCCGGCTGCGCTGTGCGGCGGGGATGGTGGCGCCGAAGTCGATATTCATCCGGATCGGCACGTCCCAGCGGCGCAGCGTGCTGACAGTGGCCTGCTGGCGGATCGCACCATTCGTGGTCGTGTATTCATCAAAGAGCGCAATGTTGATGAAGTTGCGGGCGAGGATCACATCGGTAAAGGGCGTGTCCGGCCCGCCGCCGTCACCGCGCAGCAGCCCCTGTGACAAGAGTTGCGCCTGCAGCCGCTGATAATGCTGTGACAGGGCGATGCTCGCGTCGGAACGGGGCAGGTCTGCAACCGGCGCAGGGGCGGGGGGCAGGACCGGTAGCGGCGGCAAGGCGACTGGCGTGACCGTCACCGGGTTCTGAGGTAGGTCACAGGAGGCCAGCCCGATGCCGCAAGCGACAGCGAACACAAGGCCAAGCCGGGCCTTCAGACCCTGCTTGTGCCAATGCGTCCGTTGCCGTGTCATTCGCTTTTAGCTTCCAGTTGCGGTGCCGATGACATCGCCGGTGCCGGTGGCGCGCGCCTTGGCCGAGGAGAGCGTTTCTTTCAGATCGGCTTCCATCTTTTTCAGATCGGCTTCAGCGACGGCGCGCTTTTTCTTGCCTTCATCGGCGATCTGCAGGCTTTCATTGATCGTGGCGATCAGATTGGCATTTGCCGATTTTACCGCTTCGATGTCAAAGACGCCGCGCTCCATCTCGGTGCGGATCACCTTGTTGGCCTGTCGCAGATTCTCGGCATTGGCGGTCAGCAGGTCGTTGGTCAGGTCATTGGCCTCGCGCACGGCCTTGGCCGCTTCGACAGAGCGCTGGATAGTGACGGCCTGCGCCAGTTGCGTCTCCCACAGTGGCACGGTGTTGACGAGGGTCGAGTTGATCTTGGTCACCAGCGACTTGTCATTTTCCTGCACCAACCGGATCGAGGGCAGCGATTGCATGGTGACCTGCCGGGTCAGTTTCAGGTCGTGCACCCGGCGTTCCAGATCGTCGCGGGCAGAGCGCAGGTCGCGCAATTCCTGCGCTTTCATCACGCCCTGCTCTTCGGGCGCGGCCTGTACTTCGGCCTCTTTCGCGGGGATCACGGTGCCGTCCAGCTCGGCCAGCTTGTCCTCGCCCGCCGCGATGTAGAGGGCAAGTTCGTCGTAAAAGGCCAGCGTCTTGTCATAGAGCTGATCGAGCGATTCAATGTCCTTGAGCAGCACATGCTCGTGCTTCAGAAGGTCATCGGTGATCTTGTCGATCTGTCCCTGAACCTCTTCGAAACGCGCGGTAAACTTGGCGATAGGGGCGGCGCGGCCCAGCAGTTTCTCCCAGAACGACCGTTCGCGGCGAACGTCGAGTTCGCTGACCGAGAATCCGCGGATCGTGGTGACGATGTCGCGCAGGCTGTCACCGGCTGGTCCCACATCCTTGTTGCGTACACCGGCCAGCATCGACTGGCTGATCACCTGCAACTCGGCCTGTGCGCCAGAGCCGAAGGAGACGATGGAATTGGTGTCGCTCATGTCGATCTCGGCGATGCGTTTGCGGATCGCCTCGGCCATCGGCGGGGTCGCCTGTGCCAGCGGCACGATCGCGGTCGATGGTTCTGGCAAGATCACTGCTGTCACTTTTTCAATCTGGGCCAATTCTGCCGCTGCTTGTGTACGAATATTCTCTGACATCTCAACTGTTCCCTCTATTGGCTGGGCTTAATAAAATCACGCTGCAAACGGTCGCGCAGCACCTTGATTTCAATGTCCATGTCGCTGCGGTCAGCTTCGAGCATCCTTTCGGTGCGGGCCGCAAAGTTCTGTTCCAGATCACTGAGCAGCGATTCATAATCCGCCCGCGCCGCAGGGTCACGCCCACGCTTGTAAAGATCGGCGAATTTGACCGAAGCATCGCGCGCACCCATCAGATAAACTCCAAGAAACCGGCGCGCTTCGGTCAGATCACGCGGGTCTCCTTCGACGGTGTGGATCATCTTGCGTGCGGCCGACATGAACCCGGCAATGCGCAGGTCAAGCTTGCGGTCGTTCAATGCGGCTATCTGATCTTTCATTGCCCCAAGATAGGCCTCGGCCTCGTCCACCACCCGCGCCACGCGGTCCTGCTGAAACTGATCAACCCCTTCGACCCGTTTGTCTCTCAGCGGATCAATGCCAAAGGCGGCCACATGCAGGCCGAGTGCCGCAATCCCGTAGAGCAGCGAACCCGTGAATCCCGAGTCGTCGGTCCAGGCGGCGAGCGCGACGCCGACTCCGGTCAGAAGGCTTGCCAGCATCTTGCGCGGCAGGGCGGGGCGGCGGGCAATGGCACGCGCCTCGTAGGCCGCCTGTGCGCGCAATCCGTCCCGTAAAAGCCATGCCGCCAACGTCAGGATCGCCGCCGCAACAAGCGCCACGACGAGCGTCTGTGGCCCCGAGCCAAAGGAAAGCACCACCAGCAACACCGGCGGCACAAAAAGGATCGTTGCGCGCGCCCCCGCTGCGTCGACCATGCGATCATCCGGTGGCATCGGCGCCTGTGGCCCGCCTGCGTCGCCGCCGGGGCTGTATTTACCACCGAAACGCTGTGCCATCAGGCTGCTCCGAGCCAGCCAGTCACCACCCCGAACATCAGGATGATCAACAGCACATAGGCGATCATGTGGAAGGTCGCGGGCATCGTGTCTTCCTTGTTGCGGGTGGCACTGGACGTGTCGGGACCGTTGAGCAATGCCATCACCGACGTCGCGGCCAGAACCACCGCAGAAATCAGGAACAGGATCAGGATCACTCTTGTCATGGCACATCATCCCAAAGCAGGGCCGGGTTCACAAGGGC
>Ga0105053_10008377_pt1 | contig 13480 bp, 11 predicted proteins | sample BON01_FD_78093 | JGI IMG/M metagenome (GOLD analysis project Ga0105053, IMG submission 78093) | Freshwater microbial communities from Lake Bonney liftoff mats and glacier meltwater in Antarctica - BON-01 | ecosystem: Environmental > Aquatic > Freshwater > Ice > Glacier meltwater | place: Lake...
TAGAAATCTGAACAAATTTATGTATAAATTTTTCAGTAGAAATCTGAACAAATTTATGTATAAATTTTTCAGTAGAAATCTGAACAAATTTATGTATAAATTTTTCAGTAGAAATCTGAACAATTTGTTCAGTAGAAAGAAAAAAGGTTAATGTTTTTATCACACTGAGCTTTACGCCGAGGCACAACCCTTGAGTTGGTGCATGAATGGGATAATGACTCGTTGTTTTCGGACAATAATGTCTCCTAGAATTTCATCGGCACTCCGCTCTATGTTGTCATCAGGGTCTCGTGCTCTCTTTTCTGGTTTGATCAAGATCAGACGATATATGTGAACTTCTTGTTCGTTCAAAGGCAAGTGAACGTGGGAACGACGCCTTGGTCCCCGACCAATAACCTGTTCTTCTTGGGGTAGGTTCCATTCTGACTCCAGTAAAATGACGGTGCGACAGCCTTTTAAATCCAAACCCTCGCCTCCCGCAGCCGACACAAACAAGACATTCATGTTGGGGTCTTCGTTGAACTCGACTACAGCTTGGGTTCGGTCTTCCGTTTTGGTAGCGCCGGTGATTTCCAAATATTGAATGTGCATGTCTTCCATAGCAGCTTGTACCGCCTTAATACCATGCGTAATAAAAGCTGAAAATATTAGAGTCTTACGACCTTCCGTAACCTTACGCACCGTCCAATTGACTTTGGGATTGGGGCGTAGTCCGAGTGTACCTTGGCGAACTCCTCCGTAAAAAGCCCAGGGAGATGAAAACAGGTCGTTCTGTTCTTTTTCCACTTCCCGATATTTCGTATAGTAATCGTGGCTCATGGGGATCTTGACCGTATCTTGTAACACGCGAGGAAAGTCTGGGTCATTAGGATCCACATCCCGAAAGACAAACATATGATGAAAATGCTGGTTAAACAGTCTAGGATTTCCCATCAACTGCTTAAATTTTCTACGGGACATGATGCCTTGACCCAGAACGATAGACGACAAGTTTACCACATCAAACGGTTCGTTATACACCGGAGTAGCGGTCATCAAGATCACCTTACGAGCTTCCCGTGCAGCCTGAACCACAATGAGGGAACGGGGGGCGACGTTTAGCAGATTATACCGATAGTCCCGCATTAAGACGGTGACAGGATCGGAAAAATCGTTACGAGCACACATCATGAGACGACGTCGAATCTCGTCGTATCGTGTCACTAGAATATGTTCTTGCTCGGTACGTCGATTTTCTTCCAAACCAGAAAGCTTACCCACCAATAGCTTAAGTTTGGCGTACAGATTAGTGTAAATGGCTGTACGTAGATGATGAGCCTCGTCACAAATAAGCATATGCCCTCGAAGCATGTGGATGTTCTGTTTGGCCTCCTTAGCAAAGCCTTCGTAGGTGTAAAAGTGATAGTTGGGATCAAAGGGGATTATACCGTATTTGCGCATAGCACCCCGAAAGTTGTCGATCAGAGACAGGGTACAAACCACGTGGATTTGTAGGCCAGGATACAGGTCCTTCAACATCTGTGAAGCGGTCACCGATACCAACGTCTTACCGTTACCCGTAGCGTAGCCCAGGATCAACCCTCGGCGCGTTTGCATTAACTTTACATGACGTTTTTGATATTCGAACAAGGGAATTTTGGAGCGCTCGATGGCTTCAACAAGGTTTTCGGGCTCTGTTGGTGGAGGCTCTACCGCCAGACGTGGCCGTTTTCTTCGTCGATCTGTATACAAATTAATAGGACGCTTTACATCCTGGGCAGGGACCGTCAGAGCCGGTGGTGCCGGTGGTGCCGGTACGGGATCCCCATAGGGTGATTGATAATGGATGGGGTCCAACATAAAGACAGAATGAGTTATCAGCGCCCCCAGCGTCGCGGTGTTGTGAAAGAAGTGTTGTTTGATGTGTTTTATGCTGTGCCGGTATGTGTCTAAAAAAGTGTAGAGTTTTTGGGCTTGTTCCTCAATATGGGCAAGGGACTGAGACTGTGACGTAAACGAAACATAACTCGAGAGTTTGGCAGAGCTTTCTAAACATTGTAAGCGCTGGTTAAGGTTTCCTACCAGCATGCCCAAGATGTACTGACGCTGCAAAACTTCATGAGAGGCGTTATTCGTTTTGCTCTCCATTTCTTATCCTTTAAAACTCTAGGTAAGCTCAAAGAGATGCGGTCAGATCTGTTTGACAGAGGAAAAAAACTAGACCCTCAATTTGATCGTCCTGAGAAAAATTATACTATGGCGTCAGGCTTTGGTAGGTCGTCGCAGGTTAGGACAAGGCACTCGACAGCGTTTGAGTGTAGGAGTAAGTGTTGGCCGCGTTGTCGCCCGACGAATTTCCTTTACCTGTGAAAGAAATGAGGTGTAAAAAACGATCCAAACGTGATAGGAAGCGACACCGGGCACGTACCCAGTTGGGCAACTTTTACCAAAGTGAATCCGGAGAGGCTGTAATTGAAAACCTGCTTGACGAGGTAGCCCAACCTTTATCTAAAAAAGCCCAAAAGCATATGGAATTCCAGGAACGTCGAAAACTTCGCATGGAAAATCGTTCGTTCAGAACCGTTTTACGACGAAAGTCCGGCGCTAAACGTTCCGTTTCTTCTCATGGTGTGGCCCAACTGTTGACCCCTCTCCCGGTGTCGCTTCCTTCATCAAATTCTAAAGATATTTCTAGTGTTGTAGACCTAGTAAAGTCCCCGCAAGAAAGCCTGGGGGGTTGGGAAATAATGATACCGGAACCTATGCCCGAAACCGAGAAGAAGAGTATCCTGGGCTGGCTCTGGTCGTGAGTGGTCAAGGTCTCGGCGTGTTTCAATCACTTTTTTATTAATAAAACTCTATGAACAACCGAATCTTTCGGCCTTAAACCGATTCTGTCAACCCTTAACCGACCCATGTCTCGCTTTCTTCGTCCCATTGCGGGTATTGTATGGTTCCATCCTGTCTTATTAAACAACCTCCCGGATGTATATATGTTAAATACGTGCCTAAGGCGTGAACTTCCTTGTAAACACACATCACACCACCCAGCACAGCCGCCGACAACATACCTTCCAAACACCAGAACATAGACCAAAACTTAAAACAAGGGGTTTCTCTGGTCGCATACCTGGACTCGTCAATATTTTCGAAATCGTTCCAAGGACACACCATGGTGTTATTTATGAGTACCGTGTCGGCCTGTCTGTGATAAATGTGACGCACACAAATTATTTTCGCCGATTTTGTCTAAGATTCGTTTAATGTAGTCACTCTAACGAATGACGAAATACGAGTAAAATAAGTTGTGAGTTTAAAAAAACCTCAACCATGTCCTCTCGCCAAAAGGAAGAAATCGATATGAAAGTCGTGGACAAATCAGCGGGCGGCAATGTAAACCTATCTCAAGCAGCCGGTTCAGGACTGGCCCTGTACGGTCGTGTAGCTGCTATCGGACTGTTGCTAGGTGCGCTGACCATGCTGGGTGTTGGTATATGGTTTGCAGTGCATCAAAACAATTGTTCGGCTCAGGCCAAGGCCATCATTCTCGAGGTGACTTGTAACCGGTTGGATCGAGACGGAAATCGCTCCTGCAAATTACAAGTCACATATACAGTGGGTGGTGTAACCTATCCCAAGACCGGAGAGCCCGCCATTTTCGTTACAGCAGACGGTTCTGAGTCATGGGCCGTGGGTGAAGTGATTACCATCTGTTACAACCCCAACAACCCCGGGAGTGTTATGCTCAAACCCGACGACACCCAATGGTTGGGTATTGTGCTGATTGTCATTGGTGTCCTGTTAACGCTAGCGCTCAGTATCTTGGTGTACAAGGTGTGGACTAACAATCAGACGGCGGCTTCCTTTGGCGCGTTTGAAGCCATCGGTGGTATAGCAGGTCGTGGCGGAGGAGGTTACCGAACCAATTATAACGGAGGCGGCGCAGGAGGTGGAGGTTTGTTGGGTCTTTTGTTGTAAGCTCCATTGAATAAATTTTGAGTGTTTTAAAAAAAAAGAGACATGGAGTTTACTCAGTGCACCTTCTTTGCCATGGCCGCCGGCCTGCTGTTTGTGTATTTCGTCGTCACTTTGGCCTGGTATTTTGGTACTAACCAAGGTCAGTGCAACGAGGCAGATTTTTCGGACAAGACTCGAACCATGGCCCAACAGGTTACTCGTGCTCTGGACGGTACCGGAAACAATATTCATTACGCCAACTGGGGCGACTCGCATGGTGTGCTGTCTATTGGCACAGCTAAGGCTACCCGAGAGGCCGTCGAAGCCAAGCTTAATACGAACATTTCGCCCAGAACAGTGAGTAATGCCGTATGTGCTGGCGTGTCGGTGGAAAGCATACAGAACTTTAGCAATTTGTTTTGGTTGTGGGGACAGTTTGTAGATCACACCCTGGGTCTTACGCCCACTCAGGAAGGTCCGGAAGCCGAGACGATGAACATTGAGACGGTGGTAGAACCCGGAGAAGATTTTCCCGGACGTACCATCCCCTTTACCCGGTCCGTATTTCGTATAGTTGACGGGGTGCGCCGTACCCCCACCATCATTTCGTCGTATTTGGACGGTACCAGTGTCTATGGCGATGCGTTGGAACGAGCCGCAGCCTTGCGCATCATGGACGGTACCGGCAAACTCAAGACGGGAACGGCCGATAACGGCGAGGTCTTGATGCCCAAGAATGTGGAGGGTCTGAGCAACGCCAATGCCGGACCCACACCGGCCGACCAGCTGTTTTTAGCAGGAGACATTCGAGCCAATGAGAATGCGCACTTGACGGCCATGCACACGTTGTTTGTTCGCGAACACAACCGTCGTTGTGACGAGTTGGTGGTGGCGGAACCTGAGCTGGCCGGTCAGGACGAGATGATTTACCAGCGCGCACGGCGCTTAACCGTAGGAGTGTTGCAAGCCATTACGTTTTACGAATTCTTGCCCTTGCTGCTCGGTACCTCTTTGCTGACGCCCTATGCCGGTTACCAGCCAGACGTCAATTCCGCCTTGTCGATCGAATTCACCACCGCCGCTTACCGGTTTGGCCACACCATGGTGTCGGAGAATCAACCGCTGGGCGAGTCGGGGTCGGACACGGTCAACCTGGTGAATGTGTTTTTCAACCCAGGATACGTACAGCAGAACGGTGTCGATGCGTTGTTGGCCGGTGGTGCTCGGTCCAAGATGCAAGAGGTGGACGGCGTGCTGGTGGACGGTCTGCGGAACGCCTTGTTCGGTCCTCCTACCTCGCAAATCTTGCATGATTTGGCGGCCATTAATATGCAACGAGGACGGGACCACGGTTTGCCAAGTTATACCGAAGCCCTGTCCCAACACGGGTTACCAGAACCTACCACTTTTGCCGAACTCAACATGTCAGAGGAAAACAAACTCAAATTAGAGTCGGTGTATGGGAACGTGACCGAGATTGACATGTGGGTTGGCGGTATCGTGGAACGACACGACGACGAGGCTGCACTGGGCCCCCTCTTTAAAAAGATTTTGGCACAAGAGTTTCTCAGGGTGCGAGACGGTGACCGTTTCTGGTTTGAGCATGATCCGGCCTTTACCAGTGACGATATAGCTTTGCTAAAAGCCACCAAGCTCGGGCAGGTCTTGACGCGTAACACGGGTTTTACGTTTTCAGAAAACGCCTTTATTGTACGGTAGGTAAGGCGTGAAGAAATGTTGAATACAGAATAAAAAGGTGGTCATGTGGTGAGACATGTTGATGCTGGTCCTACATTTTTCACTGACAAACCTGTTAATAAACAAACCACCGATATCACCCTGAATTCATGACGAGTTGATAGGGTCGGGAGACAGGTGACCCTGCACTCGAATATTTTCCCAGAGATGAGTCTCACTGGAAGTCTGACACAGCGCTACACACCCTCGGTCTCGAACCCACTGCAACCACTCGGGCACCGACATGCCACGTTGGTCTTTCTGTCCCCGGTTGGCGTAAACGACCGGCACAATGTTTTCCTGCTGCAAATACTGAAGTAGGGCCGGATCCTCTGTACTGGGATTCAACTGAAACTGGTAGGCGTACGGTTTGGGGTCCAAGGTCTGGAGTTGGTCCAAGGTATAGTTGGATACGCCCACGTGGCGCACCGTTTCGGAGTTGAGCTCATGAGTCATCACGTGCCAGGCCTCTTGATAATTCAGCGTGGGACGGTGCAGCAAGAGCAAGTCAAGGTAGCCAAAGATTTCGATCTGCTGATCGATCTGTTCCAGAATCGCCGCTCGACCCTGTTTGATGTGTTTCCATTGAATCTTGCTGGTCAAGAAAATTTCTTCCCGTGGCACCTTGCTATCTGATATAGCTTGTGCAACGGCCGACTCGTTTTGGTAAAGTTGGGCCGTATCCAGGTGACGGTACCCTATTTTCAAAGCCTCTAAGGTCATACGATAACAGGTCTTTTCGTCGAGCTTATAGGTACCAAACCCTGGAAAATCAGAAGGTAACACGGACATGATGGTTTTATTCTTAAAAAAACTCGAAAAAGTTCTATTCAAACCCAATAACGTAATAGGTCTGATTTGGTTTGGTCCTCTGGTTTTTCTTTTTCGTCTACTTAAAAAAACTTCTATTCTCGGGTAACGGTAACTCCAGAGTCGGAGGTTTACCCCTAGTATTAGCCGGACCTGGGGTTATAACCGCCGGCACCAATAATTAAGAGTAATAAATTATTCCTTTAGTTCTATGGTGCTACAGCAGACTGGTCTTCGATCGTACAGTCGAGTATCTGGCGACAGCCCGGACAGGTTTGGTTTTGAACAAACGAGCGAGCGGTGCAATCACGACACATGTCCATACAGCACTGATTGCACGAGCGTCCCGAGTACCTAAAGGTGTTGTCACAAATACCACACACAAAATTATCATTTTCAGACAAGAATTTGACTATCCTGGCCTTGGACGGAGTTTCTTCGGTTGAATTCCACCAGTGTCCGCGGTCCTTGTGCAGTAACAGAGAATCGGCGTGTGTCGTAAATTGCACGGCATGTTCTTGGTCCAAATTTTGATTCCACTTGTGTTCACCCAAAATCACTTTAAATACCTGGTCGTTGACGTCGTTGCGAGACAAGTAGATAACTTGCTGGGGTTTCTTGTTAGAATCTTCCATCCACATCACCACTTCCATGGGTGTCATTTGTGAAGCATTGTAGACGAGAAATGACTCGGGCATCAGATTCACGATAGCATGAGGCACGGGGAGTGTTGCCATGGTTTTATGGTAGGAGGATTTGTATCGAGCCTATTGGGAACCGCACAGCTGCTTATCGGTAAGTTTTTCCCAGACATCTAGTTACATTTCCCGATTTCTGTACAGACTGTCCACATGCTGCACCCGTTCCGTGTGTTTCATAAAGCGTAATTGCGTCGAACAAAACTGTTGAAGGGTTAGGCCCAACTGCTCTAAACAGTTAATGTCACAATGTGTCCGGATTTCGGCCAAAGCTTGTCGAGACTCGGCGGAACGGAGACCGTACTGCTCAGGATACACATACAACAAATTTCGGTTCCAAAGCATGGCCTGGGCCACACATTGAAGTCCTTCCGTCGGTAAGTGTATGGTGCGAAAATCCAGCACTTTCAGGGACATGTTATGTTCAATGTACTCGGCCAGGGCTTTAGCACCCTTGAGGCCCACACAGTTGGGCAGTTCTTTCATGTCAGCCGTAGCCTTGTAGTGACCCACGTCCAGTACGATTAAATGAGGGGCAAAAGCCAAACAGTCCAACAGAAAAGCCAGACCGGTCTCCGTCATGCGACAGCTTGACAGGGTCAAGCGCTCTAACGACACATAACCTTGCAAAGCTTTGGCCAGAATACTGACACCCTCGTCCTTGAGGGGGTTCATACCCATAAACAAGCTGGTAATTCCGGTCCTTCCTTCCCTTTTCAGCGTGTTGAAATACTTGGCTATGGCACGACAGCCCCTAGCCGAGATGTTGTTGGCGTCCATGTACAGCAACTTGAGTGAGCTATTTTGCAGCAGCTTATCAAAGAGGTACTCACACCCTTCGTCCATCATGCCCACATTGTCCAAATCCAGGATTTCCAGCTGGTCATTATGGGTCAGCAGGTCAGCAATGTGCTTCACACCCTCGGTCATGAGGGGGTTTCGTTTGAGCCACAGGGCTTTGGCGTGCACGTTACCCTTCAAAGACTCGGCAATGAGCTGAATGCCGTGGGCATTGAGTCGATTTCCCGCCAAGTACCACGTTTCGATCGGCGGGTTGTGCACAGTGATAAAGTTGGCTATGGCCACGGCACCGGGTGTGTCAATGACATTGTTGCCCAGCAGAAAGTGTTTCACTTGCTCGTTGCCGGAAATGGCCTGGGTTAACTTAGAGATCCAAGGCGGGCCCACTACTTGTTTGCACAGGTCGATACGTCCATCCGAATAAAAGACACCTCTTTGAAATTCCACGTGATCGGCGGGCAAAGGCCCCTGCTTTTTCATGTGACACAGAAATGGCTTGAAATCGTCCAGCGGTGGCACGTTCACCGACATGGGTTCAGGGTGCAACACGGGCTCTCCGGCCGGTGTGTCGATCATCTGTCGAAACAAGTCCTCTTGACCCACCATGCGTACCGTGCGATACAAGTCCTCTTGATATTTCGCGGCCTCTCGAGCACCTTGTTGTTGGTAATAGGTCTGTCGAATCTGACTTACGGCTTTCGAATACCGAATGTAGGACCAAGTTTGGCGGGTTTTGAGATCGGGGGATTCCGAGTCCGAAGGCGGGAACAACCGCTGGGCAGCCTGTTTGGCCACACGGGTGTGTTTATCCAGCGAAGACCCAATGAGCGGAATCAAGAGCACCGCCGGGGACAAGTCTCGACCGGCTTTGATTTCGTCCAAAGCATGTTCAAGGGCGTGTACAAGGATATTGACTGGCTTACCAGAATTGACTGGCAAGTCAAATTTTACTGCCGTGGCAGGTTGTGCCTCAAGTTTGGTTTCGTTCGACATGGTCGATGGAAAAGTGTGAGTCTCAAGAGTGGCAGTCTGGGACATTTGGGTTCTATTATTTCTTAGTCTTGAATGTAAATTTATTTCTAAAACCCATTTTGTAGACACAACAAATTCGGAGAAAATTCAGTCCAGCTCCGTAACGGTGGGTCCGTCCATGGGATTGGTAGTATGATTAACGTCAGATCCAGTTTGAGCCTGTCTCATCATCTCTGCCATCATATTGGCATCCATACCTGACGGCATGCCTCCAGCACCAGGGGATGCACCAGCTCCGTACATTTTGGTCATCAGTGGGTGCAAGACGGCTTCCCATTGCTTCTTCTCGGCTTCCACTTCCTCAAGGGTGGCACTTTCGTTGGTTTCCAACCACTGAATACCCGAGGTTACCGTACTGTGAACCGTCTCCTTTTCCTCGTCGGTCAGGGTACACTTCTCGTCGTCGACAGCCTGTTTGGCTTGAAACAAAAAGGCTTCGGCTTGTTGGCGAGCTTGCACTCGTTGGCGAACGGCTTCATCTTCAGCCTTGAACTGCTCCGATTCCCGAATCATCCTCTCTATCTCGGCCTGACTCAGACGACCCTGATCGTTGGTGATCTTAATCTTCTCTTCCTTGCCGGTACCCTTGTCCAGGGCGTGAACATGAAGAATGCTATTGGAGTCAATGTCAAAGGTCACTTCGACCTGCGGTACACCTCGAGGAGCCGGTGGAATGCCCGAAAGTTGAAAGAAGCCTAGCTTGTGGTTTTGAGCAGTTTGGGCCCGTTCTCCCTCAAAGACTTGGATCAGCACACCTGGTTGGTTGTCGGCGTAGGTGGAAAAGACCTTGGATTGTTTGGCGGGAATTTTCATACCCCGATCAATGAGGTTAGTCATCAGGCCCCCAGCCGTCTCGATACCCAAGCTCAGTGGACAAATGTCACACAAGACCACGTCGTCCAATTTCTTGTCGTGTTGATTGGTGAGAATGGCGGCCTGGACTGCGGCACCGTAAGCCACGGCTTCATCGGGATTGACAGCTTTGCAGAGTTCCTTGCCGTGGAACAATTCACTCAGCAGATTTTGCACCTTGGGGATACGGGTGGAGCCGCCCACCAAGACAATCTCGTCAATCTGACTCTTGGACAGCTTGGCATCCTTCAGCACCTGTTCAACCGGCACCATAGTTTGACGAAACGGGATGGCACACAGGTCTTCAAACCGGGCTCGGGTGATAGTGGTGTGAAAGTCCACCCCCTCAAATAGCGAGTCTATTTCAATGGTGGCCAGGGTGCTGCTGGACAAGGTTCTCTTGGCTCGTTCAGAGGCAGTGCGAAGACGACGTAGAGCCCGGGCCGACGTGGAGGGATCTTTGCGGTGCTTCTTCTTGAATTCCTTGAGAAAGTGATCCACCAGCAAGGAGTCAAAGTCTTCTCCTCCCAAGTGGGTGTCTCCTCCGGTGGCCATGACCTCGAATATGCCTTCGTCAATAGTCAAGATGGACACGTCAAAGGTGCCGCCTCCCAGGTCGTAGATCAGCACACGCTTTTCTTTCTCGTGTTTCTGGTCCAGACCGTAGGCCAAGGCAGCGGCGGTCGGTTCGTTAATGATGCGAAGCACATTGAGGCCGGCAATGATACCGGCGTCCTTGGTGCTCTGGCGTTGGGCGTCATTAAAGTAGGCCGGACAGGTGATCACAGCGTCTTTGACAGTTTGACCTAAGGCCGCCTCGGCGGTTTCCTTCATCTTGGTTAGCACCATGGCCGAGATTTCCTCGGGCTTGAACTGCTTGGCCTCCCCCTTGTACTCTACTTCAATGATCGGCTGACCCTGCGAGTTGGACGAAACTTGAAAAGGCCAGTGCTTCATGTCGGCTTGAACCGAGGCATCCGTAAACCGGCGTCCAATCAGACGCTTGGCATCAAAGATGGTGTTGGCCGGATTGCCAGCGGCCTGGTTCTTGGCTGCTTCTCCAGTAAGTCGTTCGGAATCGGTAAAGGCCACGTAACTCGGCGTTGTCCGGTTGCCCTGGTCGTTGGCCAAAATGTCGACGGTGCCATTACGGTACACGCCAACACAGGAATAAGTGGTACCTAAATCTACCCCGATGGCGAACGTAAGCTGGGAGTCAGTCTTGGAGTCAGTCTTGGAGTCAGTCATGGTTTATTTCTAAGTAATTGCAGACGATTTGAAAAATGAAACGTGGTTGTGAAAGAGTAAGGTCTTGAATGCACGATACATGGTCTTGAATGGGAGGTAATTTTATTTTTCGGTATTAATCCACATCGTCTGGAATTGATCCATTGGTGTCCGATTTTAATCCTGCCGCATCCCCGAACTGATAAAAGTCAAAACTGGAAATCCTGAGCATCCCTTGATGGTTACTTAATGTGGGCATGCAGCCATACGCTTTAAGGTTGCCAATGCGGGCTTGTTCGGCTAAGGATAGATCAATATGCCAGGTCATGGGGTTAAAAAACTCCATAATCTTTTGTGCTACTTTGACGCTGCGGATACAGTAGGCCCAGCCACCAATCCAATAGTGTAACTTGACGATCCCTCCTTCGTGAATGGGTTCCCGATCGTTGAGCTTGTGGTAATGATGATCGTTATAATTCGCTGTAAAACCCAGCAACAGTAATTCCCATTCCGGGTCCACTCGGGTAACAGCACCGAGGGCCGCTTGGAATTTGGTCCGAAAGTCGGGCACGATCTTGGTATCGTCTTCGAAGATGACCGTCATATTCTTGATGTTGCTGATGACATTCAAGTGGGAGACGGTACAGCCCAGGTGGCCTCGGTAGTCGGTGGTGGTACGACCTTCGAGGAATTCCTTGAGATTGTTTTCAAAAAATTTGCGATAGCGGGGGGCCAGGTTGTAATCGTCGAGCTTGAGCTTCTTGCCATTGATGCCTTTAAACCAAGTTAACTGAATGCCTTCCTTTTCCAGATCGCGGTGTAGGGCTTCGTAGTGGCTTTCTTTCCGATGTGCCATGCTAATACAGACGAAATCCACATCTTCGTAGCCAGTAAACATCCGGTTGGTCTCGTTCATGGGTACGTAGATCTGTGAGCGAAATGGTGCATTGATGTGTCCCATGAGGTTATGTTGGTGCCGTTCTTGCACCAGCACAATGATCAGCACGACAATGACTACAAAAAGAGCTAGAATGCAACCAAACAAGACCACCACGCTGGCCACGGTGACGCGTTCGGCCGCGCGATCCGGCAGTATTTCTGGTCGTATTTTTTTAGCCATTTATTAGAGTTAGGAAAAAGCTAGGCACGGGGCGCGCTAAACAATCTCAGATTAAGGTGTGAGCTGTTTCCACGTTCCCGCTGCACTGTTCACGAGTATGAAGGCATCTTCAGCAGTTGTATCGATCCAAATGTCTCCGTTAGCAAACCCGATGCTAGCGTTGTCTCCTACCGTGGGTGCCGCAGCATCAAGATACGTTCTTGGTGAATTGGCTCCATTTAAGATGAGAGAAAAGCCGCTCAGCAAAGCTGGAAAATCTGCAGCCCTAAACGGAAAACTCGACCCGCCAACTCCGGTCACGGCACTTCCGCAAATGTCCGGAGTAAAGAGAAAGGGGATAATAAAACTGGTGGCTTCGCTGGATAGGGAACCTTTGGCTATAATCGCCGCGTTAAACATAGGCAGTATGAGTCCGGCATTGGCGCCTATGTGAACCACGGGTCGGTTGTTTGCTTCGGGTACCTGACCGCTGATGCCGCCCAGATTAACATTCGTGCGTAAAATGACTTGAACCTGGGTAGCATTATCTTCTGCCTTGATAAAAGGACCATCCAGGCAGATAATACTGCCACCTCCTTCTAACACAAAAGCATTAAAATCATTATTGAGTGTGATGGCTGGAGTGTCCGAATCGAACACCAGAATCATGGGTCCGGTGATTTGACCCAAGCCGGGGAAGGTAGAAGCACCTATATTAACTTTCACTCCATACTCTGTCGCCATAGGGTTAGATATATCACTGTTGGGCACGAGCCAAAACGTATTTGTCATGTCCCATTCACCGTCGGGTATTACTAGGGGTGAGCTATACGTTTCGACAAAATACAAAAGTTTGTACCCCACTGTTACAGACATAACAGCCATGAGTTTAGTCCAATCCGAAAACACGCTATCGGACAGATTTGTAGCACCTGGACTCCATGTGAATATTTGATGGGACGGTAGTGTGGCGGGCTTCCATTCACCGTTTACCACCCTCAAGATAAAATTTTCAGGAGCCTCCTCTATCCCTTAAAACCCTAGGGTAGATTTATCAACCCAGAATTTTGTGCAACAGTAGGCTCAACGTTTGTGCAAAGTCAGCACTGGCTGATAAAGTCTTTACCAATTCCAGACATTTTTATTGGTTTCGAATGTGATACCATACCAAATAGTCTTGAATGTGATATCATACAGACATACCATCACAAGTAAACCAAATTCTGTTCACATTCCAAACTAACCATGGACAAGGCTGCCAAATTGACAGCACTGCGTCCAACCAAGA
>Ga0105053_10008380_pt1 | contig 13475 bp, 20 predicted proteins | sample BON01_FD_78093 | JGI IMG/M metagenome (GOLD analysis project Ga0105053, IMG submission 78093) | Freshwater microbial communities from Lake Bonney liftoff mats and glacier meltwater in Antarctica - BON-01 | ecosystem: Environmental > Aquatic > Freshwater > Ice > Glacier meltwater | place: Lake...
CTCCTCCTCCTCCTCCTCCCCGCCCTTCTTCCCTCTCTCCCTCCCTCCCTCCCTGGGCCCAAAAAGTCCACCATCCTCCTCGTCCTCATCTGACCAACCAGACCGCGCTCGCTTCTTCTTCTTTATCAAATTCTTCCCTGGCAAATTACTACTACCACTACTACTACTGTTGCTACTCCTGCTACTACTCCTGCTACTCTCCTTCTTCATCACAGTGGTCCTCGACGACGGAAACCCCTCCTCCCTAAGTGAATTAACCATCGCCAAGATCCGCCTCTCCTCCTCCTCCTTCTCCTTGTCCTCCCTCCCTCCCTCCTCCTCCACCTCCATATCCTTCCCTTGCAACGTCAGGGCTAGCTGCTCATCAGCTTGGAGACGTAGCGCCTTCAATCCCTCTTCGTTCTTCAGGGATAAATCACCCTTGAATTCACCTAAGTGATCCTTAACGAAATGCATCGTCTATTTTTGTGTTTGATTGGTGTGTATGTGTGTATGTGTACATGTGAGATTTTCTCTTAAAGGTGGAGTGTTGTCCCTATCCTTCCCCCCCCCCCCCCCCCCCTTCCCTCCCTCCCTTCCTCCCTTCTTCTTCCCATACACTTACCATTATTCGTCGTGTGCTGTGCAATTTCCCGCAACACAAGCAAGTAAGCGAGTGCTTGCTACCCTTACTGCTGCTGCTGCTGCTGCTGCTGCTGCTACCGTTGCGTCCTGCTGCTGCTACTTCTTCGGAAGTGACATACTCATTGAAAAGCGACAAGGCAAACGCCTCGCGTGCCCGTAAATGCTTATCATCTTCATTATCGTCAACATCCTCCTCTTCCTCTGCTCGTGCTTCTTTTGGGCTGCTACTGCTGGTGCTGGTGCTGAGGGATGGTGACGAAGTCGAGGACCAGGGGGAGGAAGAGGTAGGGGTGGGAGGGGTAGGAGGAGTGGGAGGAGTAGGAGGAGGGGCAGGCATCTTTCGGTCTCCATCGGCCAAGACGGCAGCGTCAGCGCCACCTCCCCCCTCCTCCTGCCCGTGAGCCTGCTTCCGCTTCTTCTTGCCTTTGTCTTCCTTGCCCTCCTTGTCCTTCTTCTTCCGCTTCTTCTTCTTCTCCCCACACGCCTCGCAGCGCTTCTCCGTCCCGGGGTTCACCAACGTGCATGCCCCACATGTCCAAGGCGCGGCAACGACACGAGGCGTCTCACACATCTCGCAGCAAGCCGAGTTATCGTCACCCCCATTCGCATTCACAAACGTACACACCGGGCAGGACCACTTCCCCGTAGCTGCAGCTGCGGCGAATGCCGATGCTCCTCCTCCTCCTCCTCCTCCTCCTCCTCCTCCTCCTCCTCCGCCGCCGCCCCCTCCTTCCATGGCCTTGGGGTCAGCCTGCCTCCTTCCCTCGCCAAGCTTGCTTCCGTCCCTAGGCAGCCCACGACGTGTAGCTGGCAGGGCACAATCAGTCTTGCACAAGCTCTCCCTGTAGCGAAAGTGGGATGGGGTGGTAGGGTGAGTATGGTGTAGTAGTATGGTGTAGGGGTGGGGAGGTCAAGAAAGAGGGGACTCGGGACTCCAATTTGGTTCCAAAAGCGAGGCAAGAGCATCTCAAACAGCATGGGAAGGGCCAGGGCACACCATAGCTCGTAGCCCGTGGTTTCTCCCTGGCTTTGTCACGAGTGTTGGGGGCTGCGCCAACGGGTTTCTACGCGATCGCTGGATGCGCCTGAATCATCAGCCATCAGCAGACGCATCTCGACGCCCTGGTTCAAGCCTTTCCAAGCAAAGCCTTTCCCACCTCTTGGTCACACCCATGCAACACACCAAAGCACAAGGCACAGGGCTTCTTAAAACGCTTTGCATGCGCTCGCGCCACTTTCCCCAAGCCGCGGTCCTGGTCTTTTTCCATTGGCAACTCCCTTCTCATTCCACCCTCTCCCCCAAACACACACGCACTACATAAGCAACAAGCGAGGACGCGTCTAGAATGAAGGGAGCATTTGCTGTTGCTGCCTTGGTCGCGGCCACGGCGTCGTTCCAGGGTGCCGATGCCTTTGTGAGCCCCATCCTAAAGGGTACGTGTTGGTGTGGGGCTGGGGTGGAGTGGGATTTTGCTTTGGTGTGTCGTGCTTGTGTGAGGTTGGAGCCCGTCGTGTCCTCTCCCCTATGTCCCTCCCTTTTGTCCATCTTTCCCACATATTTACCACTGCTCAAGCATCAACCACACTGCTCAAGCATCTCCACCACCAGCCAGTCTCGCCCGTCCTGACCACCACCTCCCCCTCCCTCCCCTCCCTCCCCTCCCTCCCCCACCACCACCACAGCCCGCACGCATGTCCTCCCCAGGCTACACGCCCAAAAGCCCCACCAGGTGTTCGATGCAAAGGAGTCCTTCGCGCCGATGATCCCCGTCCTGTCTCCTGATTTGCAAGACTTGAAGACGCTGGCGCAAGCCACGGCGTTTTTGGCTCCGTTGGTATTCGGGGCGTCGGATGCCATGGCTAAGGGAGGGGAGTACGGTGTGTTGGAAGGGCGGACGTTCGCGTTCGTCCACCCGACGGTGATGGGGACCTTGTTCTTGACGACTGCGTATACTGGGTATTTGGGATGGCAATGGCGTTCGATTCGTACGCTTGCTGGTGATATTAATGCCTTGAAGGAGACCTTGCCCAAGCTCTCGGATGGGAGTAAAGTGACCATGCCCGTCGCCAAGCAAATCGCTGCGGTGGAAGGAGTGTTGAAAAGCATGGGGGAGGGAGACGAGGAAGCGGCGCAGCTGAAGGCTGATTTGAGTGTGTTGCGCTCGTCGGCTGTCAAGGAGGTGGATGGACAAGTGGCGGCGTTGAGCGAGAAACGCAAGGCCCTCCTCGCGGGGGATTTCAGGGACAGGCATTATAACACGGCGTCGACGCTATTAGGGCTCGGTGTGTTTACCGCCGTCTTGGGTGCATTTAACACCTTTTTCCGCTCTGGGAAGTTGTTCCCTGGACCCCATCTGTATGCTGGGGCGGGGATCACTGTTCTGTGGGCGGCGGCTGCTGCGATGGTGCCTTCCATGCAGAAGGGGAATGACACGGCAAGGTCTTTGCATATTGGGCTTAATGCCTTGAATTTGGCCTTGTTTGCTTGGCAGGTAGGGACGGGGTTGGAGATTGCGATTAAGGTGTGGGGGTTCACTAAGTGGCCGTAGAGTAAGGGGGCAAGGGGTTAGGTAGAGGGGGCTGAGGGCTTGAGTTGAGGCGAGACAAGAATGAAGGGACACACCGCGTTTTGCTTTTGTGTGTGAGTGAGTGATTGATTGAGTGAAGGAAGGAATGTCTGCGTGTGTCTTTGTAGTACTGAGTGTGGTGGTAGTGGTAGGGCAGAGGATGTGTCCCTCTTCCTCCCTTTACATGCAACACGCAAGCACACAAAGAAACGATCAAACGACAGCCATGAACGATTTATAGAAAGAAGAAACCTGCGACTGCTTTAAACTAGAATCCAGAAGCATATGGACACAGATGACCGGGACCCACAACAAAAAGAAAAACTTAATAACAACAACATCTAAACACAAACATTCCACCCCCCCTTCCTATTCTTCCATCCATCTCTTTTTATTTGTGGTTTGCTGCTTCTTTCTTTATTCAAAAACCAATTTATTGGTACAACTTAATCAACTCATCCGACACGGCCGCTGGGGTCAAAATACCCAAATCCGTAAACAACAAGCTAATATAAGGCGCAGGCGTATAATCACAACTTGGGTTCTGCGTCGTCATCATCGCAGCAACCCCCGCCATGCTCCCACTCCCAAACCCACCAATGCCTCCACCCACCGCAGGTGCCTTACTGTTACTGCTGTTGTTGTTGCTGCTGCTGCTGTCGCCATTGCTCTGCATAGGAGGGAGCAAGGGCCGTCCCAAGTCATTATCAATATTCTCCTCCAAATCCGCCTGGGTCAAAGGATAAAGCCTGGCAAACTTATAACTCTCCGCCGCGACATACAAAGGTTTATTGTACAACTTCGCCACCATCGCCATCTGGCACGTCCCAATCTTATTCACGATCCCCCCACTCTCTACCACCCCCTCAGCACCCAACAACACAATGTCCACTCTCTCCATAAAATACCCCGCGGCCGAGTCCAAAATAACAGTCACGGGAATCCCCACCTCTGTCAACCGCTCCGCCGCCTTGAACCCAGACCCCTCCGGCCGGCCTTCCGTAACCATCACCGTGAAATTCTTGTTACTCTGCGCAGCGCGGGTCAGCACGCCAGTTACCACTTCGGAGCGGCCGTGCGTCAAGACCACCATCCCATCTTGCACGAAATTGTGCCCCAACTCGGCAATCACCACGCGGCTTTTCAGGGCATTGGCCACGAAGCGATTCCCCCGCGCGATAAACAGTTGATTCAGGGCCTTGAAATCGGGGACGTCGTCGTTGTTGCGCGTGGCGTAGCGGAAGAAGAGCTCGACCCCCGCCCGAAAGGAGATGGAGGCCCGGCCCCCACTCATTTGCCGTTCATAGTCAATCAACTTCTTGGTGGCTTCTTGCAGGTCGTTTTGGATGCCCATAATGGTGACGGCGCGGCTGTTGCTCATGACGTGCAGGAGGGTTTGGACGCCCGCAATGGGCACAGGGACATCGGCTTTGAGCTTGGCGCGGAAAATTGCTAAAAGTGGGTCCGTGGAGGGAGGGAAGACAGGAGGGACGGGTGGAGGCTGGCCGGCTTCCATGGTTGTCGTTGATGTGGTCGTAGTAGTGCTGTGTAGAGAGTGTGTGTGAGCGAGGGTGTGAGGTGTGTGGACAGCAACATCATCAGCCACGAGGCGTTGCTTGCCTCAGCGAGCCAACGCAGTTGTTGCCCTTTCCACTTTCTAGACGCACCTAATACACAATGGCACATTTGGGAGACTGACCATACGCCTACATACATACCCCACGTACACACATGACCGTCTTCTTTCCAAGCCCCGGCGCTTCACAAGGAAGAGACCAACATCCAACAAGCCAAGTCGACCTCCCCACCCCTCCACTCCACACCACAACAGCACAGCAACAAGCACTACAATGCGCTGCATCCTCCTCCCCATGCTCGTGGCCTTGCTGGCCCTCAATTACAACAGCGGCGTATCCGCCTTCCTCTTCCCTGCCCTCTCATCGTCGTCGTCGTCGCGCCTAGGTAAGCACTTGGTCTGGTCTTGCGCATCGTGCCCCAGCCGCTCCCCCTCTAACCCTCCTCCCTCCTCCCTTATATACAGTCTCTTGCTCCGCCGCTGCAACCCATTTCCACCACGCCCTCCAACAACCACGTGCCTCCTTCCACACCCTGCTTGCGGCCGCGTCTGACGATGCCGGTGCTTCCATCAATGACGACGACGACGAGGAGGAGGCCATTCCAGGCAAGATGAAAGTAGGGGAGATCAAAGCCGAATTGGACCTGCGTGGAGTCACCTATGCAGGCGTCTTTGAACGACCGGAGCTGGAGGCGTTGTTGCTCAAGGCACGGGTCGAAGGGAAGGCGCGCCCCGAGATTTTGGAGACTTTCAACAAGCAACGGTGACGCGAGGGAGGGGAGGAGGATGGGAGGGATGATAATGTACGAGAAAGGAGGAGGAGGAGAAGAAGGGGGTGTAGTAGTCATCTTCTTCTCATATATTCTTCTCATTTCTCATTAATTTTACTACAATAGCGAGGAGGAGAGCAGCCGGGCTGGACGGGCGGCACCTGACTTTGACTGGGACGCCGCTAAGGCAGGCGATGGTAATCTGCCGGGCGGCGTCGACCCGGAGGCGTTGCAAAAATTGACAAGCAGCCAGGAGATGATGGAGATTATGAGCAACCCTCGATTGCAGGTACGTTTGATTGGGGTTCACGAATAAGAATGCGCAGGCTTGTTTACTTTACATTTCATTTTCTCCTTTCTATCTGGTGGCACAATCACTCACCCATCCCACATTCCCATTCTCACAGGAATTGATGAAGGCCGTCATGTCCAAGGACAGCGAGACAATGCAAAAATATATGCAGGACGCCGAGATCTTGCAGTTGATGGCGCGCTTCCAGAAGTTGTCTTCAGAGGCGGGAATTGACCCGAGCATGTTTCCTCCCCCGCCAGGGATGGAGTGAGCTTGAGCGTGCGATGGGAGGCAAGAGGGAGTTTAGGTTTTATAGACGGGAGCGCAGATGAGAAAAGTAGGACGTGAGGAAGGAAAAAGCGAAAGACTTTTCGCTAATCGCTAATGAAAGAAAAGAAAGAAAGAAAAGAAAAGAAAGTGAACGCACCTGGCACGTAAAACAGCAAAGCTCGCTTCATCGCCAAAAGTGGCCGCCATTTCTCGTTCTTTTGATGCTTTTGCTCCTTGCCCCTTCACAACCACATACCACACACAAGAGACACGCACATGCACAGCACTCGCACAACCACTCACCGGCTCTTGCCCCGTGGTCGTGTTGCTGCTGCTTCGCTGTCCTTCCTCCCATCCTTGCTTCTATCCCCAGCCCAGCCTCGTACTCGATGATGCTCCCACTCCAAACCCAACCCAAACACAACGCACAGAGCACGCCAACCATGGCACAAAAACCTCTCTCGCCAGAGCTCCTCCAGGGCATCTGCGTGGGCGTGGTCGCCACCATCGTCCTGGCCTTCCTCCTTTACCAAATCATCCTCCTCGCCTTCCGCAAAAGCTTCCCCATCCCCACCAAGGGCGGAGCCATCGTCATCACCGGCGCCAGCACCGGGATCGGGAACCACGCCGCACAGCACCTGGCCAAACAAGGTTACGTCGTCTACTGCACCGTGCGTAAACCCGCCGATGCCACGGCATTGAAAGCCCTTGGCCTCAAAAATCTTCGACCCATCATCATGGATATGGCCAACCCCTCCACAATCGAAACCGGCTCCAAACAAATCCTCACCGACCTCGCCTCCACCCAAACCCCGCTCGTCGGCCTGGTGAACAACGCAGGGGTCGCCCAGAAATTCCCCCTTGAATTTCACCCCCTCCCCGAGCTTCGCAGTATGTTTGACGTTCACGTTTATGGCCCTTTAGACTTGACCCAACGTCTCCTCCCCTCCCTCCGTGCCAACAAGGGCCGCATCGTTAACCTCTCCTCCATCACCGCCCTCGTCGTCTTGCCTACCGGGGCGGCGTACGGTGCGAGTAAGCTTGCCGTGGAAGGGATAAGTGATGGGCTACGACGAGAGCTGGCTTTGTTTGGGTGTTCTGTTTCTGTGGTGCAACCCGCTTTTGTCAACACGGCTATTTTTGGTAAAGTTACCGAGAGCATTAATACACAAGTAGAAGCCTCTCCTGAGATCATGTCTGTGTATGGGTATTTCTTCCGCCCCGAAAAGCGACGGAAGGACAGGATGCAGGTGGAGAAGGCCAGCCCTCCTTCAGTTACGACTCAGGCGATCACTCATGCTTTGACTAGTGCTTATCCGAAGACGAGGTATATTGTTGCGAATGTGAGTGGGATCCCGGCGTTTTGGTTGGGCTGGTTGGTTTGGATTTGTCCGGATCGCCTCGCTGATTTTATTATGACGTTCTTTTCGTGAGGTGGGAGGGAGGGAGGGAGGGAGGGAGGGAGGGGAGGAAAGAGAAGCGGCGGATGTCAGGGAGGAAAGCCGAGGAGGGAGCCTTGTGCAATCAACAAAGAGATCAAAGGAAAAGAATAGTAGCAAGGTGAAAGAGTAAGAGAAGCAGCAGTAGCAGCAGTAGCTGTAGAAGCAAAAGAAGGACCAGAAGAAAATTAAGAGTGAACTGAGCAAACAAAAATGAGGTAAAGAGAGAAGAAGGAGAAAACCCCAAAACGAAGCAAATGAAGAGGAAAGATGTGCAACACAAGCATGTACAGACACAGGCAGTCAGACACCTTGTTGCTCGAGCACAATTGATGCATTAAACTGCTTTATTTTTGCCTTCATTATTTTTACAGAGTTCATCAAGAACATCTACCTAGATGCCTCCACCATTCCCTCCCTCCCCTCCTCCATCTCCTCCTGCACTATCTTCACTAGATCGACGGACGGCAAGTCCGCTATTAAAGCCTGTATCACAGACGGCCCCAAAAAGTCTTCTGGCTTTGCTGTAGCGAGTAGAGTTAAGACAGCTCGTATGTCCTTTACAAAGGAAGGGGATTCAATAGCAGGACTGGTAGAGGAGGGTCAAGCCCTCTACCCCTCCTTCGCTTCCTCCTCCACCGCTCTTCCTATATCCACACACGGCAAGGACACTACCAACGCCTGTATCACTGACGGCCCAAAGAAATCTTCCGGCTTCGCTGTAGAGAGTAGAGTTAAGACAGCTCGTATGTCTCTGATAAAAGAGGGGGATTCAACCGCAGGACTGGTCGACGTTTCTTTGATTAGCTTTTCGTCAGAGAGGAGAGAAAGGGCGTGTATTTGTTTGGAGGGCTTAAAAGGGAAGGGAGTGATGGAGATTACGACTTCTTCTCCTCCTTCCGCTGCTGCTGCTGCTGTTGCTGCTGCTGCTGCTGCTGCTGCTGCTGCTGCTGCTGCTGCTGCTGCTGTTGTTGTTGCTGTTGAGGAGGAGGAGGACGGCGAGGAAGAGGTGGAGGAGGAAGAATCCTCCTTGGAGAGATCGGAGGGCTTTTTGGCGGCACGAAGGTTGTAAAGTTGGGGTATTGCTGCTGCTTCTGCTTCTGCTTCTATTTCCTTTTGTTTTTGACTTTGGACTTGCACTTGAATGAGGTTCCTTACCCCCCACCCCCACAGACGGAGGGCGCGTAGAGTATGCTTCGGTCCACGCAGTCCTTTGGGCACATCGCCCGTGAAAACGCCACCATAGCCACCAGATAAGTCAGGAGTTCCTCTATGTCTCTCTTGCCCTCCCTCGCTGCCTCCTCCAGAGGCTAGTATGAAACCCAGTGAGCGACACGTCGGTGCTGGGACAGTCGAGGAGGAGGAGGAGGAAGAAGGAGAAGGATGAGGGGAGGTATTCAGGAAAGAGACAAGGGCTAGCTGCAACCGATACGTCCTTTGAGATTCCGAGACGAAATGCCGGAGAAGGACAGCCGTCAAGAGGCCCGCCTCGCTATCCCCATCATACCCTCCCACTATAAAAAGGTCCAAGGCCAGAGGCATATCATTGGCAGCACCAGCACCAGCAGCAGCAGCAGTATCGCATCTCCTCCATGCTCTTGCTCTATCCTCCACAGCTGCTTCCATTGCACTCAAGTCCTCGACGGCTTCGGGAGAATCAACGTGCGCCAGCCCTACGACGCCTGAGCCCCGCTCTCTTATCGCAACCAAATGACACGTCGTTGCCTCGTCAGATGCTATGTAATCAACCCCCTCCCCCGGCGTCACTACCACCCACTCATGCTGCACAATGTACAGGAAACGCTGGCGAGGGCGTTGGCTGCCGCCTTTCCCTCCTTCCCTCCCTCCTTCCTTCCCATTAGTAGTAGGGGATTGGGGAGGCACGTGCGCCGCAAGAGTATTAGAAGCCGCGTCGCTAGCAAAGCGTCGCGTGCGTTCAAGCAAAGCGGGTTGTTTCCTCGTCAAGAGGTCGATGAAAAGCTGACCAAAACTCGTGGGAGGCGAGGTGCCAAAGCCTCGTTTGGCTTGCAACGCCGTGCGTAGGAGAGGCAGCACGTCTTCGTCTGTCAGGAAAGGGAGGAGGGGTGCCTCCTTCCCGTCCTCAATAGAGCTGGCTGGGATTGACCCAGGGGGCAGAAGCACCGGCATTACAACGCTGTAAGCCTGGCCGTCGTCCTCCTGTAGCGTGTGTGTGTGTATTTAGTAAGGTGAACGTGAAATTTGTGGTGGCAACAAGTGAGTGAGGGGAGTCGCGGCCGAAATGAGGATGAGGGAGGCAGGAGGTTACAACATGGCAGCCAATGGGGAGCGTCCGCAAGCAAGCAAAGCAAAAAGCAAAAAGCGCCCACACAGCAAACTCATCACGTAGTATCGTGCTTTATCTTTTCTTCTTGTCGTCCAGGCCTTTCTTCATCTACGTTCATAAATCTGCATCACATACGTACACCCCTCCCTCCCTCCCCTCCTTCCCTCCCCACGCCCCCCTCAATCCCTCCCCTGCGTCAACATCGCCTCCAATTCAGGCGGCAACGCATCCACATCATCTTCATTCCCCAACATCTTCACCGCCTCATAATTAATCTTCTTCGAAATCCGCTTTTTAGCCAAATGATTCGACACCGCAATCTCAGCCGGCGACCGCGCAGGCCCCCCTCCCCCCATCCCTCCCGCCGCCCTGCTCCCCCCCGCCCCCACCACCGATGCAGCTGCCGCAGCAGCAGCAGCAGCAGCAGCCGCCTTCTTCTTCTGATGGTTATTTTGCCCTGGGGGACGGTAATTGAAGTCTTCCTCTGCGCGTTTCTTGGCTGCGTCCTCTTCGGCTTTTTTACGGGCTTGTTTTTCGAGGTACCCTTTGTGGACTTCATGCCAGACTTTACTTAATTTCTCCACCTCCTCCTCCGAGCGGATATATTGCGCAGTATCATCCACTTCTTCTTCCTCCTCTTCCTCCATCTCTTCCTCCACCTCCTCCTCTACCTCTTCTTCGACGGCTGCTGCTCCAAGGACTGCAGGTGCTGCTGCTGTTGCTGCTGCTGCTGCTGCTCCTCGTTTATTTCTTCCTCCATTACCATTGGCCCCCGCCGCTGCTGCTGCTGCTTCTGCCGCTGCTACCTTCTTGGCCTGCTCCTCCTCCTCATCCAGCAATTGGTCCATCAACTCCTTATACAACCCCCCTTCCTCCGTCCCTCCCTCCCCGTCCTCCCCAAACAATGGCCCCTCGTCCTCCTTCCCTTCCTCCTCCTCCTCCTCCTCCTCCTCTCCCCCTCTTCTCAAGCGCTTGCTGCTCCGAGCTCCAGCCATACTACCACCTCTCCCCCTGCTGCTGCTGCTCGCCGCACCTCCAGACCCTCTCTTACTACCCGCAGCAGCAGCAGCAGCAGCAGCGGCAGCCGCAGCAACAGTAGCAGCAGCAGACGAGGATGAGGAGGAGGACGACGACCCCCGCCCATTTACCGACGTCGCCAGCACCTCCTCCTCCTCCTCCTCCTCCTCCCCTCCCTCCCTCACTCCCTCCCTTCCCCCCTCCTTCAACGCCTGCGCCTCCTTCATCCTCACCGCCCGTGTATACGACGGCGGGTCCGCCTCCCCCATCAAAGGAGGCCCTCCCTCCCTCCCTCCCTCCCCTCCTCCTCCCCCCCCTCCTAACCTCGGCAAGTTCTCAAAATCTGAGAGGGCCATATTTGCAAGCTCGTCCCTACTCATCATTCCGGAGATGGGAGTTCTTTCGAACTCGTCCACTCGTTTTTTGATTGTGTCTGGGGAGACTCGCACGATTCTGCCTACGTCTTTATAGGTCCGTGGTTTCTCGTGATAGATCGCGCTTAAATAAAGGGCAGCGCCACAGATACCCGAGGGACGACGGCCTGCTTGGATCCAATCTCTTTGCATGGAGGCGACGAGGCGGAGGGCGAGCTGGGAGACTTTGGTTTGTTCCTGCTCGGAGCCGAGCTCGAGACGGGCGGCGAAACGGTGGATGTAGATGGAGGGGTCGATGACGGCGAGGTTCAGGCCGGTAAGTTGCTTAAATTTGAGGAAGGCGTGCCCAAGGACGTAGACGTTGATTTGGACGGCGTCCGAGAAGTCGATGAGCATGTGGGGGGAGTTGTCTTCGCGACAGACCATGTATAAACATACGGCCACCACACACATCGTTTTGCGGCCTTGCACGAAATTTCGCTCGACCGCCGTGCGGAACAGACGACAGGCACGATCGACGAATGCCTGGCGGAGCCTTAGTTGAGAAACAACCTGCTGGATGGCCCGGCGGCCATTATTCAAGGTAGTATCACGCGAGTCACGTGCATAGAAGCGACGACGACCCCGCCCCGCCGAGCTGTACGCTTTGGTCATTTCCGGCCCGACGAACTGGCCGACCACTGTCGAGGCGCCCCCGGCGTTGTTCTCATTGAATTCCACGGAGGAGACGATGGCGTTTTCTTCCACGATGGTGTGGCAGGCCATGCAGATGGTGGCGCCGTCGGGTTCACTGTACTCGAGGTCGGTGCCTCGGCAGTCTGGGTTGGGGCAGCGGAGGATCTGCTCCATGGCTTTTTGGGGGTGGTGGGGCTGCAGGACGTGGCCGATGGAGTCGGAAGACGCTGGCTAGGCTTGAGTGTCTGTGGGTTGTGTTGGGAGTGGGAGGGGGGGCGTGAGGGCAAGGCACGGCGCGATAAGGGATGATTATGATGCATGATGCGTGTGCTTGTGTGTCTCATGAGCCGCACCGCTACCAAGGCAGGACCACGGCTCGCCATGCGGGACAAGAAGGCAGCGCTCCGGTCGTCGTGATGGTGCGTGGTAGCTCTCTCGGCTTGTGTGTGTGTGTGTGTGTGTGTGTGTGTGTCTTGTGGTTTGTGTGCTTAGTAGGGCTTAGTAGGGATTGTGGTTTGTGTGCTTAGTAGAGCTCTCTGTGCCTGCTCTGTGCCGTTGTGCTGCTGCTGCTGCTGCTGCTGCTGCTGCTGCTGCTGCTGCTGCTGCCTCTCCTCCTCCTCGTCTTCCCTCCCCTTTGCGTTTGCCTCCTTCACTAACACGCTATCACCACCAAGCACAGGGAGCTCAAGCCCACACCACGACAGCCATCCATTTTCGAGCCAAAACCTCCCCACCCTCGCGACCTCCCACCCCTCCACTCCACCACCCTGCTCCCAAAATGCTGCGGCACCTGCACACGCGCCGTCTACTCTTGCGGCCACAACCACGACCACCACCTTGGGCTAGCGCCGCTGTCTTCTTCTCTTCCAGCTCCGCACCACCACCACCACCACCACCACCACCACAACCCAGAGGCCCCACGCTCAAGGAGCTAATTGCCCAAAGCACGGACGGTCTCACCTGCATCCCCCAAAGCCGCACGCGCAATTTCTCCGTCATTGCCCACATCGACCACGGCAAAAGTACCCTGTCCGACTGCTTGCTCGAATTAACAGGTAAATTAGAGATGGTGCTGAAAAATAAGCCTCCTCGGCCCGCGCTTCAATCAGTCACTCACCCCTCCCTCCCTCCCTCCCACCCTCCCTCCTTCCCTCCCTCCCCTTTCCCGCCGCCGAAAAAGAAGACAAGCCCCAAAACACCGACACCCTCCAAGTGGAACGCGAAGGCGGCATCACCGTCAAGGCGCAAACCGCATCGATGATCAACCGCCACTCAAACCCTCCCTCCCTCCCTCCCTTCCTTCCTCCCCTCTTGGGAAACATCACCGCGGCCGAAAAAGAAGACAAGCCCCAAAACACCGACACCCTCCAAGTGGAACGCGAAGGCGGCATCACCGTCAAGGCCCAAACCGCATCGATGATCAACCGCCACTCAAACCCTCCCCCCCACCCTCCCCTCCTTCCACCCCTCTTTGGAAAAATAACCCCCGCCGCAAAAAAAGACAAGACCCCAAAAACCGAAACCACCCAAGTCGAACACGAAAGCGGCACTACCCTCAAGGCCCAA
>Ga0105053_10008382_pt1 | contig 13470 bp, 10 predicted proteins | sample BON01_FD_78093 | JGI IMG/M metagenome (GOLD analysis project Ga0105053, IMG submission 78093) | Freshwater microbial communities from Lake Bonney liftoff mats and glacier meltwater in Antarctica - BON-01 | ecosystem: Environmental > Aquatic > Freshwater > Ice > Glacier meltwater | place: Lake...
ATATATATATATATATATATATATATGTGTATATATATATATATATATATATATATATATATATATATATATATATGTACATATATATATATATATATATACATATACATATATATAGAGAGAGAGAGGTCGACGGGTTGGCTCGCGCACCGATCTTGATGTCCATGACGCAAGGCCGGACGTATCTGGCGGTCAAGTCCTCAATGTAGAGCAGCTGGACGTCGCCCTGCCGCACCGAGTGGAGGCAGCGCGGCACGAAGGCCTCGAGCGCGGCGCCCGAGAGGGCCAAGTAGGCGCCCGCCTCTCCCGGCGTGCCCTGCTTGACTAGCACCGACTCGGAGAGCCGGTGGAACATGCCCGAGTGGCCGGCCACCTGGATCACGGCGTGATTGATCGCGTCGTACCGCCGGTTGCGCAGCCAGCGCCACTGCTTGTGCATGGCGTCCACCGCGTCGCCGGCATCGCGCTGCGGCTGCTGCTGCTGCGGCGGTGACTCGGTCTTGTGCGCGCCGCTAGCGCTCGACCCCGAGACTTGCGCCGCGTTCTTGCGCGCCTCGGCCAGCGCGACCACCTCCAGCTTGCCCAGGGAAGCCGCGCCGGGGTGGCTCCCGTGCCGCGTCTGGTCTTCGGCGAGATGGCGCGCCGGTTCCTTGGGCGCCTCCCACGCCTCCTTCCTCACTGCCTCCTTTGGCACAGCCCCCTTTCTCCCATTCCCCTTCCCAGACAAGCCGCTGTTCGTGTCCTTGGCAAAGTTGACCGCGGGGGCGGCGGTGGGGGGGCACACAGAGATCGGGCCCTCGGCGGCGGGGGTGGCGTGGTTGCCGGCGAGCAGCGACGGGACGCCGCTGTAGACGGCGGTGTGGGGCAATGGGTGCTTGACGCGTATGGCGGTGGGCGACGCGTCGGAAGAGGCGTCGGCCGAGGTGGGGAGCGATGCGGCTTGGCTGGGGTTGTAGCTGGAATAGTGCGCGCCAGAGAAGGAAGGCTCGGGCGAGGCAAAGCGGGAGGTGGCGGCGGAGGTGGCTGTGGAGTGGAATGGCGAGTGCGGCTGTGGCGAAATGCTAGCGGAGGGCGGCAGGGAGGCGTCGACGGAAGTGACGGAGTGCTTGCGGCACCACTCGACGCTGTCGTTGCACTGCAGGATGCGCACCGCCTGGAGCCCGTGCAGGCCCAGCGCCGACGTCGACGACGAGCGCCGATCGCCGGGCGACTCGGGGTCGTGGCGCGGCTCCGGCTCTGTTCTCCGGTCGAACTCGGAGCGGCCAGCCTCCAGGGCAGAGAGCGGTTCACGCGCGGCCTCCTCGAAGAAGAGCGCGAGCGTCATGGTGGTCTTTTTGCGCATCCAGCCCGAGGAGAGCACCCATGGCCCGTAAAAGAGCCAGCGGCCGACCGAGGCGTGCGCGCCGCCCGGTCCCTCGCCGATGGGCGCGCCGAGCACAGCCTCGACCTCGGCCCGCGGCACGCCAAAGGAAATCCCGGCCAGTAGGGGCTGGCCAATCTCGCGCTGGTGGAAAGGGTGCGAGTCGCCGAAGATCTCGATCTCGTCGACGAGATCGCCCACGCAGGTGAGCGCGAGCCCCTCCTCCCAAAAGTGGTGGACGACATCGTCCGAGCCGAGCGGCAGCGACGCGCAATGGCCCCTCCCGATCGCGCGCTTGGCGTGGCCGCACGTCTTGCCCAACAGCCCCGCAAGCGAGAGGAGCACGCCTTCGTTGAGTGCGGCCGGCGCGCTCGTCGCGTCGCGCGCCATCACCGCGCGCACTGCCGCCGCGGTCGACTCGCTCCAAGACCGGCTCGCGCGGCGCGCGCGGCCGCCGCGCGAGCCCGACGCTTCGGCGAGGCCGGCAGGGCGCTGTGCGCCGTCGGAGTCGCGGCCGCGACCCGCCGAGTGGCTCCATGGCCAGAGCGACATCAGCCCCAGGCGGTAGGTGGCGCCCTGGACGCGCATCGGCCGCCGGCCCTGGCGAGAGATGACGGCGATCGTCTCGGCGCGCGCACGCGCGGACGCCTTGGCCGGCGCGGCGCATCGCGCCATCGGCGAGGACGAGTCGCTCGGCCGGCGTGTGTGGACTGCGCTCTGCTCGGAGAAGTTGGACACTTCGGATGGCTCGGTCAGTGCCCGCGCCAAGGGCGACGCTGGCGGCGTGGCAGCGGTCTGGGCGCCCAGCTCATGGCCCTCGAGGTCCGGCTTGGACCGCCGCGCCAGCTTCAGCAGCGCCGGCGGGGACTTCCGCCGGGGCTTGGCCAAGCCGGCCATATTCACGCAGCGGGCAGCTAGCCACTTCAATTCAGGTCGGGCTGGGCCCGGGTAACGGATCAAATTGGGCCTAAAATAGAACAATGATCAATGACAGGACAATGAATCAATCAGTCATTAGGCGCTGTGAACTCTGCGCGTGTGCTCGTGTCCCCTTTGTATTATAAACCGTCTGTGAACGCGCAGCACGCATTAGGCGCTGTGAACTCTGCGCGTGTGCTCGTGTCCCCTTTGTATTATAAACCGTCTGTGAACGCGCAGCACGCACTATTTTTGAACAGGGCACATTCTTCTGTGAAAGCATTTTCCGATAAATCGCCGCCTGAGGTATTCCTGAGGTGTTGGGCAAAGGATGCGGCTCGTTAGCCGCTGCGGCGTGGGAGCGAGGCTGCGAGCGGCGCCGCTCGCGGTCGGGCGCCCGCGCCACCTCTCGACGCCGCCGCCGCGGTCTGCGACGAGTTTGGCGCTGCGCGCCCTCGCAGTGCCGGGGCTGCTACAGTACCCTGGCATGTACTTCGAGCTCTCCAAGACCAAGCTGAGCGCGCTGGTGGTGCTGACGACCGGGGCCGGCCACCTGATGGCGCAGGCGCCCTTTGACCCGGTGCTGCTCAGCGCGACGCTCGGCGGCACGTTTCTGTGCGCCGCGTCGGCCAACACCTTGAACCAGGTCATTGAGGTGCCGCGCGACGCGCGGATGGCGCGCACCGCGCGGCGGCCGCTCCCGTCGGGGCGCATGTCGCGACAGCACGCGCTCGGGTTCGCGGCCGTCGCGGGGTTGGGCGGCGTCGGCTCGCTCGCGATGCTGGTCAACCCGACGACGGCCGCGCTGGGCGCCGCCACCATTGTTCTGTACGCGGGCGTCTACACGCCGCTCAAGCCGCTCACCCCGTACAACACTTGGGTCGGCGCCGCCGTGGGCGCCGTGCCGCCGCTGATGGGCTGGGCTGCGGCGGGCGGCTCCCTGCTCACCCCGGAGGCGTTTGTGCTCTCGAGCGCGCTCTTCCTGTGGCAGATCCCGCACTTTCTCGCGCTGGCCTGGATGTACCGCGCCGACTATGCGGCCGGCGGCTACGCGATGATGCCGCTGCACGACCCGACGGGCGCGCGCACCGCCTCCGTCTGCCTCGAGTACAGCTGCTACCTGACGGCGCTGCCCGTGGGCTGCTGGGCGGCGGGCATCACGAGCTGCATGTTCCCGATCGAGGGGGTCCTCTTCAACGGAGCCATGCTCGTCGCGGCGGCGCGCTTCATGCGCGCCTCGCCCGACCAGCGCGTCCAGCAGACGCAGCACGCGAGGGGCCTCTTCTTCGTCTCGTGAGTCCTCCCCTTCCGTTTGAGGGAGCCATGGGTTGGGTGGTGGGGCGCAGGGTCGGCGGCGGTGCCCGGGGATTGGCTCTAGGCCAAGAGACAGGACGGTAGGCTCACACCGACGCCACTCCCTTCGCTCCCTCAGGCTGGCGTACCTCCCCTTCTTCTTCTTCTGCCTGCTCTTGCATCAGCGCCAGCGCGAGACGGACGACCTCTCCCTCTCCTCCACCGCCACCGCCGGCGACTCCCGCCTCGCGCGCAGGTGCAGCGCCTTCCCGCCCTTCTCGGACGAGGAGGCCGATACCGAGTCGAGCTCCGAGCCGATTGCGGAGGCACGCGGCCGGCTGCGCGAGCGCGGGCGGCGGCTCTGCCTGCACGACCAGCTGGAGGCGCCGAGCCTCTGTCCGGTAGTTGCGTCGGAGGGCGTGGTCGAGAGCGTAGTGGACGAGCTCGAGGGGGTTGTAGAGAAAACGACGGATCGGCTGGCCAAGGCGCAGGCGCAGGCCAACAGAGGGCATTAGGCGGCGGCGCGGCGCCACGCACGGCGCCGGGTATCGGAGAGGGGGGGGTCTTCAGAACCAGATGCTGCTAGCGACGCAGGGGGATGGGCATATCGGCGCATATGCCTCTCAGTGCGTCCAGTGTCCGGTGCTGGGCCGTGTATTGTCAACGAGAGCGAGAGAAGCGCGTGCATGATGCATGAGATGCAGGGCGGAGGGTATGTGTGTGTGCAGTGAATGCGACCGCATGGCGGTACGCCGTAGTGACGAGGATACTGATACTGATACTGACCCACCCCCAGATACACTACACGCCCCGTACGTACCATGTACCATGTACCATTCATCACCATCACGTCACAGTACCAGTACACAGTACCAGTACCGTACACCATCTATCATCTATCCCTGGGTGCTCGTCAAGTCTTCTGTGGACTTCAAGCTTTGAATCCTACGGGTACGCGCTTACACAGCGCGGCCCAACACCTGGTGGCGTCAGCGTCGGCTCACTCCACAACCAAAAACTATAACTCACTCATCACCATCTCTATCTCTGGCTCTGGCGTTAAAAAATCATGTATCCGTACTCAGTCACAGTCACGTGTGAACACATTTTGTTAGGCTGCTGAGCCCCCCCGCCCTGGAGTGTACCTTATTTGGGGCACCCCGCCGCCTGTATCGCTGAATCTACTGGCTACATCTAACCATGTAGCTCAGGCTGCCGCACTGTCTCTAACTCTAAGTGCTCGGGTTAACCCTCTGCTTGCTGCTCGCCTCTTGACTCTTGACTCGACTCTCTACTCGCCTCTCTACTCACCTTTCTACTCGCCTCCCTACTCGACTCTCTACTCGACTCTCTCTCTACTCGACTCGTCTCTGCTCGCCTCTCTACTCGCCTCTCTCTATTCGTCTCTCTACTCTACTCTCTACTCGACTCTCTCTACGCAACTCTCTGCTCGACTCTTTACTCGCCCATCCACTCCTACTCGCCTCTTTACGTGCCTCTCTACCTACTCGACTCTCTACCTGACTCTCTTCTCGCCTCCCTACTCGCCTCTCTACCCGCCTCTCTACTCATCGCCTCTCTACTTACCTCTCTACTGGACTCTGTACTCGCCTCTATTCAACTCTCTACTCGACTCTCTACTCGCCTCTCTACTCGCCTCTCTATTCGACTCTCTACTCGCCTCTCTACTCGCCTCTCTACTCGCCTCTCTCCTCGCCTCTCTACTCGACTTTCTGCTCGACTCTCTGCTCGCCTCTCTGTTCGCATCTCTGCTCGACTCTCTACTCGACTCTCTACTCGACTCTCTACTCCTACTCGCCTCTCTTCTCGACTCTCTGCTCGCCTCTCTACTCGCCTCTCTACTCGCCTCTCTACTCGCCTATCTACTCGCCCCTCTACTCGACTCTCTACTCGACTCTCTACTCGACTCTCTACTCGACTCTCTACTCGACTCTCTACTCGACTCTCTTCTCGAATACTCGCCACTCTACTCAACTCTCTACTTGACTCTCTACTCGATTATTTACTCGCCTCTCTACTCGCCTCTCTACTCGCCTCTCTGCTCGCCTCTCTACTCGCCTCTCTACTCGCCTTTCTACTAGCCTCTCTACTAGCCTCTCTACGTGCCTCTGTACTCGCCTCTCTACTCAATGCTTTACTCGCCTCTCTGCTCTCCTCTCTATCTCTACTCGACTCTCTGCTCGCCTCTCTTCTCGACTCTCTTCTCGCCCCTCTACTCACCTCTCTACTCGACGCTCTACTCGCCTCTCTATTCGACTCTCGACTCGCCTCCCTACTCGCTTCTCTACTCGACTCTCTACTCGACTCTCTACTCGCCTCTCTACTCGTCTCTCTACTCGTCTCTCTACTCGACTCTCTTCTCGACTACTCGCCACTCTACTCGACTCTATACTCGACTCTCTGCTCGATTCCTTACTTGCCTCTCGACTCGCCTCTCTACTCACCTCTCTGCTCGCCTCTCTACTCGACTCTCTACTCGCCTTTCTACTAGCCACTCTACTCGCCTCTCTACTGGACTCTCTATTGACTCTCTACTCAACTCTCTGCTCGCTTCTCTACTCGCCTCTGTACTCGCCTCTCTACCCGACTCTCTGTTCGACTCTCTGCTCGACTGTCTATTCCCTACTCGCCTCTCTACTCGCCTCTCTACTTGCCTCTCTACTTGACTCTCTGCTCAACTGACTCTCTACTCGCCTCTCTGCTCGACTCTTTACTCGCCTCTCTGTTCGCCTCTCTACTCGCCTCTCTACTCGCCTCTCTACTCGCCTCTCTACTTGTCTCTCTGCTCGACTCTCTGCTTGTTGACTCTCTGCTCGACTCGCTACCTCTACTCGCTTATCTACTCGCCTCACTGCTCGACTCTCTACTCGACTCTCTGTTCGCCTCTCTGCTCGCCTCTCTACTCGACTCTCTACCTACTCGCCTCTCTACTCGCCTCTCTACTCGCCTCTCTACTCGCCTCTCTTCTCACCTCTCTACTCGCTCTCTACTCGACCCTGGGTTTACCCGAGGTGGGTACATAGCCCAAGTAGACTTCTTCTCCTGCTGTCACACAAAGTAGTGCGCGCGCTGCAGGCCGCAGGCCGAGAATAGTTTGGTTTGTTTTGGCTTTGAAGCACCATTAGAAAACTGTAGACAACTAGTATTGAATTGCTTATATCCGCTATATCCAACTATATCCAACTAGTTTCGACTATATCCGACTATATCCGACTATATCGCGCTTATCCCATTATATCCTATCGTATCCCACCATATTGAAAACGGGATATCCCAAAGATGCACTGCAGGAGGGGCTCTGCTTGGCCTGTAAGAAGAGAAACAAACAGGTCACACACACAATAAACACACGACACGAACAACACTACACAGCACACGACAACAACAACAACACCACAAACGACCACACGAACAACCACCCCGCCCACCCCTCTCACTTAAGTTGAGTACTTAAGATGCCTATTTCTAATAATTTCTGAACGAAACTCTCAAACCACCCCTCCTACCTACAACCTAGACCGTACCTACCTCTCTGTCTACTTAAGGAAAACTGCTTACCTAGACCTACTACGACTACCCTACTAGCGTACTAGTGCAGGGCTATGGGCTGTAAGTAATATAAGCAAGTTTACGTTTAATAATATGTAACAGTAAGTTAAAGTAGAAGTAGGGTATAAACAAGCGTGGGAATAATAGCAGCATGATAGCAGTATATGCATAAATAAAACATCACCCCATATACGCCTTCCCCTACCTCTACGCTGCAACTCTATGCTCTACACCTACACTGAACATTGACCCCCAAACTACATAATGGTAGTGTGTTATAGTTATAGTGCAAAGTGTTGCTCGGCACTGTAAATATTCGCCAAAACATGTAGTGTGAATATCTCAAAACACCTTCGGGTGGAGCTGACCACCTATATGCGGGAGCGTGTGAACGAGCGGGAGACATCACGCGAGTAGATGCCACATGACGCAACGCGTCGGGCCGAGGGACTTTAACAGGGGACCCACAAAGGGGACCCACACAGGGGACCCACACAGAGGGGACCCACACAGGGGACCCACCCAGGGGACCCAAACAGGGGACCCACACAGAGGGGAGGGCCCCACAGATGACCCACCACCGGAGGGGAGGGTCACACAGGGGACCCACACAGGACACACACAGACCGTCAGGGCCAGCGGGCCAGCCCAGCAAAATGTGCACACACACACATACGACGTGTATCAGTGACGTATCAACTCGTATCAATCACCAAAACGTAATTGATACTATATCTTGTACTGGTACTGATACGGAATGGTAGATTACACCGAGAACGATAAATTGAAGTGTTAAAGTATAGTAACAGCGTGAATAATGAATAATAGCAGTAGCATGATATGTAGTATATGCGCATAAATTAAACTTCGCGCGATGATACGCATACGCCTACCTCTACACTGAGCACTGAAACCCACTCCCAGTACAAATACACAACACTTACACTTACACTTAATAGTGTAAAGTGTAATTGCTCGGCACGGTGATCGGTGCATATTCAGAAAATGTAATGTAAATAACTTGGAATTTTATTCGGATGGGGCTGACCACTTACACCTACCTACCTCGTAGGTAGAGATCAGGCCCTGCCTAGCAAAATAATTTATACACATGTAGTGTATCAGTAATCCAATAAGGCTAGGGCAAAGTTGAGCCTGTTAGTTAGCTGTTAATATGTAACGGTTACGGTGTTAACAGGTACTAATAGGCAGGATACAATTACTAATCACTATCAAGCAACAGTTTTAAGTTTTAAAACAAGTTTTACCTGTTACCTGAATAACTTACGTTTATCCTATCACTATCACTCTTATCATAACAAGCGCCCCAAAACCCATCTTTATTTTCCTGCGGCGCCCTCTCACCACTGCCACTGGCCCTGGCCCTGGTAAATTTGCCATCGCTCCTAACTCTGACTGTTGCAGCTGCAGCTAGCAGCTACAACACAACAGTACACAGCGAGTACTGTTTATGTACACTGTACACTGCTACAACACACCACGAACCATGCACATCATACATATACATCATACACAGTAACAGTAACAGTAACAATAAGTTTAGTAAGCATTGAATGAAGCATGAAGTATACACCAAACACCAAATACAAACACCATACAGCATACAGCAGCCGCGGCAACAGCAACAGTAGACAGTAGGCCAATGCCAGTATGCCAGTATGAGCTTGGCCTCTACACGATATTGCCATCACTAATATTGTATGGTGTATGGCATAAAAAGGAGAGGTCGGTAGGCGGGCGTATATTGCGCAATGGTCGCGCAATAGTAATGCAATCGGGTAGGCTTTGCAGGTAGGGGGGGGCATAAATGATGATTGACTCCCACAATAAAGCGTTGAGTGTTGAAGTAAAACAATTATATCTTGTAAAGGCTAAGTATAAGCCAGGCCAACAGCGGAGCATTGCAGTTGGAGCGCGCAACAAGTGAGTAGCTTGAGCAAACCCTGCCCCAAGAGCATATACCACAGCCCCCCCCCTGGAGTGTATCTTTGGGATATCCCGTTTTCGATACGGTGGGATATGGTGGGATATGATGGGATATATGGGATATAATCGGATATAGTCGGATATAGTTGGATATAAGCAACTAGAAACTAGTTGTCTATAGCGTTTTAATGGTGCTTCAAAGCGAAAACAAACCAAACTATTCTCGTCCTGCGGCCTGCAGCGCGCGCACTGCTCTGTGTGACAGCAGGAGCAGTCTACTTGGGCTACGTACCCACCTCGGGTAAACCCAGAGTAGAGCAGAGAGGCGAGTAGAGATGTGAGTAGAGAGGCGAGTAGAGGGGCGAGTAGAGAGGCGAGTAGAGAGGCGAGGCGAGTAGAGAGTCGAGCAGAGAGGCGAGTAGAGAGTCGTGTAGAGAGTCGAGCAGAGAGGCGAGTAGAGAGTCGAGTAAAGAGGCGGGTTGAGAGTCAAGTAGAGAGTCAAGTAGAGAGTCAAGTAGAGAGGCGAGTAAAGAGGTGAGCAGCAAGTCGAGTAGAGAGGCGGGCAGCCCGGGTAGGGAGGCGAGTGGAGAGGCGAGCAGAAAGTCGAGTAGAAAGTCATGTAGAGAATCGAGTAGAGAGTCGAGTAGAGAGGCGAGTAAAGATAGGCGAGTAGATAGTTGAGTAGAGAGTCGAGTAGAGAGGCGAGCAGAGAGTCGAGTAGAGAGGCGAGTAGAGGGTCAAGTAGAGAGGCGAGTAGAGAGTCGAGTAGAGAGTCAAGCAGAGAGTCAAGTAGGGAGGCGAGTAAAGAGGCGAGCAGAGAGTCGAGTAGAGAGGCGGGCGGCCCGGGTAGGGAGGCGAGTAGAGAGGCGAGCAGAAGAGAGTCGAGCAGAAAGTCACGTAGAGAATTGAGTAGAGAGTCGAGTAGAGAGGCGGGTAAAGAGAGGCGAGTAGAGAGTTGCGTAGAGAGGCGAGTAGAGAGGCGAGTAGAGAGACGAGTAGAGCGTCGTCGAATAGAGAGGCGAATGAGAAGGAGAATAGAGAGGCAAGTAGAGAGGCGAGCAGAGAGTCGAGTAGAGAGAGTCGAGTAGAGAGTCGAGTAAAGATGCGAGTAGAAAGTCGAGTAGAGAGGGGAGTGGATAGTCGAGTAGAAAGGCGAGCAGAGAGGCGAGTAGAGAGGGGAGTGGAAAGTCGAGTAGAGAGGCGAGCAGAGAGTCGAGTAGAGAGGCGAGTAGAGAGGCGAGTAGAGGGTCGAGTAGAGAGGCGAGTAGAGAGGTGAGTAGAGAGGCGAGCAGCAGAGAGGCGAGTAGAGAGGCGAGTGGAATATCGAGAAGAGAGGCGAGTACAGAGTCGAGTAGAGAGGCGAGTAGAGAGGCGAGTAGAGAGTCGAGTAGAGAGTCGAGTAGAGAGGCGAGTAGAGAGGCGAGCAGAGAGTCAAATAGAGAGTCAAATAGAGAATTGAGTAGAGATTCGAAGTAGAGAGGCGAGTAGAGGTGAGTAGAGAGGTGAGTAGACGAGTAGAGAGTAGAGTAAAGAGTAGAGAGTATAGTAGAGAGTAGAGAGTCGAGTAGAGAGGCGAGTAGAGAGGCGAGTAGAGAGTCGAGTAGATAGTCAAGTAGAGAGTCGAGTAAAGAGGCTAGTAGAGTGTCGAGTAGAGAGTCGAGTACAGAGGCGAGTAGAGGTGAGTAGAAAGGCGAATTCGGGTTAACCCGAGATAGAGAGGCAAGTAGAGAGGCGAGTAGAGAGTCAAGTAGAGAGTCAAGCAGAGAGGCGAGTAGAGAGGCCAGTCGAGAGGCGAGTAGAGAGTCGAGTAGAGAGGCAAGCAGAGAGGCGAGTAGAGAGGCCAGTCGAGAGGCGAGTAGAGAGTCGAGTAGAGAGTCGAGCAGAGAGGCGAGTAGAAAGTCGAGTAAAGAGTCGAGTAGAAATGCAAGTAGAGAGGTGAGTAGAGAGGCGAGTAGAGAGTCGAGTAGAGAGGCGAGCAGAGGGCTAACCCGAGCACTTAGAGTTAGAGACAGTGCGGCAGCCGCAACTACATGGTTAGCTATAACTAGATACAGCGATACAGGCGGGATATCCCAAAGATACACTGCAGGGGGGGGCTCATACAGATATAGATAGCCTTGCGAATGTAGGACGTTTTTGCTGATTTGTGATTTGTGCTCTGCTGTGGGCTGTGAGGCTGTGTTGGGCTTAAACCCTAAGACCCTACCCTAACCTCTAACCCTAGACCTACTAGTTATAGGCTATAGACCGCTCTAACTTATCTTAACTATAACTAACCCTAGCCCCCTCACCCTTCGACCTAACCCTAATAATCCTATTGAACATAGCCTATCCCTGCATTACTACGGATGATATCTTACAAAAAATCAAAGTTGAAGTAGACGTGATATAAATGGTACTATCTCACGACAGGATACGGATGTTACAGACACGCATATCATATATCGAAAGCAGAGATACGAGATACGAGATACAGGTACGGGCGGACAGCTGAGACATATAAATGTTAGCTTACAAATAAGAGAAGGATCCGTCTTTCTCGTAGATATGAGTTGACACGTCACTGATACTTTGCGATTTTGTGACGAATACGAACCGAATACACAACAGACTCAACAGAGTTGAGAGTTGTTACACCGATAACATGTGTAACGAAAGTTTATTGCCCTGATTCTTATTCAATTTACACCTGTCTGCTCTCTCTCTATATATATGTTCCATATGCACGTACGTAGACGTAGTATACGACGGGTATTGGGATTGTATCATTATCTCTATTTTTGGATACACCATCCGATATAATGAGTTAAGTAACCCTATAGCCATAGCAATAACAGAGGGCACTACTCTATCTATCTCACCATATCCATATCACACATCATATTTTATTATGGTTATGCGATTAACTAATACTATATCCATGGATAATTAATAATATTTCAATATGCGTATATAAACATTTATTATTATTATTATATACAAAATATTACCTCCGTGTGGACGAGTTTTGTCCCCGCGGTAGGTGGAAATAGACATATGATCCATTCATGTTCAAGAGCATTCAGTCAGAGTCAGGTTACACACACACATCACAAAAACAAACGATCACAGTAAACCACACGACACACAACACACATTACTCGTATAACTATAAGTAGAGCTATCATATGCACCATACCCTACGCGACACAATTAATGCATGTACAAGAGAAACAGGTCACACATCCAAACACACGACAAGGGAACAAGACCACAAACGATCAATTCCCAATTCATGCGAACAGGCTTTCCCCTTCCCACGTGTGAGAGCGCGAATGGTGATCAGGGTTAAGGGTCAACCCGTGTTGTGCGGTTTTGTTATTCGAAATATGTCTGTTGCGTATCAGTATCAGTATCAGTAGTAATTGTAACACATGTTTTTGTACTTTCTTATTATAATCGTCGTCACCGTCACTGTCGTAACAAAAGCACACGTAAGCACGTAAGCACGTATCACAGTCACGAGTCACGTGACACGTTCACGCACGTGCGTACACATTTTTGTTAGTCGTTGCTAGGGCGCTGACCCGATGCCGATTTCTATTTTTTGAACAAACTCTAATCCATCTCTCTTACCTACGAACTACACCATTCCTACCTTGGGTCAGGGGTATCGGTATCGGGTTAGCCCTTAACCCGTAGGGGTTAACCTCCTCCTCTCTATCAACTTAAGAAAAACTAGTGTTCCCTACACCTACTAGTATGCTACTCTACTCAACTGCTAGCTACTAGTACAGGACTATAGGTAATTACAATAAGTCTAAGTCTAAGTTTAGTAATGGGTGACAGTAAGTTAAAGTATAGTATATAGTAACAGCATGAATAATAGCAGCATGGTAGTGATAGCAGCGTATATACGCATAAATAAAACATCACCATCACCCACATACGCCTACCTCTACACTGAACACTGACACTGAGTGAACTGAACCCCCGTCTCAGTGATAATTACATGAAATAGTAGGGTTGTCGTTATATAGTGTGAATAAGTGTTGCTCTTGCTCCTGCTCGGCGCTGTAAATATTGTCACAATAAATATAGTGCGTGAATACCTCAAACAATCGGCTTCGGATGGGACTGACCAGCCCACCTACCTACCTCGTAAGTAAACATCAGGGCCAGCCTAGCAAAAATTGCACACACACACATGTCGGGTTAACCCCCAGGGCCAGCCTAGCAAAATTTGCACACAAGACACATGTGGGTGTGTGCAAATTTTAGGGTTAACCCTTAACCCTATATATATACATATATATACACACATATATATATATATATATATATATATATATATATATATATATATATATATATATATATATATATATATATATATATATATA
>Ga0105053_10008384_pt1 | contig 13469 bp, 11 predicted proteins | sample BON01_FD_78093 | JGI IMG/M metagenome (GOLD analysis project Ga0105053, IMG submission 78093) | Freshwater microbial communities from Lake Bonney liftoff mats and glacier meltwater in Antarctica - BON-01 | ecosystem: Environmental > Aquatic > Freshwater > Ice > Glacier meltwater | place: Lake...
TATATATATATATATATATATATATATATATATATATATATATATATATATATATATATATATATATATATATATATATATATATATATATATATATATATATTATGTGTGTGCGTGTGCAAACACCTTGACCATCTCTGCCCTTCCGATGGCGGCAATCAGGATGTCTGCGCGGCGGCAGTGCGCGGGCAGGTCGACGGTGCGCGAGTGGCAGACTGTGACGGTCGCGTCCATCGACTGGAGCAGGTGGGCGACGGGCATGCCCACGATGTTGGAGCGCCCGAGCACAACCACCTAGAAGGTCCAAACGGTGGGTGTCGTAGGAGAATATGTGATGAACCGTTCCGAAAAAAAATGTCAACGAAGGTAGTAACGCGGTAGGCCGAGGGCCGGGGCTGGGGACCGGGGACGATTTGCTACTCACTGTATCTGTATCTGTTTACTTGCGTGTATGATTACTTAGCTCGTAGAGTGGAGAGGGTTAGGGTTAGGGTTAGGGTTAACCCGTGCGCGAGTGGCAGACGGTGACGGTCGCGTCCATCGACTGGAGCAAGTGCGACACGGGCATGCCAACGATGTTGGAGCGCCCGAGCACAACCACCTAGAAGACCAAACGGAGCAGCAGGTGGAGAGGTGGCTGGGAGTGAGATGTGGAAGAGCCAAAACGAGAACGGTGCCGAGGTGACACTTGAGGGTGAAATGTAGAAGAACCAAAGGAAGGGTTAAGGGGTTAAGCGTTAACCCGAACGATGTTGGAGCGGCCGAGCACCACCACCTAAGAGGGGGTGAACCCGATCCTGTGTGCTGTGGGTTTGACGAGTACGCACAGGGGGTTAAAGGTTAACCCTAACCCTTAACCCGTTTGTTTAGGGTTCACCCCAATCCTCCTCTGGCGCAGTCTTGGGAGGTAGTACTGGTGCTGTTGCTCGGGTTAAACCCGACCAACATATGAATGGCATAGTGACGCAGTGGGGCGGGGGGGGGCTGAGTCAATACCCCCTCCAGTCGAGACCACCGTTGCTGTACGAACAGTGGGTTAACCCGACGATGTTGGAGCGGGCGAGCACCACCACCTAGAGGAATGAAACGGAGAAGCGGGTGGAGAGCCTACGTGTTGAATACGTATTCACGTATTCCTGGGACGCAGCCACACGAATATGAATACCGTATTCCGCCTGGTGAACCTTATGTCAGACAGGAACATGCACATATTGCAGGTTACTGTATTCAGAAACAGGGCTAAATATGAATAGAATCCCGTATTTCATTATTCGCTCCGCATATGCAACATGTAGAGGACGCCGAGGTGGCACTTGGGAGTGAGATGTGGAAGAGCCAAAATGAGAACGGCGCCGAGGTGGCATTTGAGGGTGAGTTGTAGAAGAACCAAACGGAGAAGCGGGTGGAGAACGGCGTCGAGGTTAACCCTAACCCTAACCATAGGGCTAGGTTCGGGCTAGTCCGAGGTCCAGGCGCTGGAAGACTGGCTGAATGTTGGGCGGTTGCCGGGCCATGCGTTATAGAGTGCTGTGCCTACGTGTTGAATAGGTATTCACGTATTCGTGTGGCGCAGCCATAGGAACACGAATAGTGTATTCCACCTGGAGTGCCCTGTATATGACATGAATACGTACGTATTCAAGGTTAGAGTATTCACAAAACAGGCTAAATATCAATAGAATCTCGTATTTTATGCTTCGCTCCACGTATTCAACATGTAGGGTGCTGCGTCACCTCCTTGCCCGCCACCTCGATCCCCGAGCGCTGCAGCAACTCGACGCAGCCGGCCGGCGTGCACGGCAGCGCGAGCGGCGCCTCCCCCCCGCGCAGGCACATGCGCCCGATGTTCACGGCGGAGAAGCCGTCAACGTCCTTGGCCACGTGGATGCTCTCGAGCACCGTCGACTCGTCGATGTGGCGCGGGAGCGGCAGCTGGACCAGGATGCCGTGCACCTTCGGGTCGTTGTTGAGCTCGGCCACGCACTGCAGCAGCTCCGCCTGCGAGACGGTCTCATCGAACGTCTTATCGACGGCGTAGAAGCCCACCTCCGCCGCCGCCTTCTTCTTCATCCTGACGTACGTCGCCGAGTCCGTCCGGTTCCCCACCAGCACCGTGGCCAGGCCTGGTGTCACTCCGTACTTGGCCTTGAGCGCGTCCGACTCGACTTTGATCTCCTGCCGCACCGTCGCTGCGATGGCCTTGCCGTCGATGATGCGCGCGGTCGGGCTGGCGCCGGCGTCCGCGGGCGACTCGGCCGGCGGGCTGGCGAGCATCGTCGCCGACACCGCCGCGGGGCGCGCGAGTGTGTAGGCGATCCCGCTGGCGAACGAGAGCGGACGAATCGCCGCGCCGTCGCGGCCGTACAGCAGGCCGCCCTGCACCCCGAACGCGAAGCCCGCGCCGATCGAGCCGGCGATCGCGAGCCGGACCGTTCGGCGCATGCCGAACATCAAATAATTGTGGTCGAGGTCCGTCGCTTCTAAAATAGACTTATATATAAAGGCTGTTCACGTGAAGGGTTGATTCAATCGCTCTAATTTGGGATTCGCCGATCAGACACTCGCCCATGTTTGCGGCAGCAGTCTGCGGCGCGCTCACGGGCGCGCTGCTGCTGTCTACGCCGACCCCGCGCGCGGCGGTGGTGCTCCACGCTGCGGCTGGCTCGACTGGCACCGCGGTGGTCCCGCGCGTCGGCGGCGCGATGCCCGAGAAGCGGCCAGACTGGTTCCGCGTGCCAGCGCCGGGCGGCGCCAACACGCGCTTCAGCGAGCTGGCGACCTCGCTGTCGGAGCTCAAGCTCAACACCGTCTGCGAGGAGGCCCAGTGCCCCAACATTGGCGAGTGCTGGAACGGCGGCACCGGGACCATCATGCTGCTTGGCGACACCTGCACGCGCGGCTGCAAGTTCTGCGCGGTCAACACGGACGCGAAGCCGCCGCCGCCCGACCCGGACGAGCCCTTCAACACGGCGGCGGCGGTGGTGCAGTGGGGGATCGACTACGTGGTGCTCACCTCGGTGGACCGCGACGACCTGCCCGACGGCGGCGCGGGCCATTTTGCACAGACGGTCCAGACGCTCAAGAAGCTCAAGCCCGACATGCTAGTCGAGTGCCTGGTCTCCGACTTCGCGGGCGACGAGGAGTCGATCCGCACGCTCGCGCTCTCGGGGCTCGACGTCTACGCCCACAACGTGGAGACTGTGCGGCGGCTGCAGGCAAGCTTCGATAGCGAGTCGACTTCGCCGTGTTCGTTTGACCGAAACTTGGCCGCGCGCTATTCTGACTCGGCGGGTCTCACTCTCTCCCCCCCCCCCCCCCCCCGGCAAGCTTCGGTAATAAGCCTTGTAGCGAAACAACTTCTGACTGCAGAGCGCGCGTCGGTTATTCCTACTCGACGCTCCCCGCTCCCGTCGGTCAACCCAATCGATTTCCCGTGTTCGTTTTACCGAGCTACGTTTTGACTGCTATGCGCGCGTCCGTTATTCTTACCCGGCGTGAACTTTGCTCTACTCTCCCCGCTCTGGGCCAGCGCTCATTTCGCCTATTTAAACGACTCGATATGGCCGTAACGCTGAGTAGAAACAATTGAAGTTCACCATTAGCTCCCAGTCAGCTTCGGTCGTCAGAATTGATTCCCCCTGTTGGAGTTTGACCGAGATCACGTTGGACTGCTGCAGGGCTACGTGCGCGACCGGCGCGCCGGCTACGACCAGAGCCTGCGCGGGCTGCAGGCGGCCAAGGAGCTCGCGCTGGCCGACGGCCGCAAGCTCTACACCAAGACGTCGCTCATGCTGGGGCTGGGCGAGGGCAGGGACGAAGTCCTCGAGGCGATGCGCGACATGCGCGCGGCGGGCGTCGACGTGCTGACGCTGGGCCAGTACCTGCGGCCCACGGAGCACCACCTGGCCGTGGTCGAGTACGTCACCCCGGCGGTATTCGACGAGCTCCGGCTGGAGGGCGAGGCGATGGGCTTCCGCTACGTCGCGTCGGGCCCGATGGTGCGCTCGTCGTACAAGGCGGGCGAGTTCTTCATGCAGAATATGATTGAGAAGGGGGAGGAGGCCGAGCTAGCAGCCTAGTCTCTAGGCCAGTCACGGAGCTCCGGCAAGTTAGCATGTTGGGCTAGTAACCACGTTACTAGTCCAGGTAGGCGAGGGGGCGGACGCGGCACGGGAGGAGCGGCACGGCCAGGACTGCGACGTGGCTGGCTTAGCGCGCGGCGCCCTCTGCGTCTGGGTGGCTCGTCTAGCCTTTCCCTCCACGCGTCTTCTAGGCTGGCGCGCGGGGGTGACGTCCGACGTCTGGAGAAGAGAAAGGGGGCTGTGCTCGGTGGAGTGATCGCTGTTCTTTGTGTTGGGCGGTTAGACCGTGGTTGTGCTTATTTTGCGATCTACTGGCGACGGTGAGCGAGCGGCGGGGGAGGGGGGGGGGGCTAATTATTAGAGTTAGAGAGAAAAAAAAGAGAGAACGTCGAGTTTAACATAATAATAATAAATAATAAACACAATAACAAAAAAAATAAAAAAGTTATATATTATATATATATATAATAATAATGCCACATTATCATGTGCCCTCTCCATCCCTCTCTTACGTTATAGTATGCATAGCATGGCGCCTCTCTGCCTCTCTGCTTGTGCGCGTGTATGTGCGCACACGTGGGGCGCACGTCGGGGGCATAGCGCGTAGCGCGTAGCCTCGTAGCTTCTGCACACAGATGTATTGAGGCGTGTGTGGGTGGAGTCCGATTATTGGTTGCGTGTGCGCGTGCGCGGTCGCGCGGCTGTGCAAAGACTCGTGCTCTATGGTCGTGTCTCGTGCCTACCTGCGCAATGCGTGCGTGCGCCGGCTCCGTGCGCAGCTACCACGGCGCACGCCCCCGCCCGCGCACTCGTCGCTCGAGTCGCAAGTTGGGCGTCCGCTCTCGTTGCTCTTCGCCGACGAGCGCCGAGGTCGACTATCGACGAGCGCGATTCGTGATTCGCGCTCCACCCATCGAGAACATACACACATACCTCAGAGGGGCATCCGCACGCCTGCGTGCTTGGGACCAGCGTGCCCGCCCCCCACGCGCCCACCCCACTGAGCAACGACCCCGCCAACACAGCCGCCGCCAGGCACATCGCCTCCGGCCACGAGTCACCGAGCCGACTCGCCGCACGTTTCGCCGATGTACGTCTGTAAACTTTCCGACCACTCGCATAAGCCTGCGACCGACGCGCCGCCGCCGCCCGCCCACGGACTTGTCCCATCCCCAGCAGCGGCGCCCAGGCCACTGGCGCCGTCGCCGACGTGTCCGTGGTCAACGGCGTCGCTGGCAACGGCGGCGGCGGCGGTGAGCAGGTCGCCCGCGCTGCCCTCGCCCCTCCACCAGCCAAAGAGCAGCCAGAGGATGCGCCCGGCCGCGAGGCCCAGCCGCTTCTTGGCGATGTGCAGCACGACGAGGCAGAAGAAGGAGAAGCCGATGGCGAGGAGGATCTTGTCGGTGAAGTCGCGCCGCTGCAGCCGCGAGAGCGCGCGGCGCGACGCTGCCAGAGAGCCGATGATCGAGCGGTGCTCCTGCAGCGTGTCCCGCAGCGACTTGCCCTGCGTGTCGAGCGAGCGGAGGGTCACGTCGGAGCGCTGCAACTCCTCCGCCATCAGCTTGCGAGTGCGAGCGAGCGCGGACGTCGCGTCGCGCGCGGACTGAACCGCCATCCGGTCCGAGAGGCCGCGCCGCGGCCCGCCCGCCCCGCCGCTGGCGCCTCCCGCATCGCCGCTGCCGCCGCCGGCCAGCCCAGCCTCGGCGCCCAGCAGCAGCGCCGTGCGCTCGGCAGCCTCGTGCTGCGGCCGGTGCGCCTGAACTCGAGCGCCAAGCTCGCGCAGCGAGTCGAGCAGGGTGCCACCTTCCGCGGCGTGACGGTGTACGTGGCGCTCGGCCTCGGCGCGGTCGGCCTCCCGGCCGTGCTCGCCGGCCAGCTCGCGCAGCTCGTCCACCCGCTCGTTGTGCGCGCGCAGCCGGCGGCGGAGCGCAGCGCCCGCGGGCTGGAACTCAGACACCTGGAGCGGGTGCGCACTGTTACGCTCCGCCAGCTGGACCAGCTCTCGCAGCACGGCCTGCTCTAGGTCGGTGAGATCGCAGGTCGCGCACAGGAACGGCTGGGAGAGCGCGGCGCTTGACATAGAAATCAATTCACATTCGTATTCACAGAGGCCATTTTGTGTCTGTGAATAAGAATGCTGTGAAGTCGCTGTGAATTGATTTATCGAATTTTGATTTTTGCGACAGCCATCACAATGCACGACGCCGACGCCACAGCAAGCATATCTGCGCTGCTGGCGACGGCGGGTCGGGTGCTGCGCGAGGCCCGGGAGCCTGCGGCCGCGCGCCTCGCGCTGTCGGCCACGCTCTGCCTGCTGGTGGCCGATGCGCAGCTTCTGAGCGAGGCGGCGGCCGAAGCGACGGCCCTCGTGGACCAGGCTTCCACGCTGTTGCGCGAGGCGGCGGGCCAGCGGGCCGCGCTTTCCCAGCTCTACATCCGCCGGCACTACGCGCACTGGGCCGCAGTGCTGCTGGGTCCCGTGGTGCGCGATTGGCACGGCGCGCTCACAAAGGCGGAGCTGGGCGACCTGCTATACCCTCACTTTCTGCGCGCGCCGCCCCGCTCGGCGCTCGAGGCCATCTCCGCCGCGCTGCGGCCCGAGCCGCCGGCGCCAGAGCGGGGCGGCGGCGAGCACGGCGAGGGTGGGCGGCGTGTTACTGGCGCCGACGACGTTTCACGGCCGAGCTCGTCGCGGCAGCGCGCGGCCACGCGCCAGCGCGCGCGCATGTGCGCGGAGCTGCTCCAGTCGCTCGTCGCCTCCGGCTTCGCCCAGCGCCTCTTTGACGTCTCTGCAGCCGACGCCCGCCGCCCCGTCGGCAGCGGCGGGTTCGCAGTCTCGGGTACGGAGGACGACCCCGAGGCGGACTCCCTCATCTCGCTGCTCGTCACGCTCCCGGACCGGCTGGCCAACGCCCTGGGCGCCGCGCCGCCGCCCGACCTCCGCGCCGAGGCGTTTGCGCGCGTGGTCGTCGCGCAGCTTCTGCAGGCCTGCGCGCGAGAGGCGGCGGCGGGCGGTGGAACGTCGAACGCCCCAAACCAGGCGGGGGCAACAGCCGGCGCGTCCCGCATGGCGCGGCTCGGCGGGGCTCTGCTGGGTCGGCTCTCCCGGCGCGCGCACCTTGGCGGAGTGCTGCCGCTGCTCCTGCCGCCGCCGGGCGCTGCCGAGACGCGCCAGCGGGGCATTGGCCCAGTGGCGGCTCCGACTTTGGAGGCGGCGGCGATGCTCAGTCTGGTCAGCGGTGCGAGCGTCGAGCCTCTGCTCGAGGCGCTGCTCCGCTACGCAGCCGCAACCGCCCAGCCGCCCGAGCGGCTCTGCGCCCTGCTGAACCCGCTGCTGCACTCGTCACCCTCGGCACGCTTCGTCCTCTCCTCCCGCCTGCTGCTCACGCGCGTCCTCCCTCTTGCCACGCTGCCGCACACCGTAGCACTGCTGCGCGCCATACCCGGCTCCACCGGCGGAGGCGACGGCGCGCTCGGCGGCGCGATGCTGGCCGTTGCGGACTCTTGGTCGAGCCCCTTGCACGTGGCGTCGGCGCCGGTGGCGCAGCAGGAGTACCTGACGCGCGCCCTGGCCGCCGGCCTGGCCAGCCTTCCGCGCGATTCGGCGCAGACGCTGCTTCCGCCGCTCCTCTCTGGCGTACAACACCATTTGCAGTCGCCCAGTGCGAGGTTGCGCCGGCTGGGAATGGACGTGGCCGAGAAGCTCTCGCTGGTCATTGACCCGTCCAACCCGGTGAGTTTCGACCGCGACTCGGACGAGGAGAGCGACGAGGCGGAGACTGCGATGAGTGCGGTAGAACCCAGAACGGTACCGGGCGGAGAAGGAGCAGGAGGAATAAGTGGCGCCGCTTCGTGTGGCGACGCCGTGGGCGCGGGCGCCGTCGCCGAGAAGCGGAAGCAAGGGAGCCGGCGCCGGGCCCGGCGTCGCGCTGCGGGCGCTGCGGCGGCGGCGGCGTCCGTTGGGGACGGCGCAGATTCGTCCGAGGACGAGGGCGACCCCTTTGGTGCGGTGCAGCTTGGGTGGCAGGATGAGGAGGGGGCCGTGGCGGAGTTGCACGGCGAGCACACAGGTGGCGCCCAACCCTACATGTTGAATAGGTATTCACGTATTCCTGGGACGCAGCCACACGAATATGAATCACGTATTCCGCCCGGTGAACCCTGTATTAGACGGGAACATGTTCATATTCAAGGTTACTGTATTCATAAACTGGGCTAGATATGAATATACCACCGTATTCTTAGCTTCACTCCGCATATTCGACATGTAGGGGCCGAACCCGGCCTGGAGGAGGAGGAGAGGGAGGAGGGGGAGGGGGGGGGGGGGGGGGGGGGGGAGGGGAGCAGGGCTGGCAGCGGCAGCGGAGAGAGCAGCAGCGTGGAGGACGGGAGCGCTTCGAGCAGCGACGAATCGCTGGCTCCTTTTGACCTGTCCGACGACCGGACCGACCTTAAGTCGGCCCGAGCGCCGCGCCACCTGCGGCAGCTTCTGGCTGGGCTGCGCGCCAAGGAAGGGGAGCACGAGCTGCTGAGCGCCTCACTCTCATCCGCCGCACGCCTGGTCCGTTCCTGTGCCTCTGCCGCAGCAGCAAGTACGAGTATGAGTATGTACCAGTATGATTGATTTCTGTTCCTCTTGTTGATCATTGCTACCCTCCACCTCCCACTGCCGCAGCTGCAGCCACAAGCCGGCTAGTATTCGTATTCGGACTAGGAATACGAGTATGCTCTCTATGGTTAGTTTATGTTCCTCTTGTTGATCATTGCTACCCTCCACCTCCCACTGCCGCAGCTGCAGCCACAAGCCGGCTAGTATTCGTATTCGGACTAGGAATACGAGTATGCTCTCTCTGGTTAGTTTATGTTCCTCTTGTTGATCATTGCTACCCTCCACCTCCCACTGCCGCAGCTGCAGCCACAAGCCGCGTGGCGGAGCTCAGAGCGATGGCCGAGCCACTCTGCCGCACGCTGTTGCATCTGGGCAACGCCTACGCGCTGCCTCAGTTTGGCGCGTGGCGGCGCGCCGGGCTAGTGGCGCTTGCGGTCGCGTGCCCCGAGCAGCTGGCCGCGCCGCTCGTGGCCGAGTTTTACGGGTCCAACCACACGATCGAGATGCGCATGGAGGCGCTCGCCACCATACGCGCCGCCGCCGACGAGATGGCCGCGCCACCGCCGTCTCATTCCGCCTCCTCCTCCGCTAACAGCGCCCCCGGCTCAGCTCTGGAGCAGGAGAGAGAGAGGGAGGGAGGGAGGGCGGGGGGGGGAGGGGGGGTAACCCTAACCCGAGGTCAGGTGGCCCCAGTGGGCAAGTCGCGCCGCTGGCACAGCAAGCCGCGCGCGCCGCCGGTGTCGGCGGCGAGCCGGCTGGCCACCGTGGCGCCCCTCTTCTTCTTCCCGCTCATGCACAAGTACGACGACCCCACGCACGCCTTCCGCATGTTGGGCGAGGACTGCTTTCTGCTCGAGGCGCTGCTCCTCACCCTTGCCGCCCTCTTGCGCGGCGCCGGCGCCTACCCCTGTGCGCGGCCGATGGCGCGCGCTCTCTGCGACCTGGCCTGGGTAAGCCTCCCTCTCTTTCCCTAAACACTATTTTATACGTATACTAATACTATCTTATGCGTATGCTCATACTTCCCAATTGGCCTACAGGGAGCCTTTCTTTAATTACCAACTTATACTTATGGCGCGCGCGCTCTTCGACTTGGCCTGGGTGCGTGGCCTACTGAAAGCCTATCTCTCTTTCCCTAAACACTAGTGTATACGTCTTCTAATACTAACTTCTGCTTCACCCTTGCCGCCCTCTTGCGCGGCGCCGGCGCCTACCCCTGTGCGCGGCCGATGGCGCGTGCTCTCTGCGACCTGGCCTGGGTAAGCCTCCCTCTCTTTCCCTAAACACTATTTTATACGTCTTCTAATACTTACTTATGCGTACACTCATACTTCCCAAGTGGCCTACAGGGAGCCTTTCTTTAATTACCAACTTATACTTACACGTATACTTCTTTCACGTGGCGCGCGCTCTCTGCGACCTGGCCTGGGTGCGTGACTTAGTCTTCACAAGATATTGTTTCACTTCAAAGCTCCATTGTGGGAGTCAATCATCCTTTCATTGCCCCTCCCACTTGCAAAGCCTACCCTATTGCAATACTATTGCACGACCATTGCGCAATATACGCCCCCCCCCCACCGACGCCCCCTTTGTATGCCACACACCATACAATACTGGTGATGGCAATATCGTGAAAAGGCCAATGCGTGGCCTACTGGGAGCCCCCCTCTCTTTCTCTAAACACTAACTTATATGTCTACTAATACTCACTTCTGCGTATACGCATACCTCCCAAGTGGCCTACAGGGAGCCTTTCTTTAACTACTTACTTATGCGTACGCGTATACTTCTTTCACAGGTACGCACCGTCGCCGCGCCGCCTTCGATTGTTGTGAAGTGCGGGCGGGTGGTTCTTCGTGTGGTCGTCTGTGGTGTTGTTCTTGTCGTGTCGTGTGTTGCGTGTTGTTGTGGTGTTGTTCTTGTCGTGTCGTGTCGTGTGTTATGTTCTTGTTGTGTGTTTGGGTGTGTAACCTGTTTCTCTTGTTATAGGTTATAGGTGCTACGCCTGCACTCTGATAGCGCGGTGCACTAACTTCTGCTTATACTCATACTTCCCAAGTGGCCTAGAGGGAGCTTTTCTATAACTACTAACTTAGACGTGTGCACCTATACTTCTTTCGGTGACCTGTTGATCTGTTTACAGTGAGCCATTCACAGAGGTTCCTGATACAGACGGTTCCTGTTTCTCTTCTTACTCGTTTTAACCCAAGACGGTTCATATTTCGTATACGGTACCATTCCTGTGTGTGACGTGTTTCTCTTGTTACAGGTGTTACGCCTGCACTCTGATAGCGCGGTGCACTAACTTCTGCTTATACTCATACTTCCCAAGTGGCCTAGATGGAGCTTTTCTATAACTACTAACTTAGACGTGTGCACGTATACTTCTTTCGGTGACCTGTTGATCTGTATACAGTGAGCCATTCTCAGACGGTTCCTGATACAGACGGTTCCTGTTTCTCTTCTTACACGTGTTAACCCAAGAAGGTTCATATTTCGTATACGGTACCATTCCTGTGTGTGACGTGTTTCTCTTGTTACAGGTGCTGCGCCTGCACTCTGATGGCGCGGTGCACTAACTTCTGCTTATAATCATACTTCCCAAGTGGCCTAGATGGAGCTTTTCTATAACTACTAACTTAGACGTGTGCATGTATACTTCTTTCGGTGACCTGTTGATCTGTATACAGTGAGCCATTCTCAGACGGTTCCTGATACAGACGGTTCCTGTTTCTCTTCTTACACGTGTTAACCCAAGACGGGTCATATTTCGTATACGGTACCCTGGCTGTGTGTGACGTGTTTCTCTTGTTACAGGTGCTGCGCCTGCACTCTGACGGCGCGGTGCACTAACTTCCGCTTATACTCCTACTTCCCAAGTGGCCTACAGGGACGCTTTCTTTAACTACTAACTTATACTTCCACGTATACTTCTTTCACAGGTGCTGCGCTTAAGTGTTTGTGGGAGGTGTTCGTTTGGGGGTTTGGGGTGTTGTTTTTGTCGTGTGGGTGTGTGTCGGTGTCGGGGGTGTTGTTCTCTGTCGGTGTGTGTGTGTGTGTGACCTGTTGATCTTTTTATACAGGTGCTGCGCCTGCACTCGGATGGCGCGGTGCGTCGCGCGGTGCTAGTCTGCTTCGGCACGGTGGCGCAGGCGCTGAGCGCGGTGGTGGTGGTGCAGGAGTTGGGCGGTAGCCTGGAAGGGATCCAGGAGTGGCTTGCCGGCGTGGCCGACGACCCGGACGAGGGCTGCCAGGCCCTCGGCGCGGCGTGCCACAGCCTGCTCGCAACCAGACTGCGCGAGTACCACGGCCAGGCCTGAGGCGGAGGAGATCGTGTGGGGCTTGGTGGTGGGGCTCTGTTTCTGCTGATCGGTGATGACCCGGACGAGGGCTGCCAGGCCCTCGGCGCGGCGTGCCACAGCCTCCTCGCAACCAGACTACGCGAGTACCACGGCCAGGCCTGAGGCGGAGGAGGTCGTGTGTTGGCCGTTACACGATATTGCCATTACCACTATTGTATGTTGACTGGCAAAACAGGCGGGGCGGGGGTGGGGCCATAGATTGCGCAACATTGATTGCAACATATTTGGGGGGGGGGTGCAATAAAAGAGCTGTTGAACGCCGAGAGTTGTATTGGCTAGGGCGCAATCCTCGAATCAACAAGGGTTAACCCTACCATGGCCAGGCCTGAGGCGGAGTGTTGAACCCTATGCTGAAACCTAGTAGGGCGTACTCCCCACTAGGCCACTGTCAGCGCTGATGATGGCCTAGTGGGGAGTACGCCCTGCTAGGTTTCAACACGGAGGAGGTCGTGTGGGGCTTGGTGGTGGGGGCTCTGTTTCTGCTGGTCGGTGGCTAGTGTTGGTGGCGCATGCACACAGGGCCAATTGCTCACCTTTTGCGACTGGAGTTCTCTGTCTTGCCCTGCGATTTCCTCTCTCCGGCTTGCGTGCTCTCTCCCCTGTGTTCCATCCAGTCCAGCCGCTCCCTCTCACACTTGCCCCAGCCCCTGCTCGTCCGAGCCCCCGCGGGCACTCTCGTTCTCGTCTTTTTCTTTGTGCCCAAACGTATACAGTGCAATCATTGAGCATATATTTTTTATAAATCGTGAACCGTAACAATGTTAAGAATTAAATATAGTTTACTCACACTCAAAACAGTCGTGTCTCTAACACACTCTCCAGGGCGGAGAGTGTGTTATAGTGTTACAGGAAGAGACACGAGACACGACTGTTTTGAGTGTGAGTAAATTTTTTTTCTGCGTGATAACGTCCGGACTACATCTGTGTGTCTGAATGAGCTAGAGCTAGCTCCTACGCGCGCACAGCAGAGATGCACAGTACGACGCCCCGACCAACGACCGATCACACATATTTGCGTATTGGACGAATATTTCATAATAATAATATTTCAGACATGATACAAGAGACAAGAGATACAGTATTTATATTTATTGATACCTATACCTATACCTGCTAGTCCTAGTCGTCGCGGATACAGCATGATACTACACGGTTTTCATTTTCGTCGGGATAATACATGAATTCCGGATACGCATACAAATGAGACGCGATACGCATCATAAAACAAAATTCCGGCTAACTATTATAACTAGTATATTAATATTATTATTATTATTTTTTTATTTTTTTTTATAAGTTCTAAGTCTCCTGAACACACACACCCCGCAAACACCCACACGCACCGAACTAGCACACAGCACACGCACAAAAAGAACCGACCCAGTTTATGGGTCGGTATCACTATCCGCTACCGGA
>Ga0105053_10008385_pt1 | contig 13468 bp, 17 predicted proteins | sample BON01_FD_78093 | JGI IMG/M metagenome (GOLD analysis project Ga0105053, IMG submission 78093) | Freshwater microbial communities from Lake Bonney liftoff mats and glacier meltwater in Antarctica - BON-01 | ecosystem: Environmental > Aquatic > Freshwater > Ice > Glacier meltwater | place: Lake...
CCGTGTCTCGGCGTTGCTGCATCCGTGATGTCATTATATCTCCTATTTATTTTCGGTTAAAAAGAAACAACTGACGCTCCAGCGTCAATGGCGTAAGTCCAAGATGTAGCATTTGAGAGTCCAGATATATAGATAATGTCTGTATTTGGTATTGACCCACCGCCATCTAGATAATTAACTATAAATTCGTTAGAGGCACCTGTTGCACCAGTTGCGCCAGTAGCACCTGTTGGTCCTGTAGGTCCAGTAGGACCTGTAGCACCAGTATTACCAGTAATACCCGTATTACCAGTTGGTCCAGTAGGACCAGTGGCTCCAGTGGCTCCAGTATTTCCTGTTGATCCTGTATTACCTTGGATTCCTTGTGGCACTGTAAAATCAAAGGTTGCTGCACTTGAACTGCCACTATTTGTTACCGTTGCAGCCGTTCCTGCGGCTCCTGTGGTTGTTGTTCCGGCAGCGATAGTAGCCGCTGATCCTGTTGCACCAGTTGCGCCAGTAGCACCTGTTGGTCCTGTAGGTCCAGTAGGACCAGTGGCTCCAGTATTACCAGTAATACCTTGAACACCTTGTGGACCAGTTGGACCAGCAGTTCCTGTTGGTCCCGTACCTCCTGTAGCACCTTGCGGTCCTTGGTCTGCAGCAAAGGTTACTGATACCTGTGGAGTGATAGATTCAATAACAATTATTGTCTCACTCATACAGTAACTCCTGCCGTTACAATAAACTTACCTTCTAAATATCTTGTTACTACAGATCCCGAATCGGTAATCAAGTCATAAACATAACGACTTGGTACAAAAGTTGTTGTGGTTGCCGAATTGATAGTTACCGTAATTCGACCATTAAGTGCATCAAATACCATTCTACCGTTATCAGTTGATGCAACAACGGTAATGGTAGTAGATCCAGTAAAGGGTCTAACTGTCATAGTACCGCTATAGCCAGTTAGGTTTAATGGTGTTGAATCATTTTTAATAACAAATTGAAAGTTAAATGTGGCTGCTTGTTCGCAGATTAGATTAAATTTAGCACTCAAGTTGAGACTGCTCTGAGAGCTTGCGCTGCAGGTAATTGGCTAGTACTAGCGATGAGGTTGCATACGCCATTAAAGTCAAGACGGTTAGTGCTAGTCGTGCCTGCAATCGCATTTAATACTCCAACCGTGTCCGTTAAAGATGTTGTTACCGAACGCTGGACTGCCCACTGTCTTGCTGCCAAGGCTTGCCCAACCATTTCGAATGAGGCTCGATAAGTGCCACCATTGGCTAGGCGATTTAGTTCATCATTAAGCGTTGTGCCTGCTACTCCTAGTGCCACCTACGTACCTCACTTCTTCTTAGATTTTTTAACTGCTGCGTTATCTACTAAATTTGGATAAGGACGACCTGCTGCTTTAGCCCTTGCCTTTGCTGCAGTTTTCTGCGCTGGCGTTAACTTCTTAGAAGTTTTGTTAGGATTTGGTTTATCCCAGAATGCTACTTTTTTCATTTTTTCCCCTTATTGCGTTTAGATATTGCTGCAGCCTTACTCTTGGCATCAGCCTTAGATGATGCACCCCAAGCCTGTAGGCTTAGCAATAGACGGGTTGGCTCACCGTTAGGCTTTCGTTCAGGTCCAGAAGCACCGCCCATACGTGCCAAGAAAGAGGCTCTACGGGGGTTGTCACCGCTTTTAACTGGTGCCTTGATGTTCTGCCCTACCGCCTTTAGAGAAGCCCTGCCAGCGGCATTGAGACCGCCTTTAGGGTTCTTTCCTTCTTTGCGTTGCCAAGCTGGAGTTTTCAATTACTTCTTCTTGCCCATCTTCTTCATAGCCGAATCCTTCATCATTTTGCCGTTTGGCATCATATGTGATCCAGACTTTTTGTCCTTTTTGTCCTTTGACATCTTTGCAGCCATTGGCTTACCTTTAGCATCCTTGTACATCATTTTGTAATCTTTCCCATTGCTCCGGTTTGAATTGATTCATAAGTACAATATTTCATTGCTGATTCATACTGATTATCAGGTGTTGGATATTTAGCAATTTCTTGCTCCATTTCCATTTGCATTGGATAGTCCATTTTTACTCCTTAGTTTTTGAATGCCATTTTAATTCCATCAAAGGCTTTACCGCCCTCATTGGAAAGTTTTACTGCTGCATCTATATCAACCTGCTTGGTAGAGCGTGGCTCTATACCTTGCTTAGTTGCAGCCCAGTAGTCATTTAATTCTTTGTTGTCGGCTTTTACTTTAGTCTGGTCGTATCCATTTTTACTTGGTGTTACTCCCATAAACATTGGTATATTGGATTTCATACACTCTCCATAAGAGGTGTGATCCTTAGTTCTACAAGATGATGTACAGTTCATACTTCGGTTATCCAAGTTCCATATCCAGCCGTAGTAAGTACTCCCGCTTGATATTCGCTAATCTCATATTCGTGTCCACCAAGAAAATAGTAACTTGCTTCTGCTAACTCATCTTGAGATGGAGTCTGGGTTGATCTGACTGTGGTGCCATTGACTATAAGAGTTTGTCCTCTTGGTATATCTGTAAGACTAGGAGCAATGCTACCGTTACTGGTACCACCATTTAGACGACGACCAGCAAGACGAGCATAGGTAGTAAAGGAAGGATATGCTCCCCAAGTCTGCCACTCATACGGTGTTGTCAATGTGTATGTCATAGTCATTCCTTTCTTAAGTGATGAAGGGAGGGTTTCCCCTCCCCCCACCGAGCAGTACGGAAATTATCCGTTTGTTGAAGCAGACTCTATACGGAAGAGTGCAGCCTCACGAAGGCGTGCAAAGCCTCCGAAGTAATACCAACCGATTGTGCGGAAACGACGGAGTGCATCAATCTCTGGACCAATAACGGTTGAGATGTCTGCAGCCTGTGCTTCGGCTAATGCTTCACGACCGGCAATGATTGCGCGGTAGTTGTTGGTAAATGTAACGGTACCTGTTGTAGCAGCAGTTGAAACCGTGCTTGAACCAATTACAACTGTGAAAGTTGTGGTTGATGGTACAGATGCGATTGTTGCAGCACCAGTTACGGCAGTAAACGGAGCTACTGTACTGGTGAATGTAACAACCTGTCCAACTCCCAAACCGTGTGCAACTGCTGTAGTTACTGTAACAGTACCCGATGCGATTGCTAGGTTAGTGATTGAAACCGATGGAGTGATACCAGCAGCCAAGTTTAAGCCATTAAGAACACGAGGTGTCTCAACTACAAAAGCACCTTCAATTACGCCTACTGCGCCAGCCACGAATGGGGTGCGGTCTACGTACTTAGAAAGTTCTTGGAATCCACCTGTGCCAGTTTCAGCGCGAAGATCGGCTGACTGACGTGGGTGTAGGTATGCAGCATATAGTTCGCCCATACGAGGCAAAGCCTTGTTTGTACGAAGTGATACAACGGCATTACGGATATCCGCAACTGTCATTGTGTCTACTGGAAGAACGGCATTAGATGCTGTTGGTGTTGTTCCCGAAGGACCATTTGAATAGATAACGTTTGTGCCAGTAGATAGAACCTGACCAACTACGTTATCAATGCTGTCTGCAGCGTTGTAGGCGATAACATCAGCAAGTGCTGAGTCAACGTCATTGAAAGAAGTTAAGTTCAACTTCTTGGTTGTGGTTACGGCTGAGCCGTACTCATTTAGTGTCACAGAAACCTGTGAAGGGTTTCCGAGTGCAATGCTGGATACGTCAGATGTCTCTGTCAAAGTAGATGTAGCTTGTGCTAGATCTGAATAAATCGAGAAAACAACTGATGCTCCAGGCATAGCCTGTTGTACTGGTTTGACATCAGCAAGTGAGCGCATAACAGGGATTGAACGCAACGCCATACGGACGTATTGATCATAAGCTGTTTGCACCAAAGCGCTGATGGCAGATGTTCCGGTTAAGGAACCTCCTGGAATTGCCATTAGGTTTAGCCTTTCTTATAGGGTTGGATTAGAGTCCAGACTGCCTAATCAAGTCATCCAGTTCTTCTTTGCTGTTTGTATTAAGAAGTTTTGTCATTAGGTCTGCGTTATGATCTAGCGAAGCGCTAGTATCTGCAGTGTTTGTCATCTTCTTATATGCAGCAATATCGGCTGGATCTACATTAGGTGTTGCCTGGTTGCTTGGTTCAAAGCCAAATACATCGGCATAATCTTCAAGCCATTTAGATACAGACTCTTCGGACGAATCTATATCCTGCGGAATAAAAGAAGCAATTTTGCTATTTATTCCTCGACGTTCAAGGGCATCCTTGATAGTTCTTTCGCGTTGCGACTTGTTCAAAGACTCAAACTGTGAACGGAGTTCGTTTAGTTCTTTATCTTTTTGCTTTGACGCTTTACGCAGTTGCTTCACAAGGTCATTGCCAGACGGTTCTGTTGTCAGATCGTCATCTTCATCCTCGTAGTCGTAATTGGACATAGGTCCTTCTCCCTTATCAGTTGTTTGATTTTCGCTAGCCTCATAGCCAAATGGGGATTTGGTATGGCTCTAACTCCTGGTCTTGATGTCGCTCTACTAGGCCAGTGGTTCTAGTAGCAGGCTTGTTTTAGTACGATCCAGCTTTATCGCGCGCTAGCGCTCCGCTTGTTAGTCCACTTTGTCCGCCAAATGCGGCAGTTTCTAGACCAGTAATTTTCTTGCGCTTACTCGCTGCTTCTGTAGATCCAGAAACATTAAACACTTCTTGTTCGGCAGTTGACTGGGTGTACGGATCTTGTCCGTAGATGGATGAAAGTTGTGAACCACGTTGTAATCCACCAGCAATAGCTGAATATCCTTGCTGCGCTTGTGCCTTATCTACGCCGTAACTTTCTAAGTAAGCAGCGTCAGAAACGTTAGTCTTTAATCCAGATGCCACTGCAGCGCCACCAATTTCTGCGGCACTTACTTTGCGCTTAATGTTTGCAATAGCATTTTTAGGATCAAGAGTGTAAGCCAATATATCACCGTTAGAAATGTCTGGATAAAATGACTTTAGCGCTGCCAAAACTTCTGGATTAGATTTAGTCACACGGTTCTGTGCCGTTTGTATACGATCCTCAAGTTCTACTGGACTTATGTCGCTTTCTAAAAACTTTTGAAATCCAACTTGAGTTTTTATTCCGCTTGCTGCATCTGTTGACTCTTCATAATATGAAGCAGGTAATCCATACTGACGCATTACATTTTGGTATTGATCTTCAAGTCCAATATATTCAGCTTCGCTGATTGCTGCTAGTCCGCTAGATATACGCTTTGCGTTGGCAGCAAATCTAATTTTATAAGGTTTAGTTTCCCTAAGAGCCAAAGTTAATTCTGACTCACCAGCTCCGCTAGTAACAAGATATCTTACTTCATCAACTAAAGAACCAAGACCAAACTGATTAAATCTAGATTTTAATAAGTCAAAGGCTGATTGTCCAAATCTTTCTTTGTCTCTGGCATCTTTATCTATTTCTCGTTGCAGCGCTAGCGCAGCAGCAGCAGCAGCAGCAGCAGCGGCAGCAGCAGCAGCAGGATCAGCAGGATCAGTAGGATCAGTAGGATCAGTAGGATCAGTAGGATCAGTAGGATCTGGATTGATAGGGGTTGGGCCATAGAGACCACCAGATAAAGGTTTTTCAGCAGTCTTCCTCGGCCCTGGATTGATAGGGGTTGGGCCATAGAGACCACCAGATAAAGGTTTTACATCAGGAGTGTATCTTCCTGTAATCGGATCGTATGCCATCTTTACCCCTGGAGTCCAAAGTCTTTGAGTATTTTTGAACCAACATCTGCAACATCACGCTTTGCATTATTGGTATATTGCCAACGGTTATCTTTTTTTACTTCGCGTTGGAAGTCATATATAGACATTTCTTTATCCGATTGAATAGCGCTACGAAGTAGGGAATCGCTAAGACTAATACTGTCTGGATTGATTTCTAAGATAGAAGCCATAGTGTTTCTATATGGAGCATAGACTGTATCTAAATCCAAACCTTGGTCTAATAGTTTGTTAACCTTATCTGGCAGACCTATCTTTGCTGTCTGACGAATTAGGTTCTTAAATATATCTGGATCTTCACCGTTTTTAATTCTGTTTAACCAAGTGGGTAGTTGCGAAGAAAATGTTCTATCAAGATCTAAACCATTTGCTACAGCAGTTTGGATTAAACCCTGTTTTGCAACTTGTTCTTTACCTTGTTTGCGCTTGGCAAACTCTGGATTTTTCTGAATAATATCTGTTAAGAATTGAGTTTCATCTAGACCGCCGGTTCTGTCTGCAACCCTAACACCATTAACCATTGAATACTTAGTTGTAGTAATTGATTGTGACTGTGCTTTTTTGAGGTCAGAGGTGTACTTCTTTAATTCGTCTGGTGTTGCATCGCGACCAAGTTCGGCATTGCTAACGGTATTGATAAGAGATTTGGCCTGTATCGGTGTAAATACGATACGTTGCCCACTATCAACTGGAAGTTTTGTTCCAGATGATGCAACTTCATCAGGAGGTTGCGCTAATCCTTGCTGTGCTATCTGACGGAAATAATCTTCACGATTTTGAATTTTTCCAGTTTGCAAATCAAGGCCTTGCATTTCGTTCTCAAGTCTTGCAAGAGATGGTCCTAGCGAACTACCAAAAATACCATCAACTGGACCTACGTAGTATGGAACCCCAAGGTAGTTCTTGCCAGCATTTTTTAGTAACTTTTGTAAGTTCTTTATTTCGTCTTTACTTGATCCCGCAACAACTTTTATATAATCTTCTATGGGTGTTCTTGGTTGAGATGATGCAGCGACTTCTTGTTTGGTAGGTGTTGGGACATAAACTTCTCCCTTTACTGCCGCTTCGAGTTGCGCCTTTTCAACCTTTGTTCTGTTTTTTGCTTTCTTTTCTTGTGTGTCAAATACTTTTTGAGCATTTGTAAACAATAGTCTTACTGCTATTGCTTCTTCGCCCAGCCTTCTTAATGTAATCAAAGCCTCGGAATATCCAGGCACTCCAGGTTTTCCGCCTGCTCGTTCAATACTTGACTTCTGATTTTTTACCCTAGTTTCAGCGTTTCTAGCATCTCTTTCGAGTTGGGCCAACTCCTGCTTAGTCATTGCCATTATTCTCCCAACAAGTTTCCGAATAGAACGTTGTATGCTGCCTTAGTATTTTCATTTGTTTCTGACAAAATTTTAATCTGTAAAATTGTCTGATCTTTAATTGCAGCAATTGTTTTTGTTGATCCACTTACTGTTTCAAGTTCGTTTTTTTGTTCTAGGTAAGAGTCATAAACATTAAGCATACGCTTAAGAGTTTGCTGTGTTTTAGGTTTAACATTTACACTTGTGTCATTAAGCATTGCCCTTAAGTCATCTAACGCTTTTAATCGTTCAACGGCTTTCTGTCCACCTTGCGATAGTTGTTCAGGCACCAATGGCTTTCCGGCAAAGAATACATCTTTCCAAGAGTTAAAATCTTGACGTAGTAAAGTCTTGCCAAGTCCTTCTGGAGTTATCTCAAGATTCTTTTCGTACTCGCCCTTTTTGTCATAGTAAGTCTGAAGATCTGCAGCAGTCTGCACTTCAAGAAGATAATCGTCTACGCGCTTACTGCTGCGTAGTCCCATATCTTTCATAGTCTTGTAAGCATCCCAAGAGAAGCCAGCCTTGTGAGGAATAAGGAAGGCTGCTCCTTGTGGGTAGTTCTTAAATAGATCTTGATTGTTATCTACAAAGACTCCCGATTCTTCTGCATATCTAAAATATGCAACAGTAGAACGCTTTGACTCGGTTACAGTAAATGGAATCTGATCTGGATAAAGTGATACCCACATTTCCATTGCCTTGTCATAGTCACCTGGATACTTATCTAAGAGTTCGTTCCAGACTTGCTTGAAACTAGCCTTGCCATTATCTCTTACCCACTCAGCCATATCTGACTTGAGTTGTATTTGAGGTGAGGCTGGTGCAAAGAAACCAAATACAAATCTAGTGCCAAGAATACCGATAGTAGTATTTTTGACTTTGATTCTGTACGCTTCGCGCTCTGCAGCGCTAGAAGGTATAAGAGTTCCATCTGGATTGTAATTCTTAGGAATACTATTTCCTGATGCTTCTAAATATGTAACTGCTTTGCGCCAAGCAGATGCGTACTGCGAGTCTCTTTCGTCTTGATCCATTCCTGCATAAAGGCGGTTAAGGTGGGCTGGTAGAAAAGCCGATATCATTGACTGTCCTATTGCGTATTTACCCATTGTCATTTGGGTAATACTGTCTGCAGTTCCTGGTGCCTTGAAGCCAATTAGGTTTGTAATTACTTTCATTGATACACCAGAGACTGGACCAGCAAAGGTAGGAACGATTGAATCAGCGTTTAAGGATGGAGTAAGCATCTTAACTTGCGCTCCAAATTGAACTGGAAGCGGTACCTTAAATTCTGCTGGAATGCCTAGCGCTGTCATAGCACCTTGTACTGCGCGATAGACAGGCTCAATGCCTGGATAAATAAAGTATGGCTCGCCTTGGTCATCTTCCTGAATCCAACCAGAATGAGTAACGCCTTCATAGGTAAGTGCAGCCTTTACAATCGCTTCTGGATTGTATCTAACTACTCGATACATACGACGATAGAAATCTTCGGTAGCACGATAGAATCGCGCAAAGTTACGTATACCAAAAGCCAACTGGCTACGTACCATTGGATTATCTACATAATTAAGAATTTGCAAACTTGCTCTGTCTTCTACAATTTCTGCTAACTTTGCTTTTGCAAGATCGGTAGCCGATGCTAATTTTGCAGGATTTGTTGAATCTACATTTTTAACAAATGACTGAATAAACGCATCTTCAAAGCCAGACTTTCGCATATCTTTGCGAATACGAATCATCTCAGCAAGCGCTAATGGCTCACGAGATAAACGAGCATTGGATAAACCAAGCCAAGTCCAACCCTTTTCCATAAGGGAAGATGTATTATTTCCAGCATCCGAGACTGCTACAAGTTGTGGTCCAACAACATATTCTGGAATGTCCAGTTCGTTAGTTGGTAAATCATCAAGAGAGAGTTTACCAGTAACAACGTATTTGCCAGTTTCATCGTCAATCTGGCGTACCTTGTTTAGAAGATCTAAGTTTAAGTCTTTATTTTTCTTTTCAAATAATTCGCGGGTAGCTTTATAAACTATCTCTGCGTGTGCTTGCTTGGTATAACCATTGGTTTCCAAGCGGAAGGCATCAACAACTTTTTTATTCTTGACATCATTAAGCCAGTTAAAAATTGGTTTGACAGCATCTGCTTTATCTAGATCTATATTTGCTATAGCAATAGCACCAAGTTCGTCATTGGCATAATAACCAATACGCATAAGCCAAGCAACCATAGTTGCTTCATCATCCATACCAAGGGCTATAGATTTGTATCCTCTAGAACCTCTTGCTCTCTGGTATGGAGGTGTTGAAATTTTAAGTGCCATACTTCTAACGCCGTGTTCTTCCGTAAAACTTATTGCACGTGTTACATAGTCAAGTCCAACTGTAAAGTTTTTTCCGCCTTCTTTAATGTCAGCAAGAGCATTGTCAAGATCTCCGTGAATAATTTGTTCGGAAAGAAGTTCTTTGTCTAACGGTGTTAATTTTTTTATACCTAAACGGTCAAAGGCTCTGTTTAATTTTCCTTCATTTAGCGCTTGAGCAAGAATAATTCTACGCTGTTGTATGGCTCCGCCTTTGGTAGTAATCTTTAGTTCAGCAATCTTTTTATTTGCATTGTTAATTATGGTTTGATCTTTTGTTGCCTTTAAAGTTCCGCGAAGTGCTTTAATTTCTGCTTGTGCCTTTGCAATATTAGGCTCAATGGCATCCATTCTTTTAGCAAATGAAGACGCTTCCTTCTTGTTGACGATACGCAGTACCGCACCTAAAGGATTTGCTGCTACTTTTTCGCCTTTGGTTAATCCACTTGGTAATCCTGCAGCGGTGTTAAGTCTGGTTGACAGGAGCCTACCCTTTGCAAGACCCCAAGGAGTTTCTCCAATGGCAAGGTTAACCATTAAATCTTCTGTTGCATTACGTAGTGCATAACGTGGACCAGCAAGTGTACCGAATGACCACATAGCAGTCATCTTTTCAACCCAGTCTTTGTTTGCAACACCGAGCATACGCTGAATCAAACCAGCACGTGTTGCTGCTCTATCAATATCGCTAATAGATGGAGCTGAAGCAAATACGGAATTATCAGATGGGATAATAGCAAGATCAGTTCCGTCGTTTGCTTTTCCATAACGACCTACGCTAAAGCGAGTTTGGTTTTTACCTGTTAAATCTCGAACTATTTTACTGCCTGCTTCTGTAGATTTAAGTCCACGAACTTCGGCAATGGTAGCCCACAATCCATAAAAGGCATCTTTACGCTGGTTAATATCTTCAATAGCCTCAAAGGATGTAGCAAGTAATTTAGATTCTCTTTGGGGCAATACCAATCTTGCCAAACGATACATTTGCTGCGGTGCATCAATAGAGGTTACATCAAAAAGATTGTCTTTGAAAAATGGAATTGTTGTAAATTTTGCTTTGAACTTATCTATTTTGTAGTTAACCATTTGCATAGATAGGCGACCAACGTCTTTTCCAGGAACGCTACCTTTAACGGTAGCGGCTATATTTTCTACACCGTCAACAAACTGTTTCATAATTCCATCAGTTGTTGCAGGAGCGCCATAGAATAAATCGTTTACAAAACGGTTTCCCATTTTATCCATATTAAAAATTTTATTAGCAGTTGTTGCTAAGTTAACGCGAGTTTTGCGAGCAAGATCTAAGCGAGGGGCAATTACTCTACGGCGACCAATACTTCCCGTTATAATAGAACCAAGATCTTGCGCATTCTCAAAGTATGCTTTAGCAGTTAAGACATTAGTAACTGGCAAGGTTGCATCTAGCATATCCTTAATAACTGCTGGACCATATTCAGGAGCTAAGCGTGTTAAGTTGCGAGTAGCAACAAGGGCTGCGTTAGCATCTTTTGCTGCGCGAGCCTTGCTAAGGTTTTGCAAGTTTGACCCATAATCGTTCCAAAAGTTAATTGATGTTGGCTTAGAAAAATACTCTGCTAACTTTGTTCCACCTTTTGCAGCATCACCAACAAGAACATCTACTGCGTATTTTTTAATATCATAAAGTCTTTTTGCTTTGCCAGCAACGAGAAGTGGATCTGCAAATATACGATAGGCAGTATCAGTTACACCCGATATGGTTTTATAGAAAAAACCAGATCCTTCCATTGAACCAGGAAGAATAAAATTTGCTAACTGGCGACCAGGTGAGAACTTGGCTGCATTAACTGCATCTAAGGTATCTTGAAACAGATCCCTATCGGCTTGGTTTTGTTTGGTGGTCTGGTCTTTTTCTAAACCTTGTTTTTTATCTGCAAGTTTCAAATATTTTAATTGGTCAGGTGTTGCAGTCTGAGATATTTCCGCTGGAGTTTCGCCTCTAGAAATACGAACTGCTACATCAACGGCTGCTTGTCCATATTTACTCTTTGCATTCTCAAGACGGCCTTCGTTAAAAACCTTTTCGCCTTTATCATTTGCTTCATCCCAAGCAAAACCTACTTCGCCCTGTGTTAGCGGGATAGCAACTGCTCTATAGGCGCGTGTTGTGAAATCTGAAACGTTCTGAAGTCCGGCTAAACCGAGTCCAAAGCCTCCACCAACATATGACTTAGCGGTTCCAAACCAGCCGAGATTGGGTTTTTCTGCAGGATCTTCGTTTCCATAGTTATCAGCAAGAATCTTCTTTTGATTTTCTGGTTTAGAATTGTAAACCTTTGATGCTACATCTGTAGGTAAGTTTAATAATTGGCGGTGAACGGTAAGTGACTTATTATAGTTATCAACCTTCTTCTTTTCTCCAGGCAATAGTCCTGCAGAGAACGCTGCTGCTTTTATATTCTCAGCCATTACTGCCCTCTAGCAAGTGCTTCTTGGTAAAGTATTCCTATTTCCCCTGTTTCATCAAAGGGTAGCATTTTTACCAAAGCATCGGAGAGTCGTTCTACTGATCTGTTCATACCCATAGCAGAAGTTCCTGCACCTGCTCCTAGGTCAATACCAGAAGTAATGGGTTCATCTGGTCTTTGTGTTTTGTCATAAAGACCAACGCTTGCTTCTTGTTGAGATGGGGCCATACCCATAGATGACAGGCTTTGTGCTCGAACATCTGGAGTAGTGGCTTTGGGCGCTCCAGAGTTAATAGACTGTGTGTCAACTCCTTCGCCGTAGGCGATAGAACCCATTTTCATTTCAGGTGTTCCAACGTCAGTGCGTTTTGCAAACTTACCAGGTCCGGAGACACCAGCAATGGGATTTTCAGCCATCTGTTTCCTCCGATAAAGTTTCTAAATCTTTTGATGCTTGTTCCCAAGCGTAGGATTCTTCTGTTTTGCGATTAGCGTGGTAGATGGATAACTCATAAATCTCATCAGTAAATACTTGTACTGACTGAACTACATTATTTAGTAAATTAGCAAACAACACTATGAAGTCTGTCGGGCGTACTGGACGACTAACTTTATTATTTATCATCCAGCACACCTTCTAGTAATATTAACCTTTTTTGACTGCGTTTCCTTTACGTCCTACTGTGGTCATAGGGGGCATCACTTTACCGCCTGCTGGCTTCGAGTGATCCATCTTGCCTTCTTTAGGCTTTGCTAATGATGCTGCTGCACGTGATCCTTTATTCATATTTGCACCTCCTTCGGTAATAGATTGCTTTTACTTTATTTTTTTCCTTTTGGTGTGTATGGGAATTTCTTACCATTTACTTTTGGCATTAGTAACCCCTCGATAATTTATCTTGAGCTTTCTTCTTTTTCGATGACTCTTGCATCTTTGCTCGCATCAACGTTTTAGAACGGTCAGTCTTTAGGTTAGCTGATGATGTACGAATGGCAGAATCAATGGCTTTCTTTGCGTCTTTTGCCGATAGACCCGAAGATTGGGCGCGTTTCATTACACGCTCATAGGCTTCTCTATCAACATTTGAAACTGTTGCCCTGCTAAAATCTTTACCTTTTGCTTCAGGGTATGCTTCTTCGTGTATTAGTCTTGCTTCTTTGGTAGATAAATCCTTTTCTTTTGCTTTCCCGATACGTTTTAATGTTTTAACCATTTCACCCTTTAGGGAATCTGACTGAGAATTGTAGAACTTTGTATTTTTTTGTTTTTTGGTCAGCCCTTGATAATCAGCGCTATTAGTATCTTTTATGGGCTTTTGAGGCTTTTTGTAAATGACCTCTTGCTTACCGTGAGCTGCTTTTTTAGCTTCTTTGGCTGTTAGTCTTGGCATTTTATTTCTCCTTGGTTATACTGCGCCACTAATGGAGGCTAGTAGTTGTGCTATATCGGGTTTTTGACCAGCAGCAGGGGCCTGACCAGCTTGTTCAGATGGAGGTTGCTGCGAGGCAGGAGCGGTTGGCGCACCTACTGCTGGAATCTGGCCTTGCATATCAGG
>Ga0105053_10008387_pt1 | contig 13467 bp, 10 predicted proteins | sample BON01_FD_78093 | JGI IMG/M metagenome (GOLD analysis project Ga0105053, IMG submission 78093) | Freshwater microbial communities from Lake Bonney liftoff mats and glacier meltwater in Antarctica - BON-01 | ecosystem: Environmental > Aquatic > Freshwater > Ice > Glacier meltwater | place: Lake...
AATCAACTTATTTCAGACGAAGATAAAAAAATCCTGTTCCGTGAAAAACAGAACAGGATTAAAATTTCATTGAAATAAAGTTAGAGATTAAATTTCTTCCTCTTCATCTTCACCTTTCTTACCTCTCAATGCTCTAGGAATACCTACAGTAGCGATAGTTACATTTGGACTGTTAAGTAATTCAAAATTTTCAACACTCAAATCACCTACTTTTACTGATTTACCAAGTTCAAGCTGGGAAATATCAAACGGTATTTCGTCTGGAAGGTCATTTGCAAAACCTTTTACCAAAAGAGTTCTTGTCTTGATTTCTAATTTTCCACCTTTGATAATACCTGGTGAAGAACCGAATGGCCTTACTGGTATTTCCATTTTAATAGCTTTGTCATCGCTAAATGCTAAGAAATCAGCATGAAGCAATACTTCACTTACTGGGTGAAATTGAGCTTCTCTTAGGATGGTTTTAATTATTGTGCCTTCGATATTTAGATCCACCATGTGAACTTCAGGTGTATAAATCAAATCCCTGAATAAAATGGCAGGTGATGTGAAATGAATTTGTTCTTCAATGCCTGGTCCGTAAACTACACAAGGTACATTTCCTTCTTCACGGATCGCATCAAGGGATCTTCTGTCGAGATTTGCTCTTTTAAACCCTATAATCTCAATTGATTTCATAATTTATGTTTAGTTAAAATATTAAATACTTAAATAAAAAGTGAACTTATAGATGTATTTCCCGTCACAGCATGAATCGCTTTGGCAAATAAATCTGCTACGGTAAGTACTTTTATCTTAGAAGACTCCTGCATTGCTGGAATGGTATCGGTGATGACCAATTCAGAAAGGACAGAATTCTCAATATTATCATAAGCCTTGCCAGACAATACTCCATGTGTAGCGATGGCCCTAACGGACGATGCTCCCTTGTCCATGATGATTTTCGCAGCCTTGCACAAAGTACCTGCAGTGTCTACAAGATCATCAATCATGACTACATCCTTTCCTTCCACATCTCCAATCAACTGCATGGACGCTACCTCATTGGCTCGTTTTCTGTGCTTATCACAGACTACCATCTCTACTTCAAAATGCTTGGCATATGATCTGGTCCTACCAACACCCCCTACATCAGGAGAGGCGAAGATTAGATCCCCTAAATCCAGGCTTTTCAAATAGGGCACAAAGATAGCAGATCCATTCAAATGATCCAAAGGAATATCAAAGAATCCCTGAATTTGGCCTGCGTGGAGATCACAGGTCATTATTCGGTCTGCACCAGCAGAGGTAATCATATTAGCGATAAGTTTGGCAGCAATGCTAACCCTAGGCCTGTCTTTACGGTCTTGCCTCGCATATCCAAAATAGGGGATAACAGCACAAACCTTATAGGCACTAGCTCTTTTGGCAGCATCGATCATCAAACATAACTCTAATAAGTTATCAGCTGAAGGATTCGTAGATTGAACTAAAAAGACATTGCAACCTCTAATCGATTCATTATAACTGGGGGACATTTCTCCATCACTAAATTTAGCTAAGGTTAAGTCTCCGAGTGCCTGACCATAAGATTTGGCAATACTTTGCGCCAATAGAGGCGTGTTAGAACCTGAGAAAATTTTGGTCTCGGGCATGATATGATTTTTTTAGGTGGTTTTTGTTCAAAGGAAAAACAAATGTAAGAAAAAATTTACGGTTACCTTTTTTAGTCAAAAATAAAACAAAGGTATTTTTCCTTTTCTAGTCCACCTAGTGAGTTATAGTGGCCTTCTATAATTTAATTGAACCAATATTTTCAAGTAAATAAGCTATTTCTTCCTGGATCTTGATTCCTATTTTAAACAGGTTTTCATCTTGAGCCTGTTTTCCCATTTGATCCGTTAGTTGCAAAAGGATGAAAAAGCCTGAGGTGCTAGCTGAACTTTTTAATTTTTGTCTGATATCCAATAGGGTCTTTGCATCTGTATTTTTAATGGCATCATCTAAATTGGTTTTATTTTCTAACAAATTTAGATGTGCAATTTTCAAAAGTTCTTTCCCTATTTCCTTGTCACCATCAAATAAATTTAAAAGGTGAACCTTATCAAAGTGTTTAGGTTTGAAATTAGTCTTTTTATTGACAGGTGTTTGTTCAGTGAATTCAGGTTTGTGAGGCTTTAGAAGGTTTACGATTCTTTCCGTTAATTTTCCTTGAACCAAAGGTTTACTAATATAATCGTTCATACCAGACTCGATACATCTTTCCCTTTCACCTTTTACAGTGCCGGCAGTTAAAGCGATAATAGGTATCTCCCTTCCATGATCGATTGTTCTAATAGCTTTAGCTGTTTCGTATCCGTTCATTATGGGCATCTGGATGTCCATAAGAATAAGATCTGGACGGTTTCTGATTACATACTCATAGGCCACAAGCCCATTTTCTGCCTCAATTATGTTTATCGTGGGACTTATTTTCGATAAAATTATTTTGGATAGCTTCATGTTAACCGGGTTGTCTTCAGCTATAAGGACGTTGAAATTTCGGTTTGTTAGAAAATCATTGTTATTTTCAGATTTATCGTGAGTTATGGAGGAGTCATTAAAATTTTGATTTTTCAGCCTATTAAATACCTGAACCATTTGATGATTTTTAATCGGCTTAATTAATCGATGGCTGACATTAAGTGCAGAAAGTTTGTCTATGTCCAGATCGTTGTCATTTGAGCTAGAAAGCATAACAATGGGTACCTGTGCAATGGATTCGTTTTTTAAAGAACGTATTTTCTCTATTGTTTCGGTCCCGTTTAAAAATGGCATACGAAGATCCATTAGTATTAAATCTAATGGCCATTCTTCTTCCAAAACCTTAAGACCTTCTATGCCATTGCTTGCTTCCAGGCATTGGATGTTTTTGATCTCCAAAATCTCTCTAATCAAATACCTGTTCGTTTGATTGTCGTCAACTACCAAGACTTTTTTCAGCCCATGGTTATCAGCCGAATTTTCTATCTCACCCTCCTCCATTAAAAGATCAATGTCAAAATAAAATAGACTTCCTTTATTTTGAGCGCTTTTTAATTCCAGTTTACTTCCCATCAACCCCAATAACTTATTGGAAATGGTAAGTCCAAGGCCTGTACCACCAAATTTTCTTGTTGTACTTGCGTCCTCCTGGGAAAATGCATCAAAGATTTTGAGCTGATTGTCACGGGAGATGCCTATTCCAGTATCTTTAACTGAAAAACGAAATTTCATAGGCTGATTATTTCGGATTTCTTTATCCAAAACTTCAACTTTCAACTCGACTTCTCCTTTTGTGGTAAATTTTATAGCATTCGTTAATAAATTTACCAAAATCTGACGAAGCCTGACATCATCTCCATACACAAAGCGAGGCAAATGAGGAGAAAGATTTAAAATTAGTTCTAAACCTTTGGAGTGAGCCTGATAAATGATAATGTCTGCGACCTGTGTGCCTAATTCAAAAATATCAACTTTATCGATGGACAATTCCATTTTCCCAGCCTCAATTTTGGAGAAGTCCAGAATGTCATTTATTAAATCTAATAATGAATGAGCTGAATGGTAAACCGTCTTCATGTATTGAAGTTGAGTTTCAGACATTGGTGTTTTCATTAATAAATCTGAAAAACCTATAACACCATTCAGTGGGGTTCTGATTTCATGACTCATATTGGCCAGAAAATCAGATTTAGCTCTATTAGCATTTTCTGCACTTTCCTTGGCTTCATTGAGCTGGGTGTCAAATTCCTTTCTGGAACTAATGTCCTGATAGGTACCATACATAAGTGTGGGCTTGCCATTAGGGCCCCAAGAAAAAACCCTACCGACCTCAAGTACCCAGACCCAATGACCATCCTTATGTTTTATCCGGATTTCATTCTGGTAAACATCAGTTTTTTTATTGAAGTGATTTTCTAATCCATTTTCTTTTTGAGTTAAATCATCAGGATGGCATAATTCATTCCAATCTTTCTGAAAAAGGATGATTTGGTCATCTAAATGATAGCCAATAATTTCCCAAAACCTTTGATTAACCAAAATTTGGTTCGTCTCGATATTCCATTCCCAAGTCCCCGTATTGGTACTTGTGATGATGGCATTGAGTCGCTTACCATTTTCTAATAGAGCCAGTTCAGCTTTTTTTCTTTCACTTATATCATTGGTGATACCAAACATGCCCATGATTTCACCTGTTTCTGTTTTTAAGGGCAATTTAGAGATTAAACAGAACCGCTTAGTTCCATTCGTTTGTTCCAGAACAACTTCTTTATTAATTATAGATTTCCCATCCTTTATGACCAATTCATCCTCTATTCTGGATGCTTCAGCCGTTTTCTGGTCAAACAATTCTTCGTCCTTTTTACCTAAAACTTCATTTTCATCCTCTATCCCTACATATTCCAGTTCCTTTTTATTGATAAGCGTCTTTTCAAACTTTGTGTTTTTTGTGTAAATATTAATAGGGATGTTGTCGAGAATTGTCCTTAAGAGCGATCGCTCTTTATTAATTGAGATTGCAGCTGCTTCAAGTTCTTCATGGGATTTTAGGGATTCAGTGGTATTTATTCCATTACATAGTACGAAAGGCTGACCATATAAAGGTTCGAATAAAACGTTATTTATTTGAAAAGTGATTACCTTCCCAGACTTAGACATAAGACGACCAGTCCCATTGGATGCTTTGTCAGTTTTGATTGTTTTTAGGTAATTATCGTATATTTCTCTATTCACCACCAGGTCTGCCATAGTCATCTCTAGAAGCTCTTCCATGGTGTATTCTAAAACCCGGATACCTGATTGGTTAATGTGTAAGATTTTTCCTTCCAGATCATGTTTTATCATTAAACCTTGCGTACTTTCAAAAAAATCTCGGTATTCTTTTATCCTGTCTTTTATCTTTATTTCATCACTTTTTTGGAGACTAATGTTGTTGACAATGCAAAGAACTTCATCGCCTGTTAAAAGCATTTTTTCGAAACTAACCTCAAACCATTCTAGCTTACCGTTGATTTCAAGGCTGTATTCTTTCTGTTGTTTTTTTTGAGTTTCAATGGCATACCTAAATAATTTTTCGAACAATTCATTTAGGTCAGGTCGGAAGCCTAAATCACTTATTTTATTGTTAAGAAATACGTGGGGGGGGAATTTCAAATACGCTTCGTCGGCTGTAAAATAATCTCTGATGATATATTCGCTATCAAGCAAAAACACAATGTCACCTATGTTTTTAAGGACATTCCCTATTTTTTGATTAAAAGCACTAAGCTTGTGATGGTTTAGTCCTAAATCAATTTGTTTTTTCACCTGGCCAGTTGAGACCTTTAATAACTTTCTTTGAATATCCTGGAGTTTATGGGGTTTATAATCCATAACACATAAAGCCCCAATCGGAAAACCATAATCTGAAAGAATCGGAAAACCTGCATAGAAAGAAATAGGCTTACCTTCTAATTCAATCAGCCCATTTGAATAATTGGAATCCTTAGAAATATCCCCTATTTCTAAAATGCCTGTTCTTGTTATGAAATGGAAGTCTTCAGACTTTTCTCGTGAAACCTCGCTTATTGTCAAACCTACTTTAGACTTGAACCAAACCCTGTCCTGATCCAAAATGGTTACCAATGCAATTGGTGTTTGACAAGTCTCCGAAACTAATTCGGCTAAATCGTCAAAAGATGTATCAGATAAGGTACTCAATAATTGAACTGCATTTATCGCTTTCAACCAATTTGGGTTCTTTTCTGGATCTTTGTAAGTGGAAGTACTCATTACGGGTGAATTACTATCAAATAAAGGGTGATTTTAAAGAAAATTACAAATATTTCCTAAAAAATCATCTCTAATTTTCGTGACGTTGGCGTGGAAAAATCCATTCTATTATTCGATAATCAAAATAAATTATTTATATAGCATTTTTCATTATGTAAAAGCTGGAATTTTGAAAATAAAAGAAATCATATATTTGAAGGGATATTGGCCGAATTGCTTGTGTGTATTAAAATCACACAAGCTAAATGAAAAATAACGCTAATATTTTTTTAATTTAGTTTTTGAATGAAAAACCAAAATTCATTCATTTTAAACTATTTAAGAAATTTTATTAATTTGAAAACTAAGGATTTTTAAACCTATTTAGCAATACCATCGGTAAATATTGATTTTGGATAAAAATTAAAATTGTTATTAAATGATACCTTTGGGAAACCAATTATTTATTCAAAAAAAGCATAATTTCATGAAAATTTCCTTTAAAAAATCATTCTTGCTTTTTTCTTCTTTTTTTCTGGGTGCTATAGTCTTTACTTTGTTTTTTTCAGTTCAGGTTCATGCACAAAAGGGAAGAATTTTAAAGGTAATGGCATACAATATTCATCATGCCAACCCCCCTTCCAAATCAGATTTTATTGATATTGAGGCAATTGCTAAAGTGATAATGGCAGCTGATCCAGATATGGTAGCCCTTCAGGAGGTGGATGTGAATACCAAGCGTTCAGGAGTTGATCTTAATCAGGCAAAGGAGTTGGCGATGCTGACAGAGATGAATTATTATTTTGAGCCATCCATACCTTTTCAGGGTGGGGGTTACGGCAATGCTATTCTTTCTAAATTTCCAATTGAAGAAAAATTCTTTTATCAATTATCAGCAGAAGCAGGAACGGAACCAAGAGCTGTTTTGGCCATTCAAGTTACCTTACCGGGGAAGCGAAAAGTAAAATTCGCTTCCACCCATCTTGATTTTAGTGGTGGAGCAAATACAGCCCAACAGGCTATAGATGTCACTTCCTATTTTAAAAAGGAAAAGCTACCTGTAATTATAGCAGGAGACTTTAATGCTGTAGTAGACTCGGATGCTATAAATGTAATGGATAATGGTTTTGAAAGGACCTGTACTGGAGAATGTCCCCCCACCATACCGGTAAATAACCCTAAAAAAGCCATAGATTTTATTTTTTTCAAGTCAAAAAAAATGTTCACTGTAAAGCATCATGAAGTGATTTCAGAAACTTATGCATCTGATCATTTACCCATATTTGCTATTTTAGCTTACTAAAACCATTCACCATGGGAGCCAATCAATTAATTCTCCCAGCGTCCATAATATTATCGTGAAAATTTGTACTTTAACTCTAAATAAGTTTTATGAGAAATAATATCAAAATTATTTAGTCATTTAAAATGAGGTCTTGGGCATAGGGGGGCTGCGCTGAAGTCTGCGATCCACTTAATTTTCTTATAATTTCAAGCCACAACATGAAATTTTTCGGAAAACTTGATTTATATTAGGTGTTTAGTTTAATTTACGAAGCTGAGAACAAAACCCTTAATAGCAAACATAGTCGTGCAGGCCCTTTATCGGGTAGGTTTCGCTAATTTAATTGTCACAATTCGTTTCTGAATTATTGCTGATTTTGCATGATGAAATTACCATAAAACGGTCAATACGTGAAGGCAATAAACACCTTAATAAGTTATTTATTGCAGGGTGAAAAAACCTTTAAATAAAGATATATTTATGAAGCTAAGTTTTTGTTTAGCATGCTTTTTCAGTTTTGCATGTTCCATTTCAGATGGGGAGGTTCAAATCCAAAAGAAGGAGAGAGAATTTAGGGTCTTGGGTTATCTCTATGTTCATGGGGGATTAAAAGAGGAATTAGATAATGTTGATTGGGATTCCTACACCGATATTAACCTTGCCTTTGTACAGCCAGATTCAAATGGTGATTTTCTAGCCAAAAGTGAATAGGAATACCTGGTGAATAAGGCCCATTTAAATGGCGTTAGGGTTTTCATCTCAATAGGTGGTGGAGAACCTCCTGAATACCTAGCAGAGCTTATGAAAGCCAACCATAGAAGTCATTGGGTTAAACAAATAGTCAATTTGGTGAAAGACTTTGAATTTGATGGAGTGGATGTAGATTTAGAAAACGCACTAATAAATGAAGATTACGCTCCTTTCGTCGAGGAACTTCACCAGGCTTTAAAAGCATCTGGTAAGTTGATGACTGCAGCATTAGCGAGTTGGAATGGAAACAAAATCTCCAACGAAACCATGGAACTTTACGACTTTATTAATATTATGTCTTACGACAATACGGGGCCATGGAATCTGGAAATCATCGGTCAACATGCGCCATATAATATGGCGCTAAACGATATCCATTATTTTCATGAAATAAGAGGAATTCCCACCTCTAGAATTTTACTTGGATTACCCTTTTACGGATATGGTTTTGGACAGGGAGTACCCACAAGTTTATGGTGCAAACAGATAATGGAGGCCTATCCAAAAGCCCATATGCAGGATAGTATTGTCTCAAATGAGGGCGAAATTCTTTATTACAATTCTCCAGACCTGATACGCAGGAAAACAGTCCTGGTAAGGGATTTAAAATTGGCAGGGGTAATGGTCTGGCATATAACAGCAGATGCGGATGGTCCCTATTCCTTATTGAAAGCGATCAATGATATTCTGTAAAACCCAAATAAACGGAGAACGAAAATTAAAATCAAATGGATTTAAAAATAGCTTCAGCTCAATTCGAAAATAAAAGTGCCGACAAAGATTATAACCTTAGCATAATAGATGATTTAAGCAAAAAAGCAGCTGCAGATGGTGCTGATGTTATCGCTTTTCATGAATGTTCCATTACTGGATACTCTTTTGCTCGGAAACTGAACAGAGATCAAATGTTGGAATTGGCGGAATTTGTCCCTGATGGACCGAGCGTTCAACGACTGATCCAAATAGCTCGAAAGAACAATATCACCCTACTGGCAGGCCTATTTGAGAAGGATAAAGAAGGGCAAATTTTCAAATCTTACGTGTGTGTAGATGCAGATGGCCTCCAAGCCAATTATCATAAATTGCATCCATTCATTAATCCGAATATTAAACCTGGCTCAAGCTATTGTGTTTTTGAATACAAAGGTTGGAAATGTGGGATTTTGATATGTTATGACAATAACATTGTAGAGAATGTAAGGGCAACTTGTCTTTTAGGAGCTGAAATAATTTTTATGCCTCATGTTACCATGTGCACGCCATCCTCTAGACCTGGTGCTGGATTTGTAGCTCCTGAACTTTGGCAGAATAGAGAGAAAGATCCCACTTCTTTAAGGTTGGAATTTGATGGAATGAAAGGAAGGCAATGGCTTATGAAGTGGTTGCCTTCGAGAGCCTATGATAACGGGGTTTATGTGGTTTTTTCCAACCCAATTGGGATGGATGATGACCAGTTAAAAAATGGCTGTTCGATGATCATAGACCCATTTGGCGATATAATTGCTGAATGCCGAAAACTTAACAATGATTTTGTTATTGCTGATTTGTCAAGAGAAAAACTAAAACTGGCTGGGGGCTACCGTTATAGAAATGCACGAAGACCGGAACTCTACAGGGACATAATAGGTCAAACACATGATTCTGCCCAAAAAGTGGCATGGCTGGACAATTAAATCATGAAGACATGGTAAGTCAAGTTCCCGAATGTTTTTATAGAGTGAGCGTAAAGGCGTTAATATGTGATGAAGAAAATCGTTTTTTACTGGTTAAGGAAGACAATGATTTTTGGGAGTTACCAGGAGGAGGATTGGATTTTGGCGAGTCTCCCTTGGAAGGCCTAAAGAGAGAAATTTGGGAGGAAATGAAATTGAAAACCACCCATATTTCCGCTCAACCTTCTTATTTTTTCACAGTAAAAAACCACAATAACGTATTTATCGCCAACGCAATGTATGAGACCCTTTTAGAAAGCTTTGATTTTCAGCCTACAAACGAATGTAAAGAAATTCGTTTTTTCTCACCTAAAGAAGTATTGAAAGAAGTGAATGTCTATCCAAATGTATGTGCCTTTGCTAAGTTGTTTCAAAAAGAACCTTCAATCAATTCATAAAACCTTTAAAGGATGGTTTATTTTTCTTTTATAAACATTTGCCATTTGAATAGAAAAATGCAACAAACAACATATTGTCTAGTGAAATCACTTCAAAGTCAATCCATATTTGCTGTTTTCGATTTCATTTAAACTTGTCTTGTCACTTTACATGAGGCGCATAACAAGTTGATTATATTGTGATTGAAACACTTCCTGAGATGGGTTAGGACAGGCCATTACCAATCCTATAGCACAATTCAGGTTTAATTCGGTTTATTTAAATATCTTCCTTTTTAGATTATTTATAGTATTTTGCACAACTCAAACGCCCAGATGCCTATTTTACTTTATCCAGGATGCCCGGGAGGGTAATTCTTCTCGGTATTAAAAAGAAAAAATGAGAAATAGTCCAAACAGAAGAAATTTTTTTAAAAAATCGATTGTACTAGCCGGAGCATTTTCATCAGGGAGCTTGTTTAACGAACTTTATGCAAAAGATTTTGAAGAAAAAGCCAATGTTTATAAAGACTTACGCCCTGCAGAAATAGCAAGTAATGAGGATTTTTGGTCATTAATACAGCAGGCCTATCCAGCAAGTTCTTCGCCGGTATTAAACCTTAATAATGGCGGTGTTTCACCTAGTCCTCAATTGGTTCTTGATGCAGTAGACCGCTACAGCAAGATGTCTAATTTGGCACCTTCTCATTATATGTGGAGAATTTTGGACCAAGGCAGGGAGCCTTTAAGAGAAAAGCTGGCGCTATTGGGAGGCTGTGACCCTGAGGAAATAGCTATTAATAGAAATGCAACGGAGGCACTTAATACAGTCATACACGGTTTAGACCTGAACAAAGGCGATGAAGTAATAGGGAGTATTCAAGATTATCCAAACATGATGAATGCTTGGAAACAGCGTGCCTTGAGGGAGGGTATAGTGTACAAACAATTGTCTTTCGACTTCCCAATAGAAGACGAAGAATTTATCGTAGACATGTACAGGCAAGCGATTTCCCCAAAAACCAAAATAATACACGTTACCCATGTCATCAATTGGGTAGGACAAATTATGCCGGTAAAGAAAATCTGCCAGATGGCACATGAAAGAGGGATCGAAGTAATAGTAGATGGGGCACATTCTTTTGGATTGCTGGATTTTAATATACCTGATTTGGAAGCAGATTATTTTGGCACCAGCCTTCATAAATACCTTTCGGCACCTATAGGAACAGGCATGATGTGGGTGAAAAAGGAACATATTGCCAAAGTTTGGCCATTATTCTGTGATCAAGACCCAAAAAGGGGTGATATCCGGAAGTTTGAAACGCTTGGTACCAGGAGTTTTCCATTGGAGCAGGGGATTGGTGAAGCGATAAATTTACACAATGGAATCGGTAAAAAACGAAAGGAAGAGCGGGTGAGATACTTGAAAAACTATTGGGCAGAGAAAGCATTAAAAATTCCAGGTGTAAACATCCATACTTCGTTAAAAGCTGCTTTCAGTTGTGCTATAGCAGGAGTATCAATAGACGGAATGACTCCAAGAGTGCTTGAAAGTACGCTTTTAAAAACGTATAAGATTCATACTTCACCTATTAGTTATGAAAACATAAATTGTGTTCGAGTTTCCCCTCATGTTTATACTAAACCATCTGATTTGGACAGATTAGTGAAAGCATTAGGCGAATTAGCAACAAAATAGAGATGCAAAAATCAGTCAAATTAATGGTGGAAAAATCTTATGACGCAATAGTCGTTGGTTCAGGTCCAAACGGCTTGGCCGCTGCTATTGTGTTGCTTCAGGAAGGGTTGAAAGTATTGCTGATAGAAGGCAAGGATCAGGTAGGAGGAGGGATGCGTACCAAGGAAGTGACGCTGCCTGGATTTCACCATGATATTTGTTCTGCAATTCACCCTTTGGTCCTATCCACGCCTTTTTTCAAGTCTCTTCCTCTTGCTGATTTTGGCCTATCCTATTTACATCCGGAGATTTTGGCTGCTCATCCGCTCTTGGAGAGTGATTCGGTAGCCCTTTATTCCTCTTTGGAGCAAACAGCAGATGCATTGGGAGTTGATGGTATCCAGTACAAAAAACTTATCGCTCCACTGGTCTCCCATTGGGAAGATTTGACAGCTGATTTTCTCGGGCCCCTTAAAGTGCCAAAAAATCCAGTCAAATTAGCGGCTTTTGGAATAAATGCCCTACAGCCAGCTACATGGATGGCAAAATCATTTAAGAATCCCCAAGCCAAGGCATTGCTGGGGGGGATGGCGGCACATAGCATTCAGCCTTTGAGCAATTGGGCGACTTCTGCGATTGGGATGGTGTTAATGGCTTCAGGTCATGTGGCAGGTTGGCCAGTCGCAAAAGGAGGTTCTCAATCCTTAGCCAATGCACTTCTCGGGTATTTTGTAGCCAATGGAGGAGAGTTTAAATCAGGCTGGATGGTAAAAGACATTAATGAGCTACCACAAGCCAAAGCAATATTGTTTGATGTAAGCCCAAGACATTTGCTAAAAATAGCAGGAAATAATTTTTCTAAATTGTATAAATGGCAACTGGGCAGGTATAAATATGGAATGGGGGTATTTAAGGCTGATTTTGCACTCTCTGGCCCAGTACCCTGGCTTTCAGAAAAAGCCAGAAAAGCCGGAACGGTACATCTTGGTGGGAGTTTTGATGAAATAAAAAAGGCTGAAGATACCATTTGGAAAGGAGGATATCCTGATAATCCCTATGTTTTAGTAGCGCAACAATCCATCGTAGACCCTACTCGTGCCCCGGAAGGAAAACATACTTTGTGGGCATACTGTCATGTACCCGCTGGAAGTAATCTCGATATCTCAGATACCATTATCCGTCAGGTAGAAAAGTATGCACCAGGGTTTGGGGAATTAATTTTGGCGTCAACTTTTATGAACGCGCAGGACTTTGAAGCCTATAACCCTAATTATATTGGTGGGGATATTAATGCTGGTGTTCAGGACATTACTCAAATATTTACCCGTCCGGCGATGAGGGTTTCACCTTATAGGACCTCCGCAAAAGGTGTTTACATCTGTTCCTCCTCAACACCACCCGGTGGTGGTGTTCATGGGATGTGTGGAGTCTATGCGGGGAAGCAGGTGATTAAGGATTTATTTTGATGGTTTTTTTCACGCTTAGTCTTTTGCCGGTTCAGGGTCTTTTTGGTGCCGATATAAGAACCATTGATTCTTTATTGAATGAATCGATGTCGGTTCAATATGATTAAAAGGCAATTTGAAATGGCTAAAGATTTATTCGAAGAGTGCATACGTATAAATGCCACAATAGATGATAGTGTTAAGCTAGCAAAAAACCATTTTAATTTGGGGATTCTCCACAATGAAATGGGAGACTTGAATAAATCAATGGTACAGCTAAATACAGCGCTTGATTTTTTGACAAATTACCCGAAACAGGGTTTAAAAATAATGGTCAATAATCGAATGGGCAAGGTTTATTATGAGATGGGGGAATTTGAGAATGCCTTGTCCAGGCACAAAATAGTTTTGCTAGATAGCCTATCTCTCACCAATTGGGAAAAGACCTTTGCACTGACTGGTTTGG